>Ga0207695_10001922_pt1 | contig 32304 bp, 28 predicted proteins | sample KBSC54metaG_FD_184354 | JGI IMG/M metagenome (GOLD analysis project Ga0207695, IMG submission 184354) | Corn rhizosphere microbial communities from Kellogg Biological Station, Michigan, USA - KBS C5-4 metaG (SPAdes) (version 2) | ecosystem: Host-associated > Plants > Roots > Rhizosphere > Soil... | reverse complement strand
CGATTCTGTTGATCTCGTTTGCGCGTGAGCGATTGGCCGAAGGCATCGCGCCTGTGCAGGCTGCGCTGGAAGCGGGGGCCACCCGCCTGCGCCCGGTGCTGATGACGGCCCTGGCGATGATCATCGGCATGGTGCCCATGGCATTGGGCCTGGGCGAAGGCGCAGAACAGAACGCGCCGCTTGGGCGCGCGGTGATCGGCGGTCTGCTGTTCGCAACCGTCTCGACCCTCTTCTTTGTTCCGGTGGTGTTTGCCAGCGTGCACAACAGATTGCAGCGGCGCGCCGCCCGGCGTAGTCACGATTTGCGGGGAAGCGAAGGACATGTCTGAACAAACATCCGGTGCCCATTCTGGGCCGCATTCTGGGCCGCATTCCGGGCATCCAGCGGACGGCCCGCCCCACCACGTCGTCACGGTTGACCCGATCGAACAGGTCGACCGCGGCCCCGCCATGCGCCGGGCACGCTGGGTCGTGATTGCCGTCGGGGTGGTGCTCGCGCTGGGCGCCGCGCGCACGCTGGTCGGCCGGTACTACAACGCGCATGCGCTGGAACGGCAGGTGAACGCGCAGACCAGCCGCTACGTCACCACCATCGCCCCCAAACCGGCCAGCGCCAACCGCGAACTGACGCTGCCGGGCACGCTGCAGGGCTACGTTGAGTCGCCCATCTATGCGCGCACCAGCGGTTACGTGCTGCGGTGGTTCAAAGACATCGGTGCGCACGTCGACAAGGGCGAAGTGCTGGCGCTGCTCGACACGCCGGAAGTCGACCAGGAACTGAACCAGGCACAGGCGACACGCAATCAGGCCGCCGCACGCAAGGCATTGGCGCAGACCTCGCTCACGCGCTGGCAGAACCTGCGCCAGAAAGACGCCGTCTCGCAACAGGAACTGGACGAGCGCACCAGCGCCGCCAATCAGGCCCAGGCCGATCTGGCTGCTGCTGAAGCCAACGTGCGCCGTCTGCAGGAACTGCAAGGTTTCCGCCGCGTGGTGGCCCCGTTTGCGGGTGTGGTGATCAAGCGCAATGTCGATGTGGGCACGCTGGTCAATGCCGGCAATGCGGGGGCCAATCGCGAGCTGTTCACGCTTGCGCAGACCGATCCGCTGCGCATCTACCTCTATGTGCCGCAGGCATATTCGCAACAGGTGAAGGTCGGGCAGGACGTGGCCGTGACGCTGGCCGAACTGCCCGGCCAAACCTTCCACGGCACCATCGCGCGCGCCTCGGGCGCTATCGACGCCACCACGCGCACCATGCAGGTGGAAGTGCAGTTGCCCAACAAGGACGGGCGTCTGCTGCCCGGCGCCTATGTGCAGGTTGCCATCAAGGGCAAAGCCAGCGGCGACGAAGCCAGCGCCAGCGCGAAGCCAGATGCACAGGTTGCCTTCACGGTGCCCACCAACACGCTGCTCTTCCGCAAGGAAGGCCCGCGCATTGCCGTGGCGGAAAACGGCCACGTGGACCTGCGCCCCGTCACCATCGGACGCGACTACGGCCGTACGGTTGAAATCGTCTCCGGCCTGAAGGCAACGGACGCGCTGATCCTGAACCCGGCCGATTCCATCGAGCAGGGCGAAGCGGTGACCATCGTCACGCCGGCCCCGGCATCAGCGCCCGCGGCTTCCGCGCCGCACGCATCATGATCGGCCGACCGCGACTGCGTACCACCGCGCTGGCGGCATCGATGATCGCCGCGCTGGTCGGCTGCTCGCTCGCGCCGACCTACGAGCGCCCGGCCATGGACGTGCCCCCGCACTGGCAAACCGAAGCGCCCTGGCGCGCCGCGCAACCCGCAGACGCCGCGCCCAAAGGGCCATGGTGGCAGCGCTTCAACGATCCGCAGCTCGACAAGCTCGTCACACAGGCGCTGGCGCACAACCAATCGCTCAAGGTCGCGTTGTCGAACCTGGAGCAGGCGCAGGCTCAGACGCGCGTGGCCCGCACAAGCCTGTTGCCGACCATCACAGCCACCAACAACGACACGCGTACGCGCACGTCGTCGGAACGGCCGCTCTCTTCATACACGAGCCCGACGATGTCGACGGTGCAAAGCGATTTCGTCCTGCGCGCCGACGCGAGCTATGAAGCCGATCTGTTCGGCCGCGTGCGCAACACCGTCGCCAACGCTGCCGCCAGTGAAGAGCAGGCCGGCGCCAATCTCGAGAACTTCCGCCTGCTGCTCGCCGCGCAGGTCGCCACCACCTGGTACAACCTGCGCGAAACCGACGCGGAAATCGCCGTGGTGCAGGAAGGTCTGGCGCTGCAGCGCAAGGCGCTCGATTTCGTCACCTCACGGCATCAGGACGGCGTGGCCTCGGGGCTTGATCTGGCCCAGCAACAGGCGCTGGTGGACAGCACCGCCACGCAGGCCGAACTGCTGACCAAGCAACGCGCGCAGTACGAACACGCGCTGGCTACGCTGGTCGGTACACCGGCACCGGCCTTTCATCTGGACCCTGCACCGCTTGCGGGCACCGCGCCGCAGATTCCGGTGGCGCTGCCTTCCGACGTGATCGAACGGCGCCCCGACGTCGCCGCCGCTGAACGGGGCGCTGCTGCCGCCAACGCGCAAGTCGGCGTGGCGCGCGCTGCGTTCTTCCCGAGCGTGATGCTCAACGGCGGCGCCGGTTGGGAAAGCCGCGATCTTGCGCTGTTGTTTTCTGCGCCCACGCTGTTGTGGTCGTTCGGCACGCAGATCGCCCAGACGGTGTTCGACGCCGGCCGCACGCGGGCGCGTGTGGACTTTGCCAACGCGGCCTACCAGGGCGCGATCGCCAACTACCGGCAGACGGTACTGGGCGCGTTGCAGGAAGTGGAAGATGGCCTTGCCGGCCTGCAATCGCTGGACCGTGCGGCAAACCAGGCGCGCCATGCCGTGGAAAGCGCCCGCAAGGTCTATGACATTGCGAGCGTGCGCTACGAGGGCGGGCTCGCAACCTCGTTGGACGTGATCACCGCGCAGCAATCGCTGTTGAACAACCAGCGCACGGCCGTGCAGATTCTCGGCCAGCAGATGACGACGAGCGTGTTCCTCGTCAAGGCGGTGGGCGGCGACTGGAACCACGCCGCAGCCGCGCCGGCGGCCACGCGGTAGGCGTCAGGCAACGCGGCGCAGGAAACCCGCGCCAACAAAGAGGCCGCCCAGCCAGCTCAGCGTGAGCGCCACGGCAACGAGCAGTTCAAGCAGATCGGTGCCGTCGCCAGGCACGCGCAGCGCCAGCGCAATCACCGCAGCCATCAGCACGCCCGCAGCCAGCACGCTCACAAGCAACGCACCAAGCCCGGTCGACAACGTGCGCACGACCGGCGGATGGACATGCGCCGGCGGACACAGCTCAGACATGCGCGCCCGCACATAGGCCGCCGTGCGGGTGCCGTCGGTGGCATCGGCGTGATGCCGCATCACGTGCATCCAGGTTCGGGTGTCGAGCACACCGGAACTCAGTTCTTGGGCAACGCGCCGTAGCGCCGCGCGTTCGCGTGCGTGGTCGGTGGCGTCAGAGGGCGTTTCATTGGGGGCGGGCTTGTCGAACACGGCCGGTGCTGCAGCAGGATCGGTCAGCCGCACCTCATGCCGATAGGTCACACGCACGCGGCGCGAAAACCAGATGTACGCTGCCGAGCCGATGAGCAGCAGCGCCTCCGCTGCCAGCAGCAGCGTGATCGGCATGCGCCCTGCCGTGCCGCCGGAGGCTTGTGTCGTCCACGCATGAATGCCGCCGCTCATGGCCAGCGTAGCCAGCAACTGGAGCAGGCCGTATCCGAGCCACACCATCGGAAACCAGCGCACACGCAAGAAAGCCAGGGTAACGAGCCCCAGCGGGAAAACGAGCCCAGCGAGCGCCGGTACCGCCCCGATTGGCCCTCCATTGGCTTCGCCGAGCGTGAGCATCATGCCCATCGCCAGCACGATCGCCAGCGCTGGCAGCGTGTTCAGCCACAGCAGCGTCACGAGCCAGCCGCGCACGCCGTACAGGCGATGCGCCCGTGCGCGCGCCGCCGAAATTGCCATCCAACTCTCTTGCATGAAGCTCCCCGACCGGGTCTGCCATGCGTCGCATGTGGCGCAGCATGACTTCGGAATTTTCGCGATTGTGTCACCGGGGCAAGTCAGTTGCCCCCCTCCAAAGTGGGGACAGCCGCACATTGTCGCCAATGTCTTGCCGCATCCAATGCTGGCAAGGCTTTGCGGGTGATTAGTTGTTCTTAATTCAGATATTGAAAACGCTGAGTGTTGTATTGGCGCCTGCGCGCAAGCGCTCCAGCACGGTGAACCCGTGCATGTCCGCTCCGCATACCGGGCCGAACCATTTGCATGTCATGTGGGCAACCAGGCTCTTTACACTCGCTGCAAACCACAAGGAAGCCGATATGCGCCCACACCGTCTGCCGCAGTGCCTGCTGTCCGCCCTCACCCTGAGCCTTGCGCTCGCCGGCGCCGCCAGTGCCGCGCCGGGGCCTGAACCGGTCGACATCCTGATCCGCAACGGCACCGTGGTCGATGGCAGCGGTGGCGCGCCGTTCGTAGCTGACGTTGGCATCCGCAATGACCGCATCGTGCTGGTGCAGCCCTCCGCCGCGGGCGTGCAGGCGAAGACGGTGCTCGATGCGCGCGGGCTGGTGGTGGCGCCGGGTTTTATTGATCCGCATACGCACGCCTATCACAACCTCGTCTCCAAAGACCGTCACCAGAACTTGCCCTATCTGCTGCAGGGCGTGACGACGGTGGTGATCGGCAACGACGGCATCGTGCTCGAAGCCGACGGGCCGGACCTCGATCGCATCGGGCCGACGCTCAAGGCGCTGGAAGCCAATCGCATCGGCACCAACGTAGCCATGCTGGTGGGCCACAACGCCGTGCGCCACCGCGTGATGGGCGACGCGGACCGCGCCCCCACCGCTGACGAACTCAAAGCCATGCAGAGCCTGATGGAAGACGGCATGCGCGACGGCGCATTTGGCATGTCGACGGGCCTCGTGTACACGCCCGGCGTGTTCGCCAAAACGGACGAGGTGGTGGCGCTGGCCAAGACGGTGGCCGCGCGTGGCGGCATCTACGACACGCACCTGCGCGATGAGGGCAACTTCCGCACTGGCCTTGTCAACGCGGTGAAAGAGGCGCTGGACATCGGCCGGCAGTCGGGCATTCCGATCCACATCTCGCACATCAAGGCGCTGGGTGTGGATTCGTGGGGCAAGAGCGCGGAGGTCATCGGGCTGATGCGGGAAGCGCAGGCCGGCGGCATGAACGTATCGGCAAGCCAATATCCGTACACAGCGTCGAGCACACACATCATTCCGGCGCTGGTGCCGGGCTGGGCACGCGACGGCGGCAACGATGCGCTGCTCAAGCGGCTGGAAGATCCCGCCACGCGTGCGCGCATTGCCGCCGACATGGAAAAGGCCATGCAACAGCGCAACGGGCCGGCGGCGCAGGTGCTGATTTCCACCAAGCCCGAATACAACGGGCAATCGCTCGCAGCGCTGGGCAAGAAGCTGGGCGTGAGCCCTGTCGATGCGGCCATCAGCGTGATCCAGCACGGCGGCACGAACATCGTGTCGTTCAACATGAGCGACGCCGATCTGGAAGCCTTCATGAAGGAGGATTTCGTGGTGGGTGGCTCCGACGGCATTGCCGGGCACCCGCGCGAGGCCGGCACCTTCGCGCGCCGCATCGGCGAATACGTGACGCGCAAACACGTGATGACGCTGCCGTTTGCCGTTCGCCAGGCCAGCGCGCGCACCGCTGAGATTTTCGGCATCAAAGACCGCGGCACTGTGGAGGCAGGCAAGTTTGCCGACTTGGTCATCTTCGACCCCGCCACCTACGCCGACCGTGCGAGCTATGAACAGCCGGGGCTGCCGCCCGTGGGCGTGCGCTGGGTGCTGGTCAACGGCACGGTGGCGGTGGCCGACGGCAAGGCTGTGCCGGATGTTCTGGCGGGCCGGGCCCTACGCAAGCCAGCCGTTCAGATCACGTCGCCAAGTTCGCGCACGTCGGTGCCGGTGCAGCACGCGAGTATCTCGGCCGGTTCCTCGCTGATGGACAGATAGACATGCCCGACTGCGCTGTCGAAGTACAGGCTGTCGCCGGGTGCCAGGCGGAAGGTGTCGCCGTTTTCGAAGCGCAGTTCGATCTCGCCGCCCAGCACAAAGACGAATTCTTCGCCGGGGTGGCGGATGTAATCCGGAAAATCATCGACCGAGCGTGCGCGGATGTGCGCGCGCATCGGCAACATGCGTTTGCCGGTCAACGCGTCGGCCAGCATGCCGTACTCGTAATTCGGCGTGTCATAGATGACTTGGCCGCCCGAGGGCGTGAAGGTCGGACGTAATGGTCCGGCATCCGGCGTGCGGCGCCGGCCGAGCAGTTGCTCGAACTCCAGCCCGAGCGCCTGCGCCAGTCCGGCGAACTTTTCATACGTCAGCGCAATGTCGCCGCGCTCGGCTTTGGAGATGGTCGACAGCGCCACGCCAGAGCGCTCCGACAGCTCTTGCAGCGTCAGCCCGCGCGCCTTGCGTGCCTCGCGAATGCGCGCGCCGACCTCTTGGTGATTGAGCTGCGCCGGTGCCTCTTCAATGGGTGGATGGGCCTGGATAGCCGCTTTTGCGCTCGATGCCACGCATGTCTCCGGGTTTTCTCGTATACGAGAATTTGATTTTTCTCGTATACGATAACTCAAACCCTCCCCAGCCTCCAACCTAGGAGAGCAGCCCGTGTCGACGCTCGCCCTCGACAGCCGCCCCGCGCTGTCACGCACGCAAGTCATTGCCGCTACCACCATCGGCACAGCGCTGGAGTTCTACGACTTCACGATCTACAGCTACTTCGCCATCCAGATCGGGCAACTGTTCTTTCCATCGGCATCGCCGGTGAACCAGTTCCTCCTGTCGATCGGGGTGTTTGGCGTGGGCTTTGTGGTGCGACCGCTGGGCGGCGTCATCATCGGTGCCTATGCCGACCGCGCAGGCCGCAAGAAGGCGATGGTGCTGACCATCATGATGATGGCGCTGTCGTGCGCGCTGATCGCCACGGCGCCCACCTACGCCACGGCCGGCATCTTCGCGCCGATGATCGTGCTTGCCGCGCGCCTGATGCAGGGCTTTGCAGCAGGTGGCGAATTCGGGCCCGGCACCACGCTGCTGGTCGAGTACGCCAGCGACCGCACGCGGGCGTTCCTTGCGAGCTGGAACTTTGCCGCAACCGCATTGGGGCTCGCGCTGGGCGCGGCGGTCGCCACGCTCATCAACGTGACGCTGTCCAAAGAGGCGGTACTCGCCTGGGGCTGGCGGCTGCCGTTCCTCCTGGGCATTTTTGCGGCCCCGGCCGGTATGTTGATCCGCCGCCGGCTGGAAGAAACGCTCGACCGCCGTGACGCGGCGCCCAGCCATGTCAAACCGCAGGGTGCCCTCAAGGCCGCACTGACCACACATCTGAAGCTGACCATTCTCGGCACCTTTGCGGAGCTAGGCGGCTCGGTGTCGGTGTACATCACTGCGTTCTTCCTGCCGAGCCACGCGGTGCGCACGCTGCATATGTCGCCCACGGCGGCGGTGGCTTCCGGCGTGGTCAGTTCGCTCGTCCTGTTTGTGGCCGCTCCGATTGCGGGGCGCCTGGCAGATCGCTACACCCGCAAGCGCTTGCTCGTCACCTCGCGCGTCATCATGCTGCTGGCGGTGTACCCGGCGTTTGCCTTCCTGGGCGCGCATCCAACGCCGCTGACGCTGTATGCGGTATCCGCATTGCTGGCGGTGTTCGTGGCCGCGCAGATCGTGCCGGTGCTGGTGATGATCCCGGAGCTGTTTCCCAAGCATGTGCGCGCCACCGGCATTGCACTCACGTATGTGGTGAGCGCATCGTTCTTCGGTGGGTTCTCGCCGTTCATCGCGAGCTGGCTGGTGGAGCGCACGGGCAACCCGCTGGCGCCGGCATGGTATGTGGCGGCAGCATGCCTGGTGTCACTGGTGCCGGTGATCTGGCTGCGGGACCGCACCGGTGAAGCGCTTTAAGGGGAATATTCATGTCGCACAACGACCCGCTCGTCAGCCTGTCTGCGGTGGAACTGCGCCGGTTGATCGGCGCCAAGGAAATCTCGCCCGTCGAGTTGCTCGACGCCTGCATCGACCGCATCGAAGCCGTCAACCCTGCCGTGAATGCCGTCACGGCAACGTGCTACAGCCAGGCCCGCGACGCAGCCCGCGCAGCCGAGCGCGCCGTGCTCAATGGCGAACCGCTCGGCCTGCTGCACGGCCTGCCGCTGGGCGTGAAGGATCTGGAAGACACAGCGGGCCTGTTGACGACGTATGGCTCACCCACCGCGCGCAGCAACGTGCCGACGCAAGATGTCTTGCTGGTCGAGCGCCTGCGCGCTGCGGGCGCCGTGCTGGTGGCAAAGACCAACGTGCCGGAGTTCGGTGCCGGCGCCAACACGCGCAACCCGGTGTGGGGCGCGACAGGCAACCCGTTCAACCCGATGCTGAATGCGGGCGGCTCGTCGGGTGGTGCGGCAGCCGCGCTGGCGTGCGACATGCTGCCCGTCTGCACCGGCTCAGACACCGGCGGCTCGCTGCGCATTCCGGCCTCCAAATGCGGTGTGGTCGGCTTTCGGCCATCGCCGGGGCTGGTGCCGAATTCGCGCAAGAAGCTCGGCTGGACACCCATTTCGGTGGTTGGCCCGATGGGGCGCACGGTGGCCGAAGCCTGCCTGCAACTGGCCGCCACGGCGGGCCTGTCGGCAAGCGATCCGCTCAGCTTTCACGTCGATCCGCTGAGCTTTGCCACGCCCGCGCCCATCGACCTGTCCTCGCTGCGCGTCGGCTGGACGGAAGACTTCGGCTGCTGCGATGTCGACGCCAGCATCCGCGCGGTCTTCCGCGAGCGCATTGCCGCCATCGCGCCGATGTTCCAATCGTGCGAGCCCGTGCAGTTCGATCTGGGCGAGGTGCATCGCTGCTTTGACGTGATCCGCGCAGAGAGCTTCGTCGCCGGCCTGCATGAGGCCTACACGCGCGACCCGGCCTCGATCGGGCCGAACTCGCGCGCCAACTACGAGCTGGGCGCCGCCATGACGCTCGCTGACTGTGCGTGGGCCCAGGCGGAGCAAACACGCATCCTCAAGCGCTTCCAGGCGGCCTTCGGCCAGTACGACGTGATCCTGTCGCCGACGACGCCGGTGTCGCCGTTTCCGTGGAGCGAGCTGTATGCCACGCACATCGATGGGCGTGCGCAAGAGAACTATTACCGCTGGCTGGCGCTGACGTACGTCGTCACGCTGACCACGCACCCGGCGCTGTCATTGCCGTGCGGCGTTGACCACGCCGGCATGCCGTTCGGCCTGCAGATCGTCGGGCCCTTCCACGGCGACCGCAAGACGCTTGCCGTGGCGCATGCGCTTGAGCAGGTTTTCGACGCGTCTGCTACGCTGCGGCGGCCGCGGCCGGACCTCGCCAAGCTCACGCAGCCGACGCCGGCACTCCAATCCATCGTCACCGCACCGCCGGTGTTCGATGCCGCCACGAGCGGCATGGGCACCTCGGCCGTCTGAACCTACAACGACCTCCCCGACATGACCGATATCCAACGCCTCCACACCAACGCCCGCATGAGCCAGATCGTGATCGCCAATGGCATCGTGCATCTGGCCGGGCAAGTGCCCGACGTCGACTTCAAGTCGGTGACGGAGCAGACCAACAACATCCTCGAGCGCATCGATACCCTGCTGGCCGAAGCGGGCGTGGACAAGACGCGACTGATTTCCGCCAACATCTGGCTGACCGACGCCAAATACTTTGCCGAGCTGAACGCCGCCTGGGAAGCCTGGGTGCCGGCCGGCCACGCGCCTACGCGCGCCTGCGTGCAGTCGGGCCTGATGCGCCCGGGCATTGACGTCGAGATCGCCGTCACGGCATTGGCCAAGCCTTAAGGAGCGGCTCGCCATGCGCTTTGACACCCTTGTGCTGGGCGCCGGCATTGTCGGCGTATCGGTGGCGGTGCATCTGCAGCAACGCGGGCGCGCCGTCGCCCTTGTGGACCGCCGTGCGCCGGGCTTTGAGACGTCGTTCGGCAATGCCGGGCTGATCCAGCGTGAGGGTGTGTATCCGTATGCGTTCCCGCGCGACCTGTCGACGCTGTTGCGTTATGCGAGCAATACGTCGGCCGACGTGCATTACCACCCCGGCGATCTGCTCCGGCTGCTGCCGTTTCTGTGGCAGTACTGGCGCAACTCGGAGCCGACGCGGCACGCGGCGATTGCACGTGCGTATGCACCGCTCATCGCGCACAGCGTGAGCGAGCATCGCGCGCTGGCAGAAGCGGCCGGTGCCACAGGGCTGATCCGCCCCAGTGGCTGGATCAAGGTCTTCCGCAACGCCGCCACGCAGGACAAGGAAACGCGCAACGTGGAACGCTGGCAACGCGAGTACGGCGTCGCCTTTGAAGCGCTCGACCCGGCGCGCCTGCGCAGCGTTGAACCGCATCTGGACACATCGCTGCTGGGCGGCCTGCGCTACACGGAAGCGGATTCCGTGAGCGACCCAAACGCGCTGGTCACGGCCTACGCAAAGTATTTCGAGCAACTCGGCGGCCGCCTGTTTGAGGCTGATGCCAACACGCTCACGCCCAACGCACCGTGGCTGCTGCAAACCAAAGTAGGCGAGCTGCGCGCCGACAACGTCGTCATCGCCATGGGCCCCTGGGCGGACGTCATCACCTCACGCCTGGGCTACAGCCTGCCGCTGGCCGTCAAGCGCGGATACCACATGCACTACGCGCCTGCGCAAGGTGCGCAGTTGAACCATCCCGTGCTTGATGCCGACGGCGGGTATGTGCTGGCGCCAATGGCGCGGGGCATCCGCCTGACCACCGGCGCGGAACTCGCGCACCGCGATGCACCCAAGACGCCCGTGCAACTCAACGCCGTCGAGCCCGTCGCCCGCAAGCTCTTTCCACTGGCAGAACGGGTGGATGCGGAACCGTGGATGGGCGCTCGCCCCTGCACGCCCGACATGCTGCCGATCATCGGGCCGGCGCCCCACCATCCAAGCCTGTGGTTCGCGTTCGGCCATGCACACCACGGCCTGACGTTGGGGCCGATTACCGGGCGATTAATTGCGGAAATGATGGCGGGCGAGACACCCACCGTGGATGTTCGCCCGTTCCGTGCACAACGCTTCTGGGATTCAGCGCGCTAGTTCAACCCGCCCTGGCACAGGTACTTGATCGACAGATAGTCGTCGAGCCCGTACTTGGAGCCCTCACGGCCGTAGCCCGACTCCTTCACTCCGCCAAAGGGCGCCGCCTCGCTGGCAAGCGCGCCTTCGTTGATGCCGACAATGCCCGCTTCCAGCGCGCGTGATACCCGCTCGATGCGGCGGATGTCCTGCGTGTAGAAGTACGACGCGAGGCCGAACGGCGTGTCGTTGGCGGCCAGCACGGCTTCGGCTTCATCGACAAAACGGAACAGCGGCGCAACGGGGCCGAACGTTTCTTCGCCACACAGGGCCATGCCGCTGTTGGCGTCGGCCAGCACGGTGGGCGCATAGAAGTGTTCGCCAACTTCCGGCAAGCGCTTGCCACCGGCCAGCACGCGCGCACCGTTGGCGACGGCGTCCTGCACGTGGCGTTCGATCTTGTCGACAGCGCGGGCGTTGATCATCGGGCCGATCTGCGCATCCGGATCGGTGGCAGGTGCGACTTTCAGCGCGGAAACCCGCTCGGCGAGCATGGCGCCGAAGCGCTCATAGACACCGGCCTGCACGTAGACGCGATTCGGGCACACGCAGGTCTGGCCGCCGTTGCGGAACTTGGCCGCCAGCAAACCCGTGATGGCCGCATCGAGGTCCGCATCGTCAAACACGATGAACGGCGCGTTGCCGCCCAGCTCCAGCGACAGCTTCTTCAGCGTGCCCCCCGATTCGCGCGCCAGATACTTGCCCACCGGCGTGGAACCCGTGAAGGTGATCTTGCGCACGCGGCTGTCATGCAGCCAATCGGCCACGGCTTCGATGCCGCGATCACGCGAGGCGGAAATCATGTTCAGCACGCCCGGCGGCAGCCCCGCTTCCTGCGCAAGCTGCGCGAGTGCCAGCGCCGTGAGCGGCGTGTCTTCGGCCGGCTTGGCGACAACGGTACAGCCCGCCGCCAGCGCCGGCGCGATCTTGCGCGCAATCATCGCCAGCGGGAAATTCCACGGTGTGATGGCCGCCACGATGCCCACGGGCTCCTTGACGGCGCTCATGCGTTTGCCGCGCTGCTGCTGCGGAATCAGATCGCCGTAGATGCGCGTAGCCTCATCGGCAAACCACGCGACGTACGAGGCGCCGTACATGACCTCGCCGCGCCCTTCGGCAAACGGCTTGCCTTGCTCCAGCGAAATCAGCCGCCCCAGCGCATCGGCATTGGCAACGATGGCCGCGTGCCAGCGGCGCAGGACGGCCGCGCGCTCGGCCGGCAGCGTGTCGCGCCACGCGGGAAAGGCGCGCGCGGCCGCGTCGGTGGCGGCGCGCGCATCAGCGGCGCTGCTGTCGGGCACGTTGGCGATGAGGCTGCCGGTGGCGGGGTCCGTCACGGCAAAGCGCGCGCCGTCGGTGCCGGCAACCCACTGGCCGTCGATCAGGTTGTCGGTGCGCACGAGCCCCGCCTGGCGGAGTTGGTCGAAGCTGAAAGCCATCGTCGAGTCCTTCAAGCCGTTCAACCGAGGTGCGCGGCAATCGCCTCGCCCACCTGCGTGGTGTTGGCGGTGCCGCCCAGGTCTGGCGTGCGGGGGCCTTCCTTCAACACGGTCTCGATGGCCGCGACAATGGCGTCGTGCGCCGCACGGCCTTCGCCCTGGCTTTCGGTCAGGAAGTCCAGCATCAGCGCCGCCGACCAGATCATCGCAATTGGGTTGGCGATGTTCTTGCCGTAGATGTCCGGCGCCGAGCCGTGCACCGGCTCGAACAGCGAAGGGAAGGTGCGATCCGGGTTCAGGTTGGCGGAAGGCGCCAGGCCAATCGTGCCCGTCGTCGCGGGGCCAAGATCGGACAGGATGTCGCCGAACAGGTTGGTGGCGGCCACCACATCGAAACGGCCCGGCTGCAGCACGAAGCGCGCGGTCAGGATGTCGATGTGCTGCTTGTCGAGCGTGACGTCGGGATAGTTTTGCGCGACTTCCTCAGCGCGCTTGTCCCACCACGGCATGCTGATGGCGATGCCGTTGCTCTTGGTGGCAAGCGTCACGTGTTTTCGCTCACGGCTTTGTGCGAGGTCGAAGGCGAACTTGAGCAGCCGCTCAGCGCCCTTGCGCGAGTAGACCGATTCCTGGATGACGATCTCGCGGTCGGTGCCTTCGTACATGATGCCGCCGAGCGACGTGTATTCGCCCTCGGTGTTCTCGCGCACGACGTAGTAATCAATGTCGCCGGGCTTGCGATTGGCGAGCGGGCATGGCACGCCTTCGAACAAGCGCACGGGGCGCAGGTTGATGTATTGATCAAACTCCCGGCGGAACTTGAGCAGTGAACCCCACAGCGAGACGTGATCGGGCACAGTGGCCGGCCAGCCGACCGCGCCGAACAAGATGGCATCCATGCCTTGCAGTTGCTGCTTCCAGTCATCGGGCATCATCGTGCCGTGCTGCTGGTAGTAGTCGCAGCTGGCCCAGTCGATGTGCTGGGTTTCGAGGTTGATGCCGAAACGGCGTGCAGCGGCTTCCAGCACGCGCAGGCCTTCGGGCATCACTTCGCGGCCGATGCCGTCGCCGGGGATCACGGCGATCCGGTAGGTCTTGCGGGTCATGTCAGATCCGGTAGAAAGAGGAAGAAGAATCAGGCACCTTGCGGCGCGATGAACTCACGGGCGAGCTTGCGGGCGCCGTTGGCGAACATCAGGATATCAACGCCGGTGGCCACGAAGGTGCAGCCCAGCTCCAGATAGTGACGTGCCAGCGCCGCATCGGATGTCAACGTGCCGGCGGCCTTGCCCGACGCAACAATCGTGCGCACGGCCTTGTCGATGGCAGCCTGCACATCCGGGTGGCCTGTATTGCCACGGTGGCCCATCGACGCTGCCAGATCCGCCGGGCCGATAAACACGCCGTTCACGCCATCCACATCGCAGATGGCTTCAAGGTTTTGCAGCGCGGTAACGGTCTCCGCCTGGACGAGCAGGCAGGCTTCGTCATCGGCAGTCTGCAGGTAATCGGTGCGGGCGCTCCAGCGCGATGCGCGGCCCACTGCACTGCCCACGCCGCGAATGCCGTGCGGGGGATAGCGCACCGCGCGCACCAGCTCGCGCGCCTCTTCCGCCGTGTCGACCATCGGCACGAGCAGCGTGCGCGCGCCAATGTCGAGCAGGCGCTTGATGAGCGACGGATCGCCGTTGTAGGGGCGCACGACGGGCTCGGCGCGGTACGGCGCCACGGCCTGCAGTTGCGCGAGGATCGTGCGCACGTCGTTCGGGGCGTGCTCGCTGTCGATCAGCAGCCAGTCGAAGCCAGCGGTGGCGCTCACCTCCGCCAGGTACGGATCGCTCATCGCCAGCCAGAAGCCGATCTGGCGTTGCCTGGCGGCCAGTGCTGCCTTGAAACTATTCGGGCGCTCAAGCGCGGGCGTTTGCATTGCGTTGGTCATGCGAATGGAGTGTTTCAGAAGTGGGCTCGAAGCTGATGGGTTCCACCTTGCCGAGCAAGAAGAGGTAATTCAGGATCGCCAGGCCGATGAGCGCGGCGGAAAACACCAGCGCCGGAATGAACGAGCCCGTGGCGCCCACGATGGCGCCGGTGACGATCGGGCCAACCACGCCGCCCATGTTCGACACGCTGTTCTGCAGGCCCGCGACCATCGACACGTTGTTGCCCGGTGCCACGTCCGCCGGCAGCGCCCACACCTGCGACGCCGCCACGGTCGTGCCCGACTTGGCGATGCACAGCAGGATGACCGCCACCACCGCGGATTGTGCAAACGCCGCGAGCCCGATGCTCGACGCCATCACCAGCCCGATCACCAGGAAGAGCTTGCGCGTGGCCGTAAGCGAAAGCTTGCCCGATGCATACACGCGGTCTGACGCCCAGCCTGCAAACACCTCCACGAACATCGACACGAACAGCGGCAGCGACGCCATGAAGCCCATCTCCATCAGGCCCATGCCGCGCTCCTTGACGAGGTACGTCGGCAGCCACGTGATGAAGAAGTACGAGTTGTAGTTGATCATGAAGAAGCCGATGCACATCGCCCAGATGTTCCGGTGCGTGAGCAGCTTCGTCCAGGGCACCTTGGGTTCATCCTTGCGGGCTGGCGGCAGGCCGCGTTGGATGTGGGCAAGCTCGGCGGCGTTCACGCCCCGGTGCGCTTCGGGCGTTTCCTTGAACACCGCCCACCACACCACTGCCCACACGATGCCGAGCGCGCCCGTCACCGCAAAGGTGATCTTCCAATCGAACGTCACGAGCAGCCACGCGATGAGCGGCAAGGCGACAGCGCTACCCAGCTTGGAGCCGCTATCGAAAATGGCGGCCACCGTGGCGCGTTCCTGCTTGGGGAACCAGCGCCCCGTAATGCCCGCGCTGCTGGGGTACGCACCTGCCTCACCGATGCCCAACGCCACACGCAAGCCCACCAGCGACTTGAAGCCGTTTGCCAGGCCCGTCAACGCCGTCGCAACGGACCACCACAGCACCGCAAACCCGAGCACCTTCTTCTGCCCGAAACGATCGGCCAGAATGCCGGCCGGCAACTGCAGCAGCGCATACGACCAGAAGAACGCCGACATGACGACGCCCATTTCGACGGCGCTCAGCTGGAATTCTTTCTGGATGTGCGGAGCGGCGGCCGACAGCACGGTACGGTCGATGTAGTTGATGGCAATCGCCGCCCACATGAGGCCGGCGACGACCCAGCGCACTTTCGAGCGCGGGCCACCCTGTGACGTGTCCTGCATGGTTTGTCTCCTGTTTTGTAATAGGTGATGCGTGCCTTCGAGTCGAGGCGCTAACTCACGATGCCCATGTGCCAGGGCACGAATTCATGGTCGCCAAGACCAAGCAACTCACTCTTGGTGCGCTCGCCCGAAGCGGTGCGCAGGATGTGCTCGAAGATATCCTGGCCCATTTCATCCACCGAACGTTCGCCGTCGAGAATGCGGCCGCAGTTGATGTCCATGTCTTCTTCAAGCCGGCGGAACATGGGCGTGTTGCTGGCGAGCTTGATCGTCGGGGCGGGCTTGGAGCCGAACATCGAGCCGCGCCCCGTGGTGAAGCAGATCAGGTTGGCGCCGCTGGCAATCTGGCCCGTCACGGCAACGGGGTCGTAGCCGGGGGAATCCATGAAGACGAAGCCGGCGCGGTCGATGGGCTCGGCGTATTCGTACACGGCCTGCAGCGGCGTGGTGCCGCCCTTCATGGCCGAGCCGAGTGATTTTTCGAAGATGTTGGCCAGACCGCCCTGCTGGTTTCCAGGCCCAACCACGCCGTTGAACTGGCCGTTGTGGCCGCGCGTGTAGTTCTCCCACCACGCGAGCCGATCGAGCAGCTTCTGGCCGACTTCCGGCGACACCGCACGGCGCGTGAGCATGGTTTCCACGCCGTGGATCTCCGGCGTTTCCGACAGGATGGCCGTGCCGCCGTGGCGCACCAGCAAATCCATTGCCGCACCGAGCGCCGGGTTGGCGGTAATGCCCGAGAAACCATCGGAGCCGCCGCACTCCAGGCCGATCTTGATATGGCTGGCCGATACCGGACGGCGAACGATGTCATTGGCCGCCGGCAGCATCTTCTGGATGGCGGCAATGCCAGCCTCGATGGTGGCGCGCGTGCCGCCGGTGTCCTGCATCACGAGCGTGTGCATCAGCTTGCCGGTTTCCAGCCCTTGGCTCGCCATCAAATCCGCCACCTGGTTCCGCTCGCAGCCCAGGCCGACGATCAGCACACCCGCCAGGTTCGGATGCCGCGCATAGCCCGCCAGCGTGCGGCGCAGCACATCGAAATGCTCCGATGGCGACGACATCCCGCAACCGCTTGTCTGCGCAAATGCCACCACGCCATCCACATTGGGAAACGGCGCCAGGCGCTCCGGCGTGAACCACGCCGCCATGTTCTTGATGACGGTAGAAGAGCAGTTGACCGACGCGAGGATGCCGATGAAGTTGCGCGTGGCCACACGGCCGTCGGGGCGGACGATGCCATTGAACGTTGCGCGCTGCGCCTCCGGGATGTAATCGACCGGGCGCACATCCAGGCCGAAACCCGGGTCGCGCGCATAGTCGATCAGCTCCACGTTGTGCGTATGAACGTGCTCGCCCGCTTCGATATCGCGCGCTGCCCGGCCAATGATCGTGTCGTACTTGCGGATGGCTTGGCCCTGCGCGATCCGCCGCGCGGCGATCTTGTGGCCGGCCGGCACCTGCGCGCGCAGGCGCACCGCGATGCCGTTGATCGACAGGTTCGCCCCCAGCGACAGCCCTTCGCGCGCAATCAGCACGTTGTCTGCCGCGTTCAGCTGAATCAGCGGCCCCGCGTACGTTGGGGTTGCCTGCAACATCCTTTGCTCCTCCGGGCTGTCTTCTGGTGCAGCCGCCGTCTATCGCCAGTTTTGATGTTACCGGTTTATGTAACCGGTAACATTGGCGCAATCGTAGTCGGGTTTTGCGATAATTGCTAGCCCCTTCGTTCCCCTGTGTTTCCCTAATCGGCCTCTCGATCACGTGACCAAGACCCCCGCCGTGTCCCTCTTAGAAACCGCGCCTGCCGCCGCACGCCGTGCGCGCAAGAACACCGGGCGCGTCACATTGAGCGACCTTGCCAAGCTTGTGGGCGTGACCAAGGTGACGGTGTCACGCGCGCTGAACACGCCGGAGCTGGTATCGAGCGACACGCTGGAACGCGTGCGCGCAGCGGTGCGGCAGACGGGCTATACGCCGGACCTGGTGGCCGGATCACTGGCGTCCAACCGCAGCCGGTTGATCGTCGCGCTCATCCCCACGATTGCGGGCAGCGTGTTCCAGGAAACGGTTGCCGCACTCACCACGGAACTCGCGGCGGCGGGCTATCAATTGCTGATCGGTCAGAGCGGCTATGACGAATCACGCGAAGATGCGCTGCTCGATGCCATCGTCGGACGGCGCCCTGCGGGCATCGTGCTGACCGGCGTGGTGCATTCGGCCAGCGTACGGCAAAAGCTGCTGGCCGCCGGCGTGCCGGTGGTGGAAACGTGGGACATCACGCGCAACCCGCTGGACATGCTCGTGGGCTTCTCACACCAGAAGGTGGGGCAAGCGGCGGCGCGCTATCTGAAGCAGCGCGGCGCAAAGCACCCCGCCGTCGTCACGCCGAGCGACCGCCGCGCACAGGCACGCGCGCAAGCCTTCGTGAAGGCGTTCGGCCCGGATATCGACATTCCCGTGATTGCCGCTGAATCCCCCGCCAACCTGGGCGATGGCCGGCGTGCGTTGGGCGAATTGCTCGCGCAGCATCCGGACACCGACGCCATCTTCTGCGGCGCCGACATCCTCGCGCTCGGGGTGCTGATGGAAGCGGAACATCGCGGCGTTGCCGTGCCCGGGCAACTCCGCGTGGTCGGCTACGGCGACCAGGTGTTCGCCAAGGACACCACGCCTGCGCTTACGACAATCCGCATCGACGGCACGGGCATCGGCAAGCTGGCGGCAACGTTGCTGATCGATCGCATCGAACACGGCGATGAAGAACGCCGCACGGTCGACGTGGGCTTCACACTCGTTGAGCGCGACAGCGCGTAGCGTTCACGCAGACGCCGCTTCCGCATCGAGCGGAAACACGGGCCGCTGCACCTTCGCAAACGGAAAGCGCGCGTAGTCCGAACTCGTCACGCCGCCGCCATCGCACTCCACCACGGCTTTTGCGATGGGCACGAACACGGGACGGCAATACATGCGCGACTTCAGCAGCACGAAGCGCGCGGCATGCGGGTCCACGCCGATGTGCGTGAAGATGCCGAGGTCCCAATGCTCCTGCGGCGTCTCGGTGACGACCACCTGCGCCGCGCCAATGTCCAGCAGCGCCGTGCGCCCCATGCGGATGCGCTGCCCGGTGTAGGTCGGCCCCGTGATCGTGTATTCACCGTCGCTGATGGCGACGACCTTACCCGTCAGCGCACGCGGCACCGGGTAGATGCCCAGCTGCGCAAGCGGCACCTTGTCGCCCACGGGCAGCGTGACGGTGGCGCCAACGCCGGCCTCGATCATTGCGGTGACGGCCTCGGGGTCGCACACCGGCCCGACGGCGATGCCGCTCAAGCCTTGCTTCAACGCTTCGTGCAAGACGTGCATGTCATCGCACGTGCCGCCGGACATGCAGTTGTCGCCGTGGTCGAGCAGCAGCACCGGGCCGCTGCCCGGAGCGTCTGCCAACTTGGCCGCGCGCGCGATCGATTCGGTCAACGGTTCAGAGCGGTAGACGAACCCTTCGCGGTCGGCCCAGATGGCATCGGCAATGCGTTGCGCCGCAGCGTCGGCACCGTGCTTGTCGCCGTTGCCGACCACCACGATGGAAAGGCACGGCGCGGAAATGTCCGCCAATCCGAATCCGGCCAGGATCGACACGGCCAGCATGCCGTCCTTCTCCGCCTGCTTGGCCAACGCCAGGGCGCGGTGCATCGCGCCTTCATCGGTGCGGCTGCGCAGCGTGTGCGTGACCAGCGGCAAGCGGCGCCACGCGAGCACGGGGCGCGCACGGCCGGCCAGCTTGTCGAACAGCAAGCGGCCGGCGTGCTCGCCGGTTTCGTACATGTCGACGTGCGGATACGTCTTGAAGCTGACTGCGATGTCGGCCAGGTCGATGAACTTCTGCGTGAGATTGCCGTGCAGATCCAGCGCGACGGCAATCGGCACGTCGGGCACCACCGCACGCAGGCGTTCGAGCAGATCGCCTTCGCCGTCGTCGCTGTTCTCCGCGACCATCGCGCCGTGCAGGTCAAGCAAGAGCGCATCGCACCCCGGCGCAGCCGCGACGATGGCGTCGCACAACGTGGTGTACGCCTCGGCAGCGACGCGTCCGCTGGGGTTGGCCCCGGCAACGACGGGCACGACGATTTCCGCGCCCGCCGCCTCTGCCAGTTCGATGAACGCACCGGCCGCCGTGCGCGTGCCCTTGGCGGCGCGGTACGCGTCAGCACCGTAGTGCGGATGGAACGATGCCAGCGGCGTCGGCACCGGCGAGAACGTATTCGTCTCGTGATTGAAGCGAGCGATCAGGATGCGCATGGGCGGTCGGGGGATGGTGTCAAACGCGGCCGGCGGCCTGCAGCATCGCGTGCAGCAGCACGTTGCAGCCGGCCTCCAGATGTTCGGGGCGGGCGTCTTCGATCTCGTTGTGGCTGATGCCGTCCTTGCACGGCACGAAGATCATCGCCGTGGGGGCCACACGCGCAAGGTAGACCGCGTCATGGCCTGCGCCGCTGATCACGTCCATCTCCGACAATCCGAGTTGGCGCGCACCCCTGCGCACCGCATTCACCAGCGCGGCGTCAAACGGCTGCGGCGGGAAGTAGACGACCTGGCGCAATGCGATGTCGATGCCGCTGCGTGCGGCCAATGCTGCCACGGCATCATGGAGTGCGGCATCCATGTCGGACAGCATTGCGTCGTCGGCGGCACGAAAATCGATCGTCATCGATACGCGGCCTGGAATCACGTTGCGTGAATCCGGATGCACGCTCAGACAGCCCACCGTGGCGCGCGCATGCGGTGGGCGCTCCAGCGCGATGCGGTTGGCAATGCCGACCAGCTCCGCCGCGGGCAGCAACGCATCGCGGCGCAGCTCCATCGGCGTGGGCCCGGCGTGCGCTTCCATGCCGGTCAAGACCACGTCGTACCAGCGCTGGCCAAGCGCGCCCGTCACCACGCCGATCGTCCTGGCATGGGCTTCGAGCACCGGCCCTTGTTCGATATGCGCTTCGAAGTAGGCTCCCACGGCCCGGCCGCCAACCGGTTCGGTGCCGGCGTAACCGATACTGCGCAGCGCCTCGCCCACAGCCACGCCGTCGCGGTCCTGCGCGGCCAACACGGCGTCCAGCGCGAACTCGCCGATGAACGCACCGGAGCCCATCATCACCGGCACGAAGCGCGAACCTTCTTCGTTGGTCCACACGGCCACTTCAATGGGCGCTTCGGTTTGAACACCCGCGTCGTTGAGCGTGCGCACGACTTCGATGCCAGCAAACACGCCGTAGTTGCCGTCGAACTTGCCACCGGTCGGCTGCGTATCGATATGGCTGCCCGTCATGACCGGCGGCAGCGCATTGTTGCGCCCGGGGCGGCGTGCGAAGAGGTTGCCGATGGCGTCCACACGCACGGTGCAGCCTGCGGCTTCGGCCTGCGCAACGAAGAAGTCGCGGCCTTGCCGGTCGAGATCGGTCAGTGCGAGGCGGCGCACGCCACCTTTGGGCGTCGCGCCAATGCTGGCCTGCTGCATGAGCGTGTCCCACAGGCGCGCGCCGTTGATGCGCAAAGTGGTATCGAGTTGGGTGGTCGTCATCATGCGTACGTTTAAGCGGCCAGGCCGACGCCAAGGTAGCGGTCCTTGATGGCGTCGTCGGCGCGGAAGGCTTCGTTGGTGCCGGTGTAGACCACGCGGCCCTGTTCGATGATCACGTGGCGATCGGCGAGCTGCGTGCAGACTTCGAGGTTCTGTTCGACGAGCAGGATGGATACGCCCGCCTGCTTGATGACCTTCAGCTGCGCGACGATCTCTTCGACGATGACGGGCGCCAGGCCCTCCACCGGCTCGTCCAACATCAGCAGGCGCGGGTGGTTCATCAGCGCGCGGCCAATGGCCAGCATCTGCTGTTCGCCACCGGAGAGGTTGGCGCCACCATTGCGCCGCCGCTCGTGCAGACGCGGGAAGATGCGGTAGATGTCGGCCAGCTGCCACGGAGAATCGCGCCGCGCGCCGAGCTTCAGGTTCTCTTCCACTGTCAGCAGCTTGAAGATGCCGCGATGCTCGGGCACGAGGCACAAACCCTGCGCGGCAATGCGATGCGCCGGCTGGCCGGCAATGTCCCTCCCGCCAAAGCGCACATGTCCGCGCGGCGCCACCACACCGGCGACCGCCTTGAGCGTGGTCGACTTGCCCGCGCCATTGCGGCCGAGCAGTGTCACCAGTTCGCCCTCGCCCACCGATAGCGCCACGCCCTGCAGCACGTGGCTCTTGCCGTAATAGCCGTGGAGGTCTGCAACGTCGAGAATCGCCGTTGTCGTCATTTCTTGCCTCCCGTGATCATGTTGCCGAGATATGCGGCACGCACGCGCGGGTCCGCTCGTACGGCGTCGGGCGTGCCCTCCATGAGAACTTTGCCCTGTTGCATGACGGTGATCGTGTCGGAGATGTCCATCACGATGTCCATGTTGTGCTCGATCAGCACGACGGTATGGTCTTGCGCCAAACCGCGAATGAGCGCCTTCATAGCGGGCAAATCGTCTACGCCCATGCCGGAGGTGGGTTCGTCGAGGAAGATCGCGCGCGGGTTGGCGGCCAGTGCCATGCCGACCTCCAGCCGGCGTTGCTGGCCATGCGAGAGCGCGGCGGCCGGCGTATCGGCCAGGCGCGGCAATTCAAGCCGATCAAGCACGCGGTCGACCGTATCGGTGCACGCCAGATCCCCCTGCGGCAGGCGCCAGCCGTGCATGGCACGACGCGGCGTGGTACCGAGTGCGGCGAGGCGCAGGTTCTCGCGCACGGACAAGCTCGGAAACAGGCTCGTCACCTGGAACGAACGCGCAATGCCGCGCTGCACGCGCTGGAAGTCGGCCTCGCGCGTCACGTCGTGGCCATCGAAGACGATGGTGCCGCTGGTGATCATGCGCGTGCCCGTGAGCATGTGGAACAGCGTGGTCTTGCCCGCGCCGTTCGGGCCGATGACGGAGTGCACGGTGCCGGGCATCACACGTAGATCGACGCCGCCCAGTGCGGTGAACTTGCCGTACTGCTTGACGATGCCGGTGGCTTGCAGGATGGGCGTGGTGGTCATGCGCGTTCCTCCTGCACCGCCGGTGCATTACGCGTTGCACGCACGCGTTGCCACAGCTTCTGCCCGAGCCCGAACAGCCCGCGCTGCATGAACAGGCTCACTGCAATCAGCAGGAAGCCGAGCAGCATGAGCCAGCGCGGCCACAACGTAGAAAGCCAATCCGAAAGCAGCACATAGAATGCCGCGCCCAGCACCGAGGCAAACACGTTGCCCGTACCGCCGATGACGGTCATCACTAGAATCATCTCGCTGACGTGGTAGTCGATATTGCCCAGCGGCGCGATGCCCGTGAGCATGGCGTGCAGTGCACCGGCCAACCCAGTCACCGCACCCGAGATGACGAACGCCAGCAGCTTGAACGCGCGCACGTTGTAGCCGACAGCAAGCGCACGTTCTTCGTTGTCGCGAATCGCCAGCAGCGTGCGGCCGAATACCGATTCCGTCACGCGCTGCACCAGGAAGAACACAACAAGGAACAGCACCGCCACGAACGCGTAGAACGCCCAGGGTGAGCCCGCAAACGCCGGGCGCGGAATGTCGAGCAGGCCGTTATCCCCGCCCGTGAGTGACGGCGTGGTGTAGGCCAGGAAATAGAACATCTGAGAGAAGGCCAGCGTGAGCATGACGAAGTAGGTGCCGCGCTGGCGGATGGCAAACCAGCCGACCACCGCCGCCACGATCGCACCGACCACCACGGCCAGAACAAGCGCCACGGGCATCGGCAGTGCAAGTTGCGTGAGGCCGATGCCCACCGCATAACTGCCCAGCCCGAAGAAGATGCCCTGCCCGAACGACAGCAGCCCCGTGTAGCCGAGCAGCAGGTTGCAGGCCATGACGGCCATCGCATAGACGAGCACTTCGGTGGCCAATGTGCCTGACGTCAGCACCAGCGGCAGCAACAGCGTCACGCTCAGCGCCAGCCACCAGAAGCGGTAGCGCGCGAGTCCATGGAATGCGGCTTGCATCATCCCCTCCCCAGCAGGCCATGCGGGCGCAGCAGCAGCACGGCTGCCATCGCCACGTAGATCATCAACCGCGCGCCCTCGGGCCACAGCGTGCTCATCAGGCTCTGCACGATGCCCACCAGCAGGCCGCCGACCAGCGCCCCCGCGAAGCTGCCCATGCCACCCACCACCACCACAACGAAGGCAACGCCGAGGGCCTCCACGCCCATGAAGGGCTCCGCGCCACGAATGGGCGCCGCCAGCACGCCGGCCACCGCCGCCGTAGCCGCGCCCAGCGCGAACATCAGACTGAACAGGCGGAATACGTTGATACCGAGCAGCGACACCATCTCGGTCGATTCGCTACCTGCGCGCACCGCACTGCCCAGCCGCGTGCCTTCCAGCAGCCACCACAGCCCGAGCGCCAGCACGGCGGTAAAACCGATCACGAAGAGGCGGTACTTCGGATAGACGAAATCGCCCCACATCACAACGCCCTGCAGCGCATCGGGCGCCGGCACATCCACGCCCAGCGGCCCCCACGCCACAATGATCAGTTCCTGCACCACCAGCGCCAGCCCCACGGTGATGACGATGTGGAACTCGTGCGCCTGCGCATACACATGGCGCAGCAGCACCTTCTCCGTCACCCAGGCAAGCGCGCCGATGACGATGGGCGCGAGCACAAGCGCCAGCCAGAAATTCATGCCCATCTGCAGGGCCTGAAAGCAGAGATACGCACCCAGCGCATAGAACGCGCCGTGGGCGAAATTGACGAAGCGCAACAGCCCGAAGATGATCGACAGCCCCACCGCCAGCAGGAAGTAGAGCATGCCGATCCCCACGCCGTTGACGACCTGGAGCAGGTAGACGTTCATTGCGTTGACCGAAATGGCACTCAGGAAGACAGGCGCCCGTGCTTCAGCAACTGAAGCCGGGCGAGAGGCAGATCAGACCCTCAGGCCAGCTTGCACTGCGTCTGTTCAATCGGCAGGAACGCCTTGCCGACGGCAACCACTTCAGCGAAGTCGTCCTTGTCCTTCATGCGGCTCTTGGGCTTGCCCTTGAGCAGGTAGTAGTTCTTGAGCACTTGGTGGTCGGCCGCGCGAATCTCTTCCGGGCCCGTCAGGCCGTCATACTTCATGCCCTGCAGCGCGGCGATCACAGCCTTCGGATCGGCGCTGCCAGCCTTGGCCATCGCGTCGAGCAAGATCTTCGTGCAGGTGTACGAGCCTGCAAGGCTGTAGTTCGGGTTGGATTTGAACGCGGCCTGCGTGCGTTTCACCAGATCGCGGTTCGCAGGCGTATCGACGTCGTGCCAGTACTGCGCACCGAAGTACACGCCGTCGCACAGGTCGGCGCCCAGCGATTCGAACTGCTCCAGGCCCGATGCCCACGCCACCAGGATCGTCGTGTTCTTCTTCATGCCGAAGCTCACCGCCTGGCGCAGCGTGTCGGAAGATTGCGAGCCGAAGTTCAGGATCAGCAGCACGTCCGGCTTGGCGGCCATCGCGTTGGTCAGGTAGCCGCTGAATTCCTTCTCGGTGAGCGCGTGATAGCTGTTGCCCACATGCTCGATGCCCTTTTCCTTGAAGATGTTCTTGGCAGCTGACAACAGCCCATCGCCAAAGACGTATTGCGGCGTGATGGTGTACCAGCGCTTGGCTTTGGGCATCGATTCGATCAGCGGGCGCACGGTGCGCTCGATGGCGCCGTACGTGGGCACCGACCAGCGGAAGGTCGCGCGGTTGCAGTCCTTGCCGGTGATTTCATCGGCGCCCGCGGTCGTGATGAACACGCCGCCGAACTTCTCCGCCTCCTTGCCCATCGCCAGCGACTCCGACGACAGGATGCCGCCCGCGAAGTAGCGCGCGTTCTTCTGCTGCGCGAGTTCCTGCACCTTGCGCACAGCGGTGGCCGGCTTGCCCTCGGTGTCGAGCACGCTGTACGCCAGCGGGCGGCCGAGCACCTTGCCGTATTGCTCCACAGCCAGCTTCATGCCCAGGTCGGCGAACTTGCCGTTGGCAGCAAACGGACCAGACATCGGCACCGGGCAGCCCAGTTCGATGGCATCCGCCGCCAACGCAAGGCGGGCCTGCAGCAGCGACGCGGGCACGGCGGACAGCGCCGCCAGTTTGAGCAAGTCTCGACGATTCAAAGCGCACTCCTTGGGGTTCGTGTATGGGACACAACAAGCGCCTGGAGCCACCTGGGGCGGCTTCCTCCTAGCCTGACCGGCGAGGTTTTCGCCGACGGTAGCGTCGAGCAAGAACCAGACCAGTTTCTTATATTTGTTATGATAAATAGGCGAAATCATCATAGAAGCCGCGTCCACGCCGCGTCAACGACGAAGAGGTCGGTGTTTACGCCAAGGTGTGCGTGATGAAGATGCCGGGTGACGATGCGGGAATGCGGTGCGTGCGCACGATCGAAGGGCATGCATGCACCACGCCGGACAGCCGGGTGACACACCCCTGAAGTTAGAATGCGCGCAACAAGGAACGGACATCCATGGCCACACTCGGACCAGGCAAGACGGCGTCGATCGGCATCCGCAAGCAGAAGCGCGCCGACCTCGTGGCCGAAGAACTCAAGCGGCTGATCACGCAGCGCAACCTCAAGCCCGGCGACAAGCTCCCGCAGGAGATCAAGCTCCAGGAGACCTTCGGTGTGAGCAAAGGCACCATCCGCGAGGCGCTGAAATCATTGGAGGTGCAGGGTCTGGTGAGTGTGAGCACGGGGCCCGCCGGCGGCGGCACCATCGTCGAGGTCCCGTTGGACCGCACGTTCCAGCTCATGCAGAACTATCTGTTCTTCAAAGACATCGGGATTGCAGACGTGTACACCGTGCGTCGGCTGCTGGAGCCGGAGCTTGCCGCCGGTGCGGTGCCGCATCTGACCGAAGACGACTTCCGCGCGCTCGAGCACACCATCGATCTGTGCGACCCGGCTTCTGCCAAGGCCGCCGCACCGCTCGATCAGCGACAGGAAGACCTGAGCTTTCACGACATTCTGGCTGCGGCCAATCCCAACCCGATGTTGCGGTTCTGCTGCGAGCTGATCAACGAAATGATTCGGCAGCTTGTGGTGTTCGGCAATGAAACCTCACCGAAGGACCACGCCAAGTTCGGCGCGTCCAACGTCAAGTTCCACCGGCAGATTCTGGATGCAGCGCGCGCGCGCGACGCCGAGACTGTACGCGAACTCATGAGCACGCACATGGAAGATTGCACGCATCACGTCACGCGCATGAAGGGCCGCGTGCACGGCCGTCTTGTGCTCGACTCCGAGATGCCGCGCCGCAATCGACCGCAGCTGGACGACCACGACGACAGCGGCCACAGCGCGTGACGGCTCAGTAGGTCTTGTAGGGCAAAAACTTGCCGCTCATGACGATGCGAACGCGATCGCCCTTGGGATCGGGCTCGCGCGTGAGATCCATGTTGAAGTCGATCGCGCTCATGATGCCGTCGCCAAACTCTTCGTGGATCAGCGCCTTGAAGGTCGTGCCGTACACGCTGATGAGTTCATAGAAGCGATAGATCAGCGGATCCGTTGGCACCGCTGTGGGCAGCGACCCCTTGTACGGCGTCACCTGCAACAGCGCGATGGCCTCTTCGGGCAGATCCAGCGCTGTGCCAATGGCCTTTGCCTGCGCTTCGGTCAGCGTCATCTGGCCGAGCAACGCGGCGGTGCTCCATTCCTTGCTGTGGCCGATGACCTCGGCCAATTGCGTCCACGTCAGTTTCTTTTTGATTTTCTGCAGGACGATCAGATCAGTTACGTCTTCGCGTTGCATGGCGGCTCCCTGGGTTGGGTGAGAAAACAGCACGCGACATGAGCAAGGTCGATGCCAACCCGGGAACGCCGCCCCTTGAAGGGTTGCGCAATGACGGCCATGCCGCCATCGCGCTTCGGACGTCGACGCGAAGCGCGTCAGAACCAGTGCATGATCCCGGTGTACACGCCTTGCTGGCCAGAACCCGGGGCCGGCTTGCCGCCACCCGCCTCAACCGAGAAGGACGCATTGCTGCCGTTCATCACGGTACCGATGGTGCCGTACAGCAACGTGCGCTTCGAGAAGTAGTAGTTGGCGCCCACCGTCAGCAGCGTGCCGTTTCCGCCGCCCTGGTTGCGGTTCGCCCTGTATGCACCGCCGATCAGCGTCAAAGCCGGGGTGACCTGATAGTTGGCCCCCAGCCAGTAGGTTTGCTGGTGGGTCGCGCCGCTCGGGTTGTCCGCGTCCGCAACAGTAGCGCCGCCCGACTGGATACGGCTGTAGCCACCGAACAGCTTGAGGTCGCCGATCTGATACGTGCCACCTGCCGTGAACAAGCGGGAAGCGGTATAGAGGTTGGTGAACTCGCCGTTGGTGTCGCGAATTTCTTCGTAGAAGGCCTTAAGCATCAGCGGGCCATTCTGGTAGGCCATGGCGCCGGCAAGCTGCCTGCCAGCGTTGAAGTGCCCCGCCGTTCCGTTCAGGCCGGCTTGCGCGCGGAACGAGAAGCCACCCCAGGTCGGCGAGTTATAGGTGATCGCCTTTTGACGTGAGCCCCAGGTACGGTTGGCCTGCAGCGTCTCGGCGCCCATATTCTGCAGGCCCATCGGGTCAATCGACCATGTCTCGCCATCGGGAATGCCCATGGCCCGGCCGAGCAACAGCGTGCCGTATGTGGTGCTCGACAGCCCCACGACAGCGAAACGATTGAACAGCGCATCCGATGAACCCGAGCCGGAATTGAAGCCGTTCTCGAGGTTCATCACAGCAGACAGCCCGCCACCCAGATCCTCAGAACCCTTGAGGCCCCACATGCTGGTCCCCCACTGGTTGCCGCCGTACTGCAGGTTGCTGGCGGTGCCGTTCGCCGTCGCAATCTTGTTCGTGTAGTCGATGCCGCCGCCGACGCGGCCATACAGCGTGACACTGCTCTGAGCGGCAGCCAGGCCGCTAGTGGCTGCCAGCAGGGCTGCAGCGGCCGCGATGGCAATTCGCTGGGATGGGTTCTTGATACGCATAGCTTTCGTCTCCTCAATTTGGCGTTGTCTTTGTTCGTTCGAGCCGAGTCTCTTGGCGGGCCCGGACAGGAGAATGAGGAGAATTGACAGCGCTGTCAATGTAGGGAGTTGCCCTAGTTTTTAGCCAAGGCACGTCACTGCAAGGCGCCGGAGACGATCGCGTGTGATGGCTCGGACCTAGGGCAAATCCCGAGATTGACAGCGCTGTCAATTTTGACCATTCTGCAGTCCCAACCGGCCCGTGAACCGGATGCCGGTGCCGGCCAAAACGCCCTTGCGCGTGATGGCGACGAACCTCCATGTGCGCGAGCCGTCCTGCGGCTAGCCACAGAGCCGTCGATGTACTTCCGTCCTAATCTGCAGTACATCTTGCATCCGGACGGCACCAGCCAGAACAAGAACGCGTTCGTAATCGGGCTGACAGCCGGCATAGCGTTCTGAACGACAACATCAATGAAGAAGGAGACATTCATGCTTTCCCGCGTACTGAACACCATTGCCGCCGCCGCGGTCCTCACCTTCGCAGCCACTTCGGCCCACGCCAGCAAGGAAGCACCGGTGATCGGCTTCTCGATCGACGACCTGCGCGTGGAGCGCTGGACGCATGACCGCGATTACTTCGTCGAATCGGCCAAGAAGCTGGGCGCGACCGTCAACGTGCAGTCGGCCAACGCCAACGAAGCCAAGCAGATCGCCCAGATCGAAAACCTGATCGCCCAGAACGTCGACGTGCTCGTGATCGTGCCGTTCAACTCCAAGGTGCTGGGCAACGCCATTGCCAGCGCCAAGAAGAAGGGCATCAAGGTTGTGTCGTATGACCGCCTGATCCTGAACGCCGACGTTGACGGCTACGTCACCTTCGACAACGTGAAGGTGGGCGAGCTGCAGGCGCAGGGCGTGGTGAAGATCGCGCCGAAGGGCAACTACTTCCTGCTGGGCGGCGCCGCGACCGACAACAACGCGCGCCTGCTGCGCGAAGGCCAGATGAAGGTCCTCAAGCCGTACGTCGACAAGGGCGACATCAAGATCGTCGGCGAGCAGTGGACGCCGGAGTGGGACCCCTCCAAGGCGCAGAACATTGTTGAGAATGCGTTGACCGCAAACAACAACAACATCCAGGGCATCGTCGCATCCAACGACGGCACGGCCGGCGGCGCCATCCAGGCGCTGGCACGCCAGAAGCTGGCGGGCAAAGTGCCGGTGTCGGGCCAGGACGCCGATCTGGCCGCCGTGCGCCGCGTGGCTGAAGGTACGCAAGCCATGACGGTGTACAAGCCGATCAAGGAAATTGCCGCCACCGCAGCCGAAATGGCCGTCGATTTCGTGAAGGGCACGGCGCCGAAGTTCAACACCAAGCTGAACAACGGCAAGAAGGATGTCGACACCGTGCTACTGACCCCGACGCTGCTGACCAAGGACAACCTGGACAGCACCGTCGTCAAGGACGGCTTCTATACGCATCAGCAGATTTTCGGCAAGTAAGCAGCCGGTGCAGCAGTCGGTCGTCGGTCACCGGCGGTCAGTAGTCAGTCGTAGTCAGTAGGAGAACGCCATGAGCAGTAACGGCACCCTGTTCGAGATGCGCAACATCGTGAAGTCATTCTCCGGTGTGCGCGCGCTCGACGGCGTCAGCCTGGCAGTGAAGCCGGGCGAGTGCGTCGGTTTGTGCGGGGAGAACGGCGCCGGGAAATCGACCCTCATGAAGGTGCTGTCGGGGGTCTACCCCTACGGCACCTTCGAAGGCGAGATCCTGTGGGAAGGTGAGCCGCTGCACGCGCATTCCGTGCGTGACAGCGAGCGCGCCGGCATCGTCATCATCCATCAGGAGCTGATGCTGGTACAGCAGCTCTCCGTGACGGAGAACATCTTCCTCGGCAACGAGATCACCAAGCCGGGGGGCCGTATGGACTACGACGCCATGCACGCCAAAGCGGAAGAACTGCTCGCCCGACTGCGTCTGACCGATGTGAACGTGGCCGCGCCCGTGATGAACTACGGCAGCGGCCACCAGCAGCTTTTCGAGATTGCCAAGGCGCTCGCCAAAAACGCGCGCCTGCTGATCCTGGACGAGCCGACGTCATCGCTGTCCGCCAAGGAAATCGAGGTGCTGCTGTCGATCATTGACGACATCAAGCGCAGCGGCGTGGCGTGCGTGTACATCTCGCACAAGCTCGATGAGGTCAAGCGCGTGTGCGATACCGTCACCGTCATCCGCGACGGCAAGCACATCGGCACGCGCCCCGCCGCCGACATGACCATCGACAACATCATCACGATGATGGTCGGCCGCGAAATGACATCGCTCTTCCCCAAGGTGGAACACACCGTAGGCGAAGTGGTGATGGAAGCGCGCAACGTCACCTGCTGGGATGTCACCAACCCCAACCGCAAGCGCACCGACAACGTGAGTTTTGCCGTGCGCCGCGGTGAGATTCTCGGCATTGCCGGCCTGGTGGGCGCCGGGCGTACGGAGATGGTGTCCGCGCTGTTCGGCGCTTACCCTGGCCGCTCCAGCGCCGAGATCATCATGGACGGCAAACCGGTCAAGGTCGGCACGCCCGCACAGGCGATTGCCAACGGTATCTGCCTGGTGCCCGAAGACCGCAAGCGCCACGGCATCGTCCCGCTGATGGCCGTGGGCGAGAACATCACGCTTGCCACGCTGGCTCAGTACGCGCGCGGTTTGCGTGTCGACAAGGGCGCCGAACTCACCACCGTCGACCGCGAAATCAAACGCCTGCGCATCAAGACCGCAAGCCCCGCACTGGCGATTGCCAGCCTATCCGGCGGCAACCAGCAGAAGGCCGTGGTCACGAAGATGGTGCTGGCGATGCCGAAGGTGCTCATCCTCGATGAGCCGACGCGCGGTGTCGACGTTGGCTCTAAATACGACATCTACAAGATGATTGCCGACCTCGCCGCCAGCGGCGTGGCGATCATCATGGTCTCTTCCGAGATGCCGGAAATCCTTGGCATGAGCGATCGTGTCCTGGTCATCGGCGAAGGCCAGTTGCGTGGCGACTTCGTCAATCAAGGCCTGACCCAGGAGCGCATCCTGGCTGCTGCAATCAACGCTGAACCCGGCCGCCAAGCGGCTTGAATTGCCATGTCCAATATCCTGCAATCCCAACTCGCCCGCCAAAACGGCGGCAATGGCGGCCCGCGTCTGGATGGTCGCGCCATCCAGCAACTGTTCGTGCGCTACAAGGTGCTGGCGCTGCTGCTCGCCGTCGCACTCATCTGGATCTTCTTCTACTTCCAGACCAACGGCACGTTCCTCAAGCCCAACAGCATCTCCAACCTGTTCCTGCAGATGTCGGTGACTGGCATGCTGGCCTGCGGCATGGTGTTCGTCATCATCGCGGG
>Ga0207695_10001919_pt1 | contig 32349 bp, 26 predicted proteins | sample KBSC54metaG_FD_184354 | JGI IMG/M metagenome (GOLD analysis project Ga0207695, IMG submission 184354) | Corn rhizosphere microbial communities from Kellogg Biological Station, Michigan, USA - KBS C5-4 metaG (SPAdes) (version 2) | ecosystem: Host-associated > Plants > Roots > Rhizosphere > Soil... | reverse complement strand
GCACCACCAATCCCATCGCCAGCAAACCTGCACGCCACAAACCTCGAATCATCCCGAACCACCCCACAAAAGTCGGCCCAAGCATATCCATTCCGCCCTCAGTCCACAAGCGAGCCGGCGCTCTTCAGCCACGCTCGTGAGCTTCTCGCAATCGCTGGCGATAAAGATTGTGTGTAAAGCCCTCAGAGAACTTCGCGAGTCTCCTACCTGGCGTACTTCCGGATCCCGGCTCAACTCACGTCGGGACCGTCTTTCGTGCGCTTTTCCTTCACGCTGCGAGCTTACGCAAGCCGTCCCACTTCCCGCGACCCTCGCTGTCATTGATGAAACCTTCCCCCGGTTGAGACAATCTCATCTCGAGTAGAAGCAACATGCCCACTTACCCGCCACTCTAACCAGCACTGAAACTCACGGCGTCTTCATACTTTGTCCCCGGAGCGCCTGATATAAGGTCCCCACAAACCGTTCCTCCTTCATGGCCCGGTTGATATACTTCGGCCCTGCACCTGTTTCGCCGGGCCGTCCCTGGAGACTCGTTCATGAGTGCCGCCAAATACGACCTCGTTGTCATCGGCTCCGGGCCATCCGGACAACGCGCCGCCGTCGCCGCCTCAAAAATGCGCAAGCGCGTCGCCGTGGTTGAATCCCGCGCGGTCGTTGGCGGAGTCTGCGTTAACACCGGCACCATCCCTTCCAAAACAATGCGCGAGGCCGTCCTCCACCTCTCCGGCTACAACTACCGCAACGTCTACGGCATCAACTACCGCGTCAAAGAACGCATCACCATGGCCGACCTTGCCTTCCGCGTGCAAGCTGTCATCAAGACCGAAGTCGATGTCACCGAAGCGCAACTTTCGCGCAACGGAATCGACATCGTGCACGGTATCGCCAGTTTCGTGGATGCAAACCATGTTCGAGTACAAGGCCTCTCCGGTGATTCCACCATCGAAGCCGACCGCATCATCATCGCCGTCGGCACCAAGCCCGCCTCCTCGCCCAAAGTTCCTATCAACGGCCGCACCATCATCAACAGCGATCAGGTCCTCGAACTCCCTGCCCTCCCGAAATCCATGATCGTCGTGGGCGGCGGCGTCATCGGCGTCGAGTACACCTGCATGTTCTCCACCCTCGGCGTCCGCGTCACTCTCATCGAGAAACGCGCCAAGCTCCTCGAATTCGCCGATCAGGAAATCGTCGAATCCCTTAGCTACCATCTCCGCGACAGCCGGGTTACCATGCGCCTCGGCGAAGAAGTCTCAAGCGTCGAAGAACTCCCCGACGGCACAGTGGTCGCGAACCTTGAAAGCAAAAAGCGCGTCTCCGGCGATGCGCTTCTCTATGCAGTCGGCCGCCAGGGCGCAATTGAAGACCTGAACCTCGCCGCGGCAGGTATCGAAGCCGATAACCGCGGCCGCATCCCGGTCGACGAGCACTACCAGACCAATGTCCCGAACATCTATGCCGTCGGCGACGTCGTCGGCTTCCCTTCGCTCGCTTCCGTATCCATGGAGCAGGGACGCATCGCCGCGGCCCGCGCCTTCAACGACACACACACATCCTCCAACCCCAGCTTCTACCCCTACGGCATCTACACCATCCCCGAAATCAGCTTCATCGGCAAAACTGAAGAGCAGCTCACCGACGAGGATGTTCCCTACGAGGTCGGCATGGCCTTCTACCGCGAAACCGCGCGCGGTCAGATCCGCGGCGATACCACCGGCCGCCTCAAGCTGATCTTCCATCGCGACACACGCAAGGTTCTCGGCGTTCACATCATCGGCGAAGGCGCCAGCGAACTCGTCCACATCGGCCAGGCCATCATGATCTTTGGCGGAACCGTCGAGTACTTCGTCGATACCGTCTTCAACTACCCAACGCTAGCCGAGTGCTACAAAGCCGCAGCCTTCAACGGCCTTGGCCGCCTGCACCGCTATCAAGTGGACTAGCCACGATGACCACTCTCCTCACAAAATGTCCAACACTCGATCTAACGACGCCTGTCATCCTGAGTGCACGGGGCCCCAAGCGTTTTCTTCGGCTTGGGGGTGGTAAGCGAAGGATCTGCTTCTTCTCATATTCGCGAAGACCCTTTCGCGATCACAACAAGCGTCAGGGCACGACTTTAGTCGTGCCGTTCAGCCCCGCAGTACCGGAATGGGCTTCAGCCCCTGCCCAGGGCCCACGGAGGCCGCAATGACTACCGCAATCGGCGTCGTTATGACCGAGCACATCGTCGCCGGCAGACTCGAAGACATGCGCCTCGCTGGCGAAACTGTTCGCTATCCCCAGGACACCGAAGAAATCGACGCCCTGAATGCGCTCCCCGTCGGCGACGTCGTCGACATCCTCGCCAACGAAATAGTCTCCGTCGTCAATAACGCCCAGATCGACGCCATCGGTGTCGCTGTCCCGGGCGTCATCCGCTACGGCGTAGTCGAAGACTCACCCAACCTCACCCAGCTCAAAGGCATGCGTCTTGCCGACGAGCTCACCCGCGTCCTCAGCACAAAGGGTGTAAACGCCCCCGTCCACATTGCCAACGATGCCGACGCCATCGCTGCCGGTGTGGCCGCCACGCGCGGCCAGCTCAACAAGCTCACTCGCGTATGGACCATTGGCAACGGTATCGGCTACGGCCGCTGGCCCTATGTAGACGGCATATGGGAAGGCGGACACATCACCGTCACCCTCGACCCCAAAGAAAAATTCTGCGGCTGCGGCGGCATCGGTCATCTTGAAGGCATCATGGGCTATCGCGCCATGCGCATGCGCTTCCTCGATCTCGAGCCAGAAGAAGTCTTCGCCAATGCTAAAAAAGGAGACGAACGCTGCCGCGAGTTCGTCGATCTCTGGCACCGCTCGCTTGCGGCCGCCACCGCATCCTTCATTCACCTCGCGGGGCCCGGCCGCTTCTACTTCACCGGACACAATGTCGGATTCCTCGATGTCGGGATGCTCCGCCGCCATCTTGAAACCATGGTCAAGATGAGCCCGCTCCTCAGCTACTCGCTCGAGATCCTGCCCAACGACGACGCCACCGCCCTCCTCGGCGCCGGCGTAAGCGCCATCCGCGCCCTCGCCAGCTGACCGGATATCTGTTCCCTCGAGCGCCAACAGAAAGAGGCCGCAGCGCCATAGCATCTGCGGCCCATTCTTCTAGTCCCTATGTCCCTCAGTCCCTATGTCCCTGCTTTCATCCCTTCGGATGCGGATTCTTAAACGTCACTTCCCCATCCAGCCAATCCGAAAGTCTCTTCTGGTCAACCTCGGCATCACCAGCCTGGTTCGTCAGTGACGACCGGGCCAGCGCGACCGAAATCTTGACCTTTCCGTTCATGTGATAAGCGCCGAGAATTCCCCCCAGCCCCTTGCTCGCAGCGTTCATGTAGTCCGAAGGGAGCATACCCTCTTCGCCCTTGATATCCACCGGCCCCATGATCATCTTGTTCACCATTGGCGCGCCCGTCGGGTTCTTAGCCGACGAATTGTCAAACCGCACCACCAGCGTCGCTCTTCTCTCCAGCGCATCCGGGTTCGCCGTAAACTTCACCGCCGGAATCGTCAGTCCCGCCGGATTCGCCTTCGCCTCCGCCTTATCGAACGCAATCCGATACGGCTGCCCCTTCCATTTCGGAGTCGCAGGTACAGTCGCGGCCGGCTTGTTCCCCACGTCGCACCCCGCCAGCAGAATCAGCCCCCCAATCGCCAGCAATATCCCCTTCTTCACGTCATCCTCCTCGTTGGATCTCAACGACGCGCCAGAATAGCATTCCTATGGATCTTCGCAAGTGATCTCTGCAACCCCGCCTTGCTTGGTCCCGGATTTCTTCTTAGTACATTGGCAAAACACGCATAGATCACCAGATTTTCGGAAAACGCTTTCTGCAACTCTGACGAGATCCGCTTCACATCAGACATCCGAACGGAAACACCTAAAATAAATCGCTTTTATTCGGCTTGTGATGCAGATCACATGTCCTCAATCCCCTGAATTTCAAGGCTTGACAAACCCTACCGGCCGCATGAGAATTTCCGCCAAATAAGTAAACGATTGCTGGCTAGCTTCCGCTTCCACTTGGCAGCTTGCAAGCAACGTCCGTTCAAGACAGAGGGGCCCACGAAGCCGAAACTCTTTCAGCGAGTGCCAACCATGCTCATGAGAAATCGCACTCACGCCTCGGCTCAGTTGAATGCACCTTCGCCCGGTGCGAGATGCAAAGCGCAGAACCCCACAAACTCAACCTGCAACTCACCTGTTTCGGACTCATGTCACGATTCACCTGATTTCGTGAATGCTTATACCGAAGATGATCAGCCTCGGCGCACTTGCACGTAACCGGCGCAACTCATCTTCCCAACAGGCTCGACCTTCATGGAGGCAGTCTATGGCTCATCTCTCGTTCCACAGGCGATCAGCAGAACTGTGGATCATACTGATCGCAACACTTCTGCTCTTTGCACCAGCTCTGCGTGCACAAGATAACGCCACCATCACCGGAACCGTGATCGACGCGAGCGGAGCAGTCGTTCCGAACGCCGACCTTTCTCTCACCAACGCCGGAACCGGCCAGATTCGCGAAGCGAAATCCAACGAGGCCGGCTTCTTCCGTTTCGCCAATCTGGGTGTCGGCACCTATTCACTCACCGCGACAGCAACCGGCTTCCAGAAGTTTACCCAGAACGGCATAGTACTGAATGTCGCCCAGACTCTGGGTGTCGACGTCACTCTGACCGTCGGCAGCGCGGAACAAAGCATCACCGTCGAATCGCAAGCCCTCCAGGTGCAGACAGAAACCAGCGAGATCAGCACGCTGATCAGCGGCGAACAGGTTCGTCAGTTGGCCACCAACGGACGCAACGTTGTTCAGCTCGCCGCATTAGGCCTCGGAGTCTCCAACCAGATCTCATCCTTCGCAGGCATCGACGCCCTGACCTCGTCCAACGGTCTCAGCTTCAACGGTCAGCGGACATCCCACAACGTCTACCTCATTGACGGCGCTGAGCAGAATGACCGCGGCTGCGGCGGCTGCTTCATGAACCTGCCTTCGCAGGACGCCATCGGCGAGTTCCAGACCCTCGGCTCCAACTACTCGGCCGACTACGGTATTGGCTCTGGTGGCACCATCGTCATGGTCATCAAGTCGGGCCAGCGGCAATATCACGGTAGCCTCTATGAGTTCAACCGCAACACAGCCTACAACGCCAACGACTACTTCCTGAAGCAGCAGGGAAAATCGCGCCCCATCTTCCAGCTCAACACCCCGGGCGGCAACATCGGCGGCCCGCTGTGGATTCCGCACGTCTACAACCAGCAAAAGAACCGCACCTTCTTCTTCTGGAATGAAGAATGGCGCAAGCTGATCAAGGGAAGCCCTCCGTCGCTGTCCAATGACCTCTGGTCAAACAACTTCCCGACGCTCGGCGCAGACTTCAACTACACCCCGCAGAGCTCGGCGATACCTATCGTTCCTGATCTGCCCAAGAATGCAGCTTACACTGCCATTGAAACCGGTCTCGGCCTGACTCCGGGAGCGGCGTTCCCCAAGAACGCTGACGGAACCTATCGAATCCCCGCGGCAATGATCGATCAGAACATTGTTCGCGAACTGAATGCAGGCACGTTCCCGAAACCGAACGCGACATGCACGGGATCGGTTTGCAAGCAGTTCATCGTCTCCGTTAAGCAGCCAGAGAACATCCGTGAAGATGTGGTCCGCATCGATCACGCTATCAACAGCAAATTCCAGTTGATGGGCCACTATCTCCACGACGCAATGGAGAATACGTACTTTCCGCCGTTGTGGGGCACCAGCTTCGCTTCCGTCGGTACATCCATGAAAAATCCTTCGTACACGGCGGCCATCAAGCTGACTCAGACCTACTCGCCGACTCTGCTGAACGAGACCGCGTTCTACTACAGCGGCAACAAAATCCGCCTGACTCCACTAGCCGCCTCTGGCGCCTCCTTCACTTACCCGGATGGCTGGACGGGCGAAACCCTCTTCTCATCCTCGAATCAGGCGGCGATCACGCACGGGTTGGATAAGCCCATCATGCCCGCCATAGTCATCAACAACACCCTCGGCGCGCAGTGGAACCCGCAGTACTTCCCGTGGAAAAACGGCTATGAGGGCTTCCAGTATCGCGACGACATGTCCTGGATCAAGGGACGCCACCAGTTCAAGTTCGGCGTAGGCTTGCTGCATACCTACAAGAACCAGGAATTGCAGGCCAATACCAACGGCACTGCTAACTTCGGCAACAGTTCGTTCTCCAAGGACTCCATCGTCAACATGATGCTCGGCATGGCCGACTCATGGGACCAGCTTGAGTACCTCTACGGAAAGAACTGGGTCAACAACAACTACTCGCTGTATCTGATCGACAACTGGCACGCCAGCCCGCGGCTGACACTCAACCTGGGGCTCAGATACGACGGTCTGCCGCACGCATTTGAGCGCTACAACAAGTTCGCCAACTTCGTGCCGGCCAGCTACAACAGAACTTTGGGCAACCCGATCGCCGCCGATAACACGCTGATCAGTTCTCAGCTCTCCACGTTCGGAGGCGGCACTGAGAAGTTCTATCTCAACGGCATTCGCGAAGCCGGTGTCGACAGCTTCCCGAAGGGCAACGTTGAAAACCGCTACTTCACCTGGCAGCCGCGCATTGGCTTCGCCTACGACATGTCCGGAAACGGAAAAACCGTTCTTCGCGGCGGCGTTGGCATCTTCTATGAGCGTGTTCAGGGCAACGATGTCTACAACTCTGCGTTGAATCCGCCCTTCGCCTACAGGCCTCAGCCAACCAACGTGTTCTTCTCGACACCGACGAAGAGCATCAACACCGGAGCCACTGGGACTTCGCTCTATCCGTCTGGCCTAACCAGCATTAAGTTCATCTATCCACCTCCCGGCACCATGAACTGGAGCCTGGGTATCCAGCGCCAAATGATGCCTTCCGTGGTTGCTGCGCTGCAGTATGTTGGCTCTTCCGGTTGGGATCAGAACAACACTCGCCAGATCAACACGCTTCCATTGACAAACGACGCGACCAACTACTGGTCGACCGCCAATTCCAATCCTCAATGGACATTCAATCTTCCGACAACCGATCCGCTCTACGGGTCCTGGAATCCCACTTACTCGGATCGATATGCAGTCAGGAGTTCGCAGATCGCTGCCAACAAACTCCGCCAGCAGCCCGGTTTCGCAAACATCAACCAGGAAGAAAACGAAACCAATTCTCACTATCACTCGATGCAGACCGGCATACGGTTTGAGAACAAGTGGGGACTGACCTCTCAGATCGCATACACCTTCTCTCACCTCCTCGATAGTGCTCCAGGCGTTGACCTGGCCACTCTTAACAACCCTTTCAATCCGGCCTACAGCAAGGGCTCCGGTTCCTACGACCGCCGGCACATCTTCAACGTGAGCTACGTGTACGGTCTTCCATTTGCCCGGCACAGCTCTAACGCCGCCTATCGAACCATCGCAGGCGGATGGGGAATCTCGGGCATCACCGTATTCCAGACCGGCCTTCCGCTCAACGTCGGTTACAACGGAACGGACACACTCGGGCTTGGTGGCGGCACCTCCAACCGTCCGAACCTTGTAGGAAAAGTCAAATATCCCAAGACCCAGGCCGCCTGGTTCAACGGCCAAACCGACAAGATCTACACCGATCCGGTTGCGCCGTGGTTTGGCGGGCCCAACCAGGGCTTTGGCGCTGCGGGCAAGGACAACGTCCGCGGCCCAGGCCTCAACAACTTCAACCTCAGCCTGACCAAAAACATCAGGTTCACCGGATCTGACAACGGTCCGAACGTTGAGCTGCGTTTCGAATCCTTCAATACCTTCAACAAAACGCAGTTCAGCGGCGTAAATACCAACAACCACGACAGCAACTTTGGCCAGGTCACGTCCGTGTTCAGCAACCGCGTTCTGGAGCTAGGCGGCAAATTCCGCTTCTAGCTCTCTTACACCAACAAGCAAACAAAAGCGGCGGGCTCCGGCCCGCCGCTTTTCATAATCCGGATGTCCCCTTGTCCCCCCGTTCCCTTGTTCCCTCGTCCTCTTGTCCCCTGCTCTTCTCAGCTCAGCCTTAGATACGTCTTCGACAGCCGATCGTGCCAGCTCATCTGATCTTCGTCGAATAACGACCAGAGCATTCCCAGTCCCACCGGCAGAACTGAGATCAGCATGGCCTTCAACCGTCCGTTCACCTGTTCGCGTGTCGGCATCTGCTCATCGAACGTGCACAGCGAAAGCTGAGCATAGCGCATTCCCGGCGTGGTCTTCGCATACGTCAGGAAGAACCACTCGTACAGCGCCGCAAACCCAAGGACTCCCAGCACCGCGCAAACCTCAAAGACGCGCTTGCCCGGCAAGCTGTCCACATTCGACGCGATCAGGTATATCGCCCCAAACACGAGACCCATAATCAGCCCCGCATCCACCACAGCAGCCATCATCCGCCGCCCAAACGGTGCCTGATACAGCTTGTGCTCGTCTGGAACCAGCGCATAATAGTCCGGCAGTTGTTCCGTCTGCGGCTCTTCGTCGAGCTGCATCTGCTGCCAGCTCGATCCGATCCACACGGGGTCGCCCGCCTCGACGCTCTGCCCCATCGGCTCGGTCGACACCATATTTGGATCGACCTCGAAGATACTCAGCTGCGGCGACTCACCTTCGCCAGGACCCTCGGCGAGCCTCGGCCTCATCCGCCGCGTAGCGATGATCTCCCGGGGAAACTGAATCAGGTTCGCAGGAATCGCCTGCGCCTCGATCTCTTCATACACCGGTGCGGAATCGAGATGATCCTCTGCAGCCCAATCGTATTGGCTCGTAGAGTAGGCCTCGATGGTAGTCGAGCGCTGCGGCAGATCCGAATCCCAACGAATCTCGACCCCGGGGTGGTTCATTGCCGGCTGCTCAGCCCTGACCTCGTTCTGCAACGACTGCTCTACAACCTTGAAAGCCTGCTCTTCCGGCTCAAGATCCTCGATCGAAGTCTCAATCTGCGCGAGCACCGCCTGCGCCGCAACTTGCGCCTCTACTGCTGCGCGCGTCGCAGCCTCTGCTGCTCTCAGAGCAGCCCGCGCATCCGCAGCTTGAAGATCGCTATAACTCGGGGCCTTTGCATACCGCGCAGCTACACGTGCAGCCGCGGCGGCAGCCCGGCTGTTTGCCGAACCTTGCTGATCCGCCATTTCATCGTCATCGACAAATGAAATCCCCTTCCGGGTCTTGTGCTCCGCGATACGACGATTGACTTCCTGCTTCCACGTTGGCAGCGGTGTGGGCGAGCTAGGCAGTGTGCTCAAAACTCTACGTTCCCTTCAATATTCTTCGCAGACCGTACACGCCGTTCATCATGCACGGTTGATTTTCTAATAACCTCCGGCGCACGCTACTTCCGCCGCAGGCCCGAACCTGGCACGCGCATTTGCTATGCTGGCCTTGGTCCTCGATGCATCCTCGTAATTTCGTGTTTATCACGCTGATGACCCTCTGTCACTTGCAACTTGCAAGTCAGATGTTGACCAATCCGTTACCTCCTTCGCAACAGTCCCCGGTCACGCAAAAAACACCTCAACAATCCTCTGACTCCACCCTCCCCGACGATCCCGGACAAGAAGCAATTCCGGTCGCAACCCCTGAGCCCGCGCCGCCCACGGGCTTTCCTTTGCGCTGGGAAGCAGGCGTGCAAACCTGGCAAAACGAAATCGCGACCCTCTCAGGCGGAGTTGTCATTTATTACCGCGACTACATCATTCGCGCTGACCGCGTCAGCTACAACCGCGCAACGAGCGAATTGCATGCCGAGGGAAATATCAAGGTCACCGGCGGAGCAAGCGATGCCTACATCACCGCCTCTCACGGAGACATGCGCCTCAATATGCATACGGCCCGCTTCTACGACGTCAACGGATCCATCGGGCTGCGCCGATCCGGCCGCACCGTCGTCTATTCCACTTCCAATCCCTTCCTCTTCTCCGCACGAGTTCTTCTGCAAACCGGCGAGGACAGTTTCAAGATCATCGACGGCACTATGACCAACTGCCGCATCCCCAAACCCGATTGGCAGATCATCGCGCGCTCCATCACGGTAGAAAACAACAAAGCCACAACACGCAATGCCTACTTCAAACTCCTCGGCGTGCCCATCGTCTTTCTCCCCTACCTGAGCCACCCCGTAGAACTCACGGGACGCCAATCCGGTTTCCTCATCCCCGTTGTCAGCAACTCCACCATCAAGGGCCTCACCGTCGGCGAGCAGGTTTACATCGTTCTCAACCGCAGCATGGACATGGTCCTCGGCACCGAGTACTACAGCAAGCGCGGTTTTGCCCCCAACGGCGACTTCCGCTACAAGGGCCCCGGCCTCGATCACTTCACAGCCAGGTGGAACGCCCTCTACGACCGTGGGGTGAAGATTCCGCCCTCCACACAACTCGTAAACCAGGGGGGCGCAGATATCCTGGCCGATGGACGCGTCGACCTGACCCCTTCCACACGCGCCGCCGCCAATGTCGAATACCTCTCCAGCTACGTCTACAAGCTCGTCTTCAACGACAACTACCAGCAGGCCGTCAGTTCACAGGTGCACAGCACCATCTCCCTCACCCACGTGCACGATGGACTGGTGCCCTCGGCCTACCTCGAACGCGTGCAGAACTTCGCAAGCTCCAACGAAGGCGACGAAGTCCGCATCCTTCACCTCCCCACGTTGCGATTCGATGTTGTCGACGAACCTCTGCACACCTCTCCCTTCTACTGGCGTCTCGGCTCCTCAGTCAGCTATCTCGGACGATCCGAATACAGCTTCCACGTCCGCAACATGGGCCGTTTCGACCTTTACCCGCATCTCTCTCTTCCACTCGTCGCCGCTGGCTGGAGCATCGTTCCTGAAATCGCCTTGCGCCACACCTTCTACACCACCAGCCAAATCCCGGATCTCACCGGCACCAACGCCGGCACGCCGACCGTGAGCCACGATCCCCTGAGCCGAAGCGATGCCGAAGCCTCTATCGAGGTCCGGCCCCCTGCCCTGGAGCGTGACTTCACCATGGGAAACCGAATCCTGCGCCACGTCATCGAGCCCGAACTCACCTACCGCTTCGTTGGCGGCATAGGCCAGAAAGCGCGCAACATTCCGCTCATCGACCCTTCAGACATCGCAACGAACACCAACGAATTCGGCTACTCCATCATGCAGCGCTTCTACACGCGCTCGCTCAATCCGAAGCCCTGCAGCGACATCGACCAGGCCGATGGCAAGTGCCAAAACACACCCCGCGAGTGGGCCTCCTGGGAGATCGCGCAGAAATACTTCCTCAACTCCGATTTCGGCGGTGCCATCATCCCCGGCCGCCGCAACCTCACCGACTCCACGCTCGATCTCACCGGCATCGCCTTCCTCACCAACGCGCGCAACCTCTCGCCTCTCATCTCGCGCCTGCGTTTCGAAGCCGTCAGCAATCTCCGCATCGAGTGGGATATGGACTATGACCCCAAGGGTGGCCGTCTCGACGCTGATAACCTGTTCGCCGGATACAGCCGGGGCCGCGCCACCATCGGCGTCGGCCACTCGTTGCTGAACGCCGTCGACGAGAAAGGCAGCACCGCCTCGCTCATTCAGAGCCAGCAGCTTCAGCCCTTCTTCGAATACGGCCGGCCCAATGCCGCCGGTTTCAATATCGCCGCAAACGGCGGCTACGACTTCGTCAACAAGGCCCTCCAATATGCAGGCGTTCAGACCGTCTACAACTGGAACTGCTGCGGGCTCAGCCTCGGCTATCGCCGTTTCGCCCTGGGTACAGTCCGCGACGAAACACAGTATTTATATAGCTTTACGATTGCCAACTTCGGCTCCGTAGGCGATATCCGGCGCTCCAACACCGTATTCCACGACGCCAACCTCCCCCCTGCCTACTAGGCCCGGTGCGAAACGATTGTGAAGGGTACAGCCTCAGTTGACCCGAAACACACCTGATTCCTGGGGGTCTTGAAAGGGCACGACTTCAGTCGTGCCGACTATCGGCGATGACATGATAGGGCTTTAGCCCCTGACGGATGGCATCTTGTCGGCCTCCTTCTGCTTGCCTTTCATCCGCTTATCCGTCCACCAGACAGTAACCTCGCATCGGTCTCTTGTTCGCCCGACGCAGACCCTGCTGGGATATCCTTTGAGGAGAGGGAAACACATTTGTCACGATTTCACCTGTTGAGTGGCCTGTTGGCTTTAAGCCTGGTGGTGGGGTGCAAGGCGCAATCCGCCGCTTCCGCCACTCCCGATGCCGCTCTGAACCGCCGTATTGAAGTCCTGGTTCGTTCGCAATTCGGTATACCCGCCGATGTATCCGTCTCCCTAGGGCAGCGCAAACCAGGCCAGATTGCCGGCTATGACTCCCTTCCCATCACCCTCTCTCACGGCGCAACCAAAAAGGTAGTCGACTTCCTGATTTCCTCTGACAACACAAAGCTGGCGCGTCTTGAGACCTTCGACCTTGCCAAGAACCCCGTCTTCAACATCGACGTAGCCGGGCGGCCGATTCGCGGAAATCCAAACGCAAAAGTTACCGTCATTAACTTCGACGATCTCCAGTGCCCTTACTGCGCGCGCATGCATTCGTCGCTGTTTCCGCAAACGCTGGACCGCTACAAAGACAAGGTTCGCTTCATCTACAAAGATGATCCCTTGTCTGAGATTCATCCCTGGGCCATGCACGCTGCCGTCGACGCCAACTGCGTTGCCGCGCAGAGCCCGGACACATACTGGAACTTCGTCGATTACATCCACGCCCATGGCCAGGAAGTGAGCGGCGAAGACCGCAACGTGCAGAAGAGCTTCGCTACTCTCGATCGCATCGCTCGCCAGGAAGCCACCCTGGCAAAACTGGACACCACCAAGCTCGAGGCCTGCCTCGCCAAACAGGACGACTCGCAGGTCAAGCTATCAGCAAAGGAAGCAGAATCGCTGGGCATTGAAGGAACGCCCGCGCTGTTTGTTGACGGTGAGCGCATCAATGGCGCTCTTCCCGCAGAGCAGGTTTGGATTGTTATTGACCGGGCCCTTCGCGCCGCTGGAGTTGAACCTCCTCCGCCGCCTGCGCCCGCACAGCCTGCCGCCAAAGGTAAATAACATCGGGCTGCATCGTGCACTCTTGGGCCAGTGCTGAACGCTGCAAACCCGAACGCGAGAATACCGCCATCGGACCGGATTCAGGATTTATCCTGTAATACCGGAGAGACGGCGGGCTCCCGAGGAGATTCCAGGTTGCAAGTCGAATGTTTCTTTTCCAGGCGCTGTAAGCTGCTTGCGCTGGCACTTTCAAGCACGTTTTTTTTAGCTGCCTTCACCGCCTGCACGCACCCAACATCGCCAGATGTCATGGCCACCGTGAACGGAAAGGATATCTCCCGTTCCGATCTCGATAAGGCGTACAACGACTACAAAGTGACCCAGGGTGAGACGCCGCAGGAGCCCAGTGCCGAACAGGCCAACATCGTTCGCCTCAATCTCCTCCAGAAGCTGATCGACGACGAAATCCTCCAGCAACGGGCCGACAAGCTGAACCTCGCCGCCTCCGAAGAGGACGTCAATGCCAAGCTCACTGAACTGAAAGGCCTTTCCACACAGGAAGAGTTTGATAAACAGCTCAAGCAGCGAAGCATGACCCTCGACGATCTCAAGCAGCAGATTCGTCGCAAACTCACTTCTGAGAAACTCATCAACAAGGAAATCGAATCCAAGATCGCCATCACCGACGCCGACATCAACAACTACTATGCGGCGCACAAGTCCGAGTTCAACGTCCTCGAACCGCAGTACCGGCTCTCTCGCATTGTTGTCTTGTCCGTGCCTGGACAGCAGCCCGGCAATCTGCCCGGGGCCAGAGCAGTAACGGATGCCGAAGCCAGGAAGAAGATACAGGCAGTTCGAAACCGCCTCTCCAGCGGAGAGGATTTCGGCGCCTTGGCCATGAACTTTTCTGAAGATCAAAACGCCAGTTCCACAGCAGGCGACTTGGGCTTCATAGCGGAATCAAATCTGCAGACCGACTCCGGAGTATTCGCGGCGATCAGCAAACTCAAGCCGGGCCAGGTCACGGATGTTCTCCCCGTGTATGGCGGTACCGGACCGACGCAGCGGGTTATCGGGTACGCGATCTACAAGCTCATCGCCCGCGAGCCTGCGGGTCAGCGCGAGCTCAGCAATCCCAGCGTTCAGCAGAGCATTCGCCAGGGCCTTCGCGAAAGCCACGCCCAACTGCTGCGCCTCGCATACTACGAGACTCTTCGCAACAACGCCAAAATTCGAAACGACTTCGCCGAACAAATCCTGAAACAAGGCGCGAAATAGAATTCTGCGCACGCCTATTCGCGAGATCTACCCTCGCTCGAACCGGTGCACACCGGTAGGGTCTCCTTCCGCAAACGGCGGCGGCGCTGCAGGCCTATCACCAAACATCCGCCGAACGCGTTCCTGAGTGAATCCCGTATCCCTGATATAGCTGCGCATCTCCGCCGTGATCCAGGCTTGGGTGCGCAGAACATCGAGAATCTGCTCTCCTGAAAGCGCGTCCGGAGCCCGGACATGCCCGAGGTGATCTCTTCCTTGTCCACCGGTGAGCGCCTTGTTGAAAGAGTCGGTGGTGATGTCGGCGATCCAGTGGACAACGCCGGACTTTTCGTGTGTCTCGGCCGCCATTGCTTTCACCGTTGCTGCCGGGAGATACATCAGAACGCCTTCTGTGATCATCAGTGCGCGACTCCCGGCCTTGTCGTACATGGTCTGGCGTTGGACAGGGTCATTCAGATCCACACTGAGGCGCTCGACCTTGCAGTGCGCCTTCTCGTTTGCAAGCAGCCGGTACTTGTAATCGAGCACATCCGGAAAGTCGACTTCAATCCATCGCAGATCTGCGGGCATATCCAGCCGCCACGGGCGCGTATCCAGCCCACAGCCAACACTCAGGACCGTAGTGATGGCGTTGCGACCCAGAACTCCGGCCAGCAGTTCATCGAGGAAGCGCGTGCGGATAGCCATACCGAAACGCAGGATCATGGAGTATGGCACGGCATTGAGAATGGCGAAGCCGCGCTCGCCTGCCAGCCTGGCCGCAAATGGATCGCGAGCGAAGGCATCCGGAAGTTCTGTTTCGAGCGCGCGGCACGCGGCCACCATCAGTGCTGTATCGCTAACGTGATTGATCTGCCCATCGTTCGAGGACGCATGATCCATTGTTTGCTCCGGAGAGGAAGAATCGTCAGTTCAAGATACCGAATCGGCGGCAATGTAAGCGGAGTTCTTTCCAAGTTCAGCGATCGGCACGGGGATTCCGGCGAACCTTAGCTTGCTTCGCCGTCCCTGAACTTCCAAACAAAATGGCCTCCGCATAAGCGGAGGCCATTCCGATCTGAAGTCGAAGCTTGAACTGGGACGACTATTTGAAGTTGCCGCTCGAGTCCATGGTGATGCCGCCGGGGCCCTTTTCCTTCTTGGCCTCGTTCTCCTTGCGTGTGCCCATGGCTTTGGAGCTCCAATCCTTTGCGGCAGCCACATCGGCCTTCACTGCGCCAGGATCGGTGTAGTCAATGTCCGCCTTGCGCCGGTAGGTCAGGTTCAGATACGACATCGCCTCGTCGTAATTCGACCGGTTCGCAAGCGCCTGGTTCAAATACTGCAAACCTTCCGTGACCAGCGGTTCGTTCTCCTGTTTGATCTGCTCCAGTACCTTTTTCGGAGCCTTCACGTTGCCCTCGCCATCGTCGTTCATATTCACTGTGGCAAGTGCCTTCAGCGTATTCTCGTGGGCCAATGTCCAGTCAATCACGCCAATCGTGTAAGCCGCTTCAGGATCTTTCGGATCGGCATCCAATACCTTCTTCTGGTATTCCTTCGCCTTATCGAATTGCTTGATGCTGAAGTAGATGGACGCAATATTCTTCAGGCTGTTCACATCTTTGGGTTCCTTGTTCAGAACCTCCTGAAAGATGCTGATCGCCTGCTGCGCGTTCTTCAGGTTGTCGGGTGTCGTGAGGCCCGGAACTACATTTTGTGCAAGAGCGGTTGCAAGATAGCTCTTCGCCATCGGCAAGCTGGGATCCAGCTCAGTAGCTTTCTGAAAGTGCCCGATCGCCTCTTCGTAGCGGGCGCTCTTGTATGATTCCACTCCCTTGTTCAACTGATCACGGGCTTGAAGGCGGTTGCACCCGCCCATGGAAAGCACCATGCCGGCTAACGCAACCGTGAGCGCCGTAATACGTGCGGGTCCATTCATGTCCTTATTCTTCTCCTTCAGATCGTGCGTCGCGATTGCGCACCTGAAAATCATGCATCTGGTTTCGGGCGGGAGAATCCGAATCCAGGATGGCCAAATTGTACTCCTACTACCGTCGAACCTACCGTGTTGTTTAACCGAACCGCTCTATCGCCCAGCCACCAATCCAGGTGTCATCAAACCAATCTGATCGATACCTGCCGCATGGCCAATATCGATAACCTCGGCCATCTGCGTGAAGCTGAGCGTGTCGTCGCCTTTCAGAAACAAAACCCGCTGGGCACGATTAGCGTAGATAGCAGAAAGCCGCGCCTGCAACTCCCCCTGCGCGACTGCCTGCTCATTGATACGGAACTTTACCGCGTTTGCGCCGTCCTTCAGAACCTCCAGAACTACGGCCTGTCCGCCTCCTCCATCACCCTTTGAAGCTTGCGGAACCCTCGCGGTTTCCCCTCGCGGAATCGCGGGAACGATGACCATGAATATGATCAGGAGTACCAGAAGAACATCGATCATCGGAGTCACATTGATCTCCGACGTCATGCTCTTGTTTCCAGTCACAGCAGTCATACAGTGTTCCCCTTTCTTCCCGCCGGGGAGAATCTTTGTCAACTGCCGGTTACTGACCGGCCATGATCTTCGGCGTCATCAGACCGATATGATCCACGTTCGCCGCCTTGGCAATGTCGATCACTTCAGCGATGTAGGCGAAGTTCAAATCGTCATCGCCCCTCACGAACATGACCCGCTCTGCGCGATTCGCATAGATCTCGGTCAGTCGCGGCAGGAGATCGCCTTTGTTGAGTTCGGTCTCGTTGATCTTGTACGTCGGGGCCGCGCCGGGACGATACCCAACCTGCACCACGATCGTTCGATCGTTTTGTGGTGGCTGTTGCTGGGGATTCTTCGGCGGCTGCGGTACCAGGGCGTCCAGTCCCTTGGGCGTAACCGGCACGATCACCATGAAGATAATCAACAAAACCAGAAGGATGTCGATCATCGGAGTGACGTTGATGTCACCCATCGCGCCGCCACCGCTACTCCCAGATGTCATTGCCATGGCTTCAAACTCCTCGTTGGCTGCAATCAGTTAATGTAACGTTCCCAAATCGAGCTTATTCAGCCCCGCCGCCCGGCCCTTCACGCTTCTGCGTCAAAAGACCCACTTCATCGACGCCAGCCGTGCGAACCGCATCGATCGCATCCTCGACTCCGCGGAACTGCGCCCGCGCATCCGCGCGGATAAAGATCTGCTTGCCCGGCGTGTCAGCCAGTTTGTCGCGAACCTTAGCGCCTAGCTCCGATGTCGCAACTTTGTTCTGGCCCAGGAACACGCCGCCGTCGCGCGTAATCGCAACGACGATCGCATCTTCCTTGTCTGCGTCCGGCATCGGCGTGGGATTCTCCACCTTCGCCATGTCCACAGCGACCTTGTTCTGCAACATCGGCGTGATGACCATGAAGATGATCAGCAGCACCAGCATCACGTCCACCATTGGGGTGACGTTGATGTTTGAGTTGACCTTGCTTCCTTCGTTTCGAACCGCAACACCCATATTCGGCTCCGTGCCTGTGAATTCGTTTACCGGAAGGCATCCGGCTTTGCCCCGAAGTGGCCTGTGCCTGGCGGGAAAATCCGGGCAGGAGTGCTTTTCGCGCTCCCGCCCTTCAGAGTCTCTCGCTCGGCTGTACTACTCGTCTACCGCCTGCTCTGCTTGATGAAGTAGTCGATCAGTTCGCTCGAGGAGTTATCCATCTCGACATCGAACGCCTCGACACGGCCAGTGAAGTAGTTGAACGCCATAACGGCAGGGATGGCCACGAGCAGTCCGAACGCCGTCGTCACGAGGGCTTCAGAAATACCGCCGGCAACCGCGCCGATACCCGAGGTCTTCTGCGTAGCGATCTGTTGGAAGGCGTTCAGAATTCCGACGACCGTTCCGAACAGTCCGACGAATGGAGCCGTCGAACCGATGGTCGCAAGAACGCTGAGTCCCCTCTTCAGCTTGGCGTGAACGATGGCTTCGGCGCGCTCCAGAGCGCGGCCCGAGCTCTCGATCGTCGCCTCGTTGGCGGCGCCACCGGATGCACGGAACTCCTGCAGACCGGCAGTCACAACCTCTGCCAGATGCGACTTCTTGTTGCGATCGGCGATCTTGATCGCCTCTTCCAGCTTGCTGTCCTTCAGCGCTCCGGCAACCTTGGGCGCAAATTCGCGCGACTGCTTGCGGGCCGCTGAGAAATACAGGTAGCGGTCGATCATCACGGCCAGTGACCAGATCGACTCAATGAAAAGGATGATGGCAACAGCCCGTGCCAACCATCCCATGTGCTGCCACAACCCAAGCGGGCTGAAGCTGACTGTCTGCTCTTCCTGGAAGAAGAGGGCCAGGCTATTGACCGAGTGCGAAGCGAAATGTGCGAGCTGAGCGAGAATCACTTGAATCGTTCCTCCTAAGGAGTTTGTGATCTGAAACTATCCGTTTCAACGGATTGATGACCGCAAGATCAGAGAATTCAATCGGAAACCTTCTCTCCTGCCGTTCGCACTCCGATCAGAGCTGGAGTCGGCCAGCAGGAACATTGTTTCCGATATCAGGATCCCCCGAGTTGCGACTAGGACTGCGATTTGGAATGCGGCTCTTTCGGGATTCGCATTCAGGTCAAAAACAAGGCTCTTTCCCATTCGGGAAAGAGCCCAAGACTTTTCTAGCCGCCCAGCGTGAAGATCACGTTGATTGTGGTCTCCACCTCAACGGGCTCATTGTTAAGCAGGTAAGGCCGGTAGCGCCAGCTCTTCACCGCATCCAGCGCCGACTGCTGCAACATTGCCGGTCCGCTGACGACGTGCAGGTTCTCAATCGTACCCTGCTTCGAAATTGTTGCCTGGATCACGACCGTGCCGGAAACGCGGGCCGCTTTTGCGATCGGCGGATAAACCGGTGTGGTCTTTTGAATCAACATACCGGTCGCAACACCGGCCGAGATGTTCACCTTCTTCGGAGGGGCCGCTTGCACCTTCGGCGCGGAACCGCTGCCGAACACGCTGCCCATTACGCCGCCCGAACTGCCGCCCAGGCCTTCTGCGCCCGCGACACCAAACGAACTCGGGGGAGCTTCCTTCTCCGCGACCATCTTGATGTCCTTCGGAATCTTGGTCGGCGCAGTCAGCTGGTTGTTCATCATCTCAGACTGAACGTGCACTACGTGCACAACCTCAGCCGGAGGCGGTGGTGGAGGTGGCGGCGGCGGAGGTGGAGGAGCGACGAGCAGTGTCTGCATCATCGCCTTCGGCAACGCCTCTGGGTAAATGAGCGGATAGAGGATCAACGCTATCAGAATCGATCCGTTGATGATGAACGTAAGCATCATCCAACGTCCGCTCTTGCTCTTGATCTTTCCGCCGGATTCAAATGTGGAATCTTCAAACATAGCCAGCCTCGAATCGGGGTATCGTTACCTCTATTTAGACACCGCGGAAACTTCAAATGTTCCCGCAGCCCCTAACGCTCCTGAGAAAGCGTGCTCCACCTATATCAGAACTACCCTGCACCTGCAAAGGTTGCTGCAAAAACAACACTTTGTCCCTAAACTCTTCTCCCTAAACCTTGGCCCGCTTCGCCGCGGGCAGAGCTGCTGTCTTGCCGCTTCCCGCTCTCCATTCCTGATATGCCACCAGCATCGGCGCCGCAATGGCGATCGACGAATACGTACCGATCAGGATTCCAACCACCAGCGCAAACGAGAATCCCCGCAGCACCGGCCCCCCATACACGAACAACGAAAGCACAGTCAGAAACGTCAGGCCCGACGTAAGCACTGTCCGGCTCAACGTCTGGTTGATACTCCTGTTCACCACGTCGGGCAGCGACTCCCGCCGGCTCAATCTCAGGTTTTCCCGGATGCGGTCAAAAACCACGATCGTGTCGTTCATGGAGTAGCCGACCAGGGTCAGGATCGCCGCAATCACCGTAAGACTGATCTCCATGCCTTTGATGCCAAATGAGTCCAGCAGGGCAAAAGCACCCACCGTAATCAGCGTGTCGTGGAAGCACGCGATAACCGCCGCCACTCCATAGATCAGCTGGAACCGGAACCACAAATAAACCAGCATTCCCAGCAACGAATACAGCGTCGCCAGCGTCGCCTGCTTCTCCAACTGCTTACCCACAGTAGGCCCGACAACCTGCACATTCCGGATCTCGAACGCGCCCTCGCCAAACTTGCTTGTCAACGCACTCTTGATCTGTTCTCTTCCGGCGTCCAGCGACGATTCCACCTGCTGTTCGGGCAGGCTGATCAGAACCTCATTGTGGCTGGGAATGTCGTAGTTGACGACGCTGGCGTCCTGGATGCCTCCCGCCGAAGTGGCCTGACGGATCTTCTCCAGGTCCGGCGTCTGCTTGAACTGCACCTCCAGCTGCGTGCCTCCCCTGAAGTCCACCCCTAATGGAACCGGGCTCCGGCGACCAGCCACCGGATGAGCCCAGTGCGCCGCCATCGAGATGATCCCTGAAACACTGAAGATCAATGAAAATGCCAGGAAGTACCACTTTTTGCCCAGCCAGTCGACGTTTGGTTGATGAAAGAATTCCACTTGGTTCTCTGCCTTCCTTCGAATCCCTGTTACCTGTTCCCTTGATCCCTGTTTCTAGATCGAGACAGCCTCGCCAGCCTTCAGATTGTTCACGTGCGTGTCAAAAATCACGCGCGACACGTAAACCGCCGTAAACAGATTGGCCGCAAGACCGAACGTCAGCGTCACAGCAAATCCCTTCACCGGACCGCTGCCGAAAAGGAAAAGAATTGCCGCTGAAACGATGGTCGTCACGTGCGTATCCAGAATGGTCGTCCACGCGTGCGCAAAACCCTGGTCCACCGCCGCTGAAGGCGCTTTACCTGCCCGCATCTCTTCACGAATACGCTCGAAGATCAGTACGTTCGAATCCACGCCCATACCAATGGTCAGGATTACTCCGGCGATCCCGGGCAGCGTCAGGGTTGCCCCCGAAAACCCCATAAACCCAAGCAGGATAATCAGGTTCAGGAATAGAGCCAGGTCCGCATTGATTCCCGACCCCTTGTAGTACACCAGCATGAAGACCATCACCAGCAGCACGCCAACCACAGCCGCAGTGATTCCCTGCCTGATTGAGTCGGCACCCAGAGAAGCGCCAACCGTCCGGTCCTCAAGATAGTTGATCGAGGCCGGCAATGCCCCCGTACGCAGCATCTTCGACAGAATGGCTACTTCATCCTGCGAGAAGCTCCCGCGAATCTCGCCCGAATCCCGAATCGCGCTCTCGATATTCGCCACTTCCTTCACGCGTCCGCCCAGCACCACAGCCATGCTGTGCCCAACGTTCGCGCTCGTGTACTCCCAGAACTTGTCTCCCGCCTCATTCGTCAGCGTGAAGTGGACAGTGCGCTGCCCCGTGTTCTGATCCGTTCCCGGATCGGCGGACCGGAAATCCGTACCCGCAACGATCGCCACCCTCTTCAGGATGTACACGCTGTCCGAATCGGATCCGTTGCCCATCGATGCAGACCCGTGCACCAGCTCTTCATCTGACGGCAGGTTGCCGCTAACGCTGGCCAGCGCAGCCTGCTCGTCTGGATACGGTCCGCCCTCAACTGCGTGAATCTCCAAACGCGCCGTCGAGGTGATAATCGTCCTCACCCGATCGATATCCGAAATGCCCGGCAGTTCCACCAGGATCTGGTTGTCGCCCAGGCCGTACTGCTGAATCACCGGCTCCGCCACACCCAGCGTATCCACACGATCGCGAATCACCTCAATCGTGTTCTGCACCGTGCGGTCATTCAGAGCCTTCTCGATATTCGGCTTCATCGTCACCGTGAAGCTGCCATCGGCGCCGCCGCCTGCAATGTCGTACTCGTTCGAGTATTTGTTGTCCAGCACAGAGCGCGCCGCGCTCGACTGCGTCGAATTCACACCCTCAATCCGAATGATTTCCGGCTTAGCATTTGGATCATCGGGCCTGGTGTATGGAAACGGCTTCATCACCTGCGAATACGTGACCTTCGCCGCCTTCAGATCCTGCTCGATCCGCGCAGCCGTATTGTCCGTTTCCGTGTTAACAGCCTCTTTCACCTGCACCTGCAGAATCAGGTGCACGCCGCCCTGCAGATCAAGTCCCAGGTGAATGTGCCGCGTCAGCTTCTTCAGCATCGGGTCGTTGCCGCCCAGGTTCGGCGCGTCGAATCCAAAAAATGCGCCGTATAGAAAAACGATCAGGACCCCGAAGATGATGACAATTTTTTGCTTCAGATTCTTCTTCATTGGCTCAATTCTCTATTTCCGAAACTACCGAAACTCACTATCGCTTTGGGTGCCCCACATCTCGCTTCTGAGATGTGGTTAAGGGTGCCCCCAATCTCTCGCCTTCAGATGAGGAATAAACCTTCAAGCCCCCGGCGCGTCCTGCGTCGTCACTGAGGCGATCGCACTCTTCGCCACTTCCATCTTGATATTGTCGGGAGCCACGCGAATGATAATCACGTCGTCCTTGATCGAAAGGATCACCCCGCGGATCCCTCCCGCCGTCGTTACCCTGTCCCCCGTCTTGATGCTGCCCAGCATCTCCTGCCACTGCTTCTGTCGCTTCTGCTGCGGCCTGATCATTACGAAATACATCAGGGGAATCAACAATAAGAGCGGAAGCATGCCAATCAAGCCTCCGCCCCCGGCGGGCGCTGCCGCCCATAATGCCAAACTCGTCGTCACTCTCATCCTTTACTCGCGCCCCGAATCCTCAACCATTCAGGCCGCAGGCAACTCCCGCCCGCAGGCGGATGCCCATTCGCTAGGTTTGTCTCCGGGAATCGGCCCAGCCTCCCAATACGTCCGGCTTAGGCTACGGAGCATGAAATCACCACTTTGGCCGGCAGAATCACTCTATTCTCCTGCCGCCGCCATCACCAGTGATCCGGCTCACTTTTTGCTTCCTGTTCGACACGGTCCGCTCTCAAAAATCCGGCTGAATCTGCGCCTTCCAAATCCGCGCACACCCCACCTCACCTCAAAGAGAAGGCCTAGTTGAGATAAGAAATGCGCAGCCGCAACCATGTCAAGAACTGCCCTGCATCTGCAACAAAGGTATCTGCCCGGCTCTCAACGCGTTCCGCCTCTCGGCCCCCTGAATCGATGCGAGAATGCCGGCCCCGGGTCGTGATTCTGCCGCAGAACCGAACCACAACCCGGGACACGGGGCTCCCCTACTTCCGCCCGGAGGCTCCAGCCATTCGCTCGTGTTCATTGGCAAGCGCCCTGGCCTTCTCAGATCTTGCCTTCAGCGACTGAGCGAGGTACTCGCAATGATTTACTGTCGCCTGCGCGCGCTTCTCATTGTTGGCCGCGGGATTGGCACGAAACGCCTCAGCCATCCTGGCGTGATCGTTCGACTCTGCCAGCAGTTTGTCAGCCTGGGCGCGGTAGTAGTCGGCGACACGAGTATGTTCGGTAGCGGTGTGGGCACTTGCCACCAGAGAGGCCAGTTGCGCCGGTGTAAGCTGCTCGGCAGCAAAGGCAGGAACAGTGAACGCAAAAACAGCGACAAGAACATAAGCAATCTGTTTCATCGAAATCTCCTTGGTTGTACAGGTGAGAGGGTCACGCGCACCCGCCTCATAGGCGGCGCAGGCCATTGGCTCACAAGGAGACTTCTAGATTCGAAAAGTTTGCAGGAGCACCGGAAGGTCCAATGATCGCTCGTTGGAAGCGGTCCCAAAGGCAGCCACGTCTGGCAGCAAGTCTGTAAATGAACTTGCAACCGCTTCGCGCATATCCAGCCCAGTCGCGTCAGTTTTGAACCGGTCCGGCACGGTAGCCGCAGGCGCCTTCTGCGGAGCGATCGAGCAGCAACCCTCGTCGCAGTTCTGAATCACATCCGGCAGCGGACTGACCGAGCTGACGTGATCTACATCGCAGCACTCCATGTTCGCTCGCTTCTCTGACGCTGTGATGCATAGGCTTTCCGCAAGAGACGGAGGCACAGCCAGCAGAGCTATCACCACGAATGCCACGATTTGGAACAGGCGCTTCATCCGATGTGAGTATCCATCCTGCTGTTCCTGCCAATCTGTGATTCGGATCACTTCCGGGCACTCCATCTCCGCCTACCCGGTCACAATCCCGATCCCTCCGCTCTTCCGGAACGTATAATTCGGCCTTCTGGAGGGCACCCATGAACACCGTCCGGGCGGGCGTGGCATTCGCAACCGTTCTCTTGGCTGGTCTCGCATTGCGCGGCCAGAACATATCGCCGGAGATGTCTGCCAAAGTCGACAGAGTCTTCGACAAGTGGAACAAGCCCGACTCACCCGGATGCGCGCTGGGAATCTACAAGGACGGGCACATCGCGTACAAACACGGCTACGGAATGGCCAACCTCAATGACGACGTGTCCATCACGTCGCAGACGGTCTTTCACGTCGCGTCCATGTCCAAGCAATTCACGGCTGCTTCCATCCTGCTTCTGGCGCAGCAGGGAAAGCTCTCGCTCGACGACGACGTCCACAAATACATTCCGGAATTACCCGACTTCGGAGAGCGCATCACGCTGCGGCATCTCATGCACCACACCAGCGGCCTGCGTGATCAGTGGTCGCTTCTGGGCCTCGCTGGCTGGCGTTACTCGAAGGACCTCATCACCGATGACGACGTCATGTCCGTGCTCGTCCACCAGAAGGCCCTCAACTTCAAGCCCGGCGAAAAGTACATGTACAGCAATACCGGCTTCACCCTGCTGGCGCTCGTGGTCAAGAAAGTCAGCGGAATGTCCCTGCGCGAATTCACCACCAAAAACATCTTCGAGCCGCTGGGCATGAGCCACACCCACTTCCGCGACGATCATGAAGAGGTCATCAAGCACGACGCTCTCGGCTATGAGCAGGACGGTGAAGGCAAGCCCTTCCGCATGAGCCTTACCAACTTCGACACCACAGGTGCCACAAGCCTGCACACGACCGTCGAAGATCTCCAGTTGTGGGATGAGAACTTCTACCATCCTCGCGTCGGTGGCCCCGCGTTCATTCAGCAGATGCTGCAGAAGGGCAAACTCAACAGCGGCAAAGATCAGGACTACGCCTCTGGCCTCTCCATCGGAACTTACAGAGGTCTGCCCATGGTGGGGCACGGCGGAGCCGATGCAGGCTACCGCTCAGGCATGGACAGGTTCCCCGATCAGCATTTCAGCGCGGCCATCCTGTGCAACTCCGCCGAAGCCGATCCCGGATCGCTCCTCCATCACGTCGCGGATATCATCCTGGCCGATCAGTTCAAGCAACCTCCACCAGTGGCTCCAAAACCCGCGGCCACCAGCGTAGTTTCCATAAGCGCAGACCAGATGAAGGCCATCGCAGGCACCTATTGGAAGAGCGATGATGACGACTATCAGAGAATCGTTCTCAAAGATGGCGCTCTGCTTCTTGACTTTGGCGGCGACGAGTATCACCCCTTGAAGCCGTTTGCTGAATCGCACTTCCACGTCGGCGAGGTGCCCTGGGGCGATCACCTCGATCTGCACTTCATCGCAGCGTCGGGAGCGAAGCCTGCACACATCGAACAGTCATGGGATGGCGGATCGCCCGATGTTTACGAGTGGGTCGCCACCGTGGAACCCACTCCGCAGCAGCTTGCCGAGTACTCTGGAGCGTATGTCAGCGACGAGATCGATCCCGTCTACCGATTCAAGCTGGTTGACGGCAAACTGATACTTCTACGGCTCAGAAACAAACCCGATCAATTGCGCCCAACATCGCAGGACATCTTCACCGGACAGATAGGCACGCTTCGGTTCACACGCGACACGAACCACCGCGTCTCAGGCTTCACGCTGAACGCCGGAAGAATTCGAGGATTCCAGTTCAAACGCCGCGACGACTAGCCTGTCCGCGATGAAAAGAAAAAAAGCCGCCCCGACGTCAGTCGGGACGGCCTCTGAGGAACTTGAGCTTACTGCACGTTCAGCGTCAGCGTCGTCGTATGCGACACCGAACCCGAGGTCGCCGTGATGGTGAACATCTGCGCCGTCGGTCCGGGAGCCATCTTTGCACCCCCTCCGCCGCATCCGCTCATTCCAACCGCCGCCAGCCCCAGCACCCCAACTCCCGCCAGAACCAGCAGCCGCGAAACCAGCCGACGACGTCTCCGCCATCCAATCCCCGCCAGCAGAAATCCCGGCAGAAGAACCGCTGCCGCCACACCCGTTGTCCCCGACGACTTGGCCGTTACCGCAACCACCGCCGAGCCCGTCGCTGGATCCATCGACGGCGCGCTCACATTGCACGTCACCGTGGCCGGAGCATTGCACGAGAACGTAAACGTCCCGCGATAATTCCCCACCGGCGAAGCCTTCACCGAAAAATCCGCGATCTGTCCCGGAGACACCGTCACGCTTTGCCGATCGGAGCTGATCGCAAAATCGGGCCCCGCTCCTGACGTATTCACCGCCACAGCCGCGAAAATCCCGCTCGTTCCACCCGCTGGAGCTGCCGTGAAATACAACGTGTCCGCACTCCCCGCATTCCCATCGCCGAACACCATGCTGTGCAGTTGCGGATTCGCAATCGGATTCCCATTTCCATCCTTCAGCGATCCCACGAGCTGCCCCGTCGTCGGGTCGAACGCATTGATCGCGCCATCTCCAAAATTGCCGATCAGAATGTCATTCGAAAACGCGCCGAAGTTCGCGCTCGCCTTCACAATCGCCGACGGCACATTCAGCGGCCCATTCGACACGAACCTCTTCACGAAATTCCCTTCGAGGTCGTAAATGTCCACGAGGCCGTTGCCCGCGCCCGGCACAGGATTCTGTTGCGTCCCATCCTGCAGCGCATACGCAACGAAAACCTGGTTACCAACTACCTGCAAATTCCAGGGAGAGTATCCAGCCGGCAAATTCGGATCCATGAAATTTCCCAGCGTCCCCAGCGGATCAAAGAATGCAGTGAACGTCTCAATGAATCGCCTGTGAAAATCCGCGACAGCGAGATAAGGCGCGCAGCAATCCGGCGCGAGCACGGCAAGCCCGGTGTACTCAGCTCCCTGCGCTCCATGATCGACCAGTAGGATCGTGGTCGTCTTGATATCGCCCTGGCTGTCCGCGTACTCCCCCGAAATTGTTCCCTGCGTCGTTGCAAACAAAAACGGCAGCGGAAGCGGGCTCTGATTCGAAATAAACTGCCCCGTCGTGTCGGCCGCCACTCCCGTAGGATTCGGTTGCGCTGTTACGCCCTGCGGCACTCCAATAATTCCGCGCGGGTCTTGCGCCGCACCATTCGCATCGTAGCTTCGAAATTTTCCCTTCAGAAAAGACGAAATGCGAAAGGGATGATTCGCCGATACCGCCATTCCCCACGGATGCGACAGGTCATCATCCTTGGTCAGCGCCAGCCCCGGCACATTCGAAACAAGATTCGTCTGCGTGTAGTTGTTATTTGTTTGTGCCTGCGCACTGAAATCCATCGAAACCAAGGCAAGCAAGAGAAACACTGAGGGGAGGGTCGTTCCAGGTCTCACAGTCGTTCCTTATCTGCAAAATTCAAGCACTAGAATCCAAGCACCCTGATCAAGCAGGCAGGCACGACACAACCATCACCGGCAACCGTCTTCCGCACGTCACCGGCGAGAGACTTCCAAAGCGCTTACATCACGGATACTAGGGTTCTGCGCACAACCACTTGTCACCCTCGCGTCACCACGATGTCACTTCATTGGAGTACGCCCCATCGCAGAAGTGTTCAACTTATCTGCTCATCGAAGACTTTGTTCACCACCCGGCCCATTTCCACATCGACCCGGTAAATTCGCCGCTCCTGTCCCCTCGTCCCCCGAGTCCCCTTGTCCCCTCGCCCCGTAGTCCCCTTGTCCCCTCGCCCCTCGTCCCCCTCGCTCCCGCGTCCCCTGCCTTTGTTACCATCCTCCCGACCACAAAATTCCCAGGAGCCCCATGCCCTACACGACCGATCGCCGCACCTTCCTTATCGCTGGTTCGCTCACCGCGCTCGCCTCCACCAGAGTCTTCGGAGCCAACGATCGTCTTCGCATCGGCGTCATCGGCGCCGGAGGCCGCATGCGTGCCCTGCTCGATTCAGCCGAAAAAGCCGGCGAACCCATCGAGATCGTCTCTGTGAGCGACGTCTACGCACCCCACTGTGAAGAAGTGAAGACCCGCGCCAGCGCCACCAGCGCAACCACCACCTGCGTTGACTTCAAGCAGGTCCTCGACGACAAGACCATCGACGCGGTCATCATCGCAACGCCCGACCACTGGCACGTCCGCATCGCCTCCGCCGCCGTCGCCGCGGGCAAAGATGTCTACCTCGAGAAGCCCGTCACCCACACCCTCGAAGAAGGCGAAACTCTCCGCAAAGCCGTCCGCTCCAGCAAGCAGATCCTCCAGTGCGGCATGCAGCAGCGCAGCTGGACTCACTTCCGCAACGCTGTCGACCTCATTCAAGGCGGCGCACTCGGCCAGGTCACCCAGGTGCGCACCTACTGGTGGCAGAACTACGGAACCAACTGGGTCCCCAAACCCATCGACGCCTCACAGCTCGACTGGAAGCAATGGCTCGGCGGCGCACCCGATCAGCCCTACACGTCAGAGAAATACCATCGCTGGCGCTGGTTCTGGAACTTCGGCGGCGGCGCCATGACCGACCTCTTCACCCACTGGATCGACGTCGTGCAGTGGGCCATGAAATCCGACGAGCCCAGCACCGCCTTCATGCTCGGCGACAAACGCATCTTCAAACAATGGGATTGCCCCGACACCATCCAGGCCGCCTTCCGCTACCCCGACTTCGACGTCGTCTACGAAGGCATGATGAGCTCATCCATCGACGACGGCGGCCTCGAATTCCGCGGCACCGAAGCCACCCTCAAACTCAACCGCTCCGGCATGAGCATCCATCACGAAGGCGTCAAGGACGAACGAAATCCCACGCTCAAAGAAGCGAGCTTCGAAGACGGAACCCACACCCACATGCGCAACTTCTTCAGTTGCATCAAATCGCGCAAAGAGCCCAACGCCCCCGTCGAAACCGGAATAGCCGCCGCCCGCGCAGGCCACATCGGCAACCTCGCCTACCACCACAGTGGCATGACCACGTGGCCACCTTCGTCAGCCAGATAGCCGGCACAACGAAACCCATCTGTGCCCCGTTCATCGCCGGATGTCCGGGGTCCCCAGCGACAGGTCTTGGTCGCTGGGGTGGCTTCGCGATGAGCGGGATTTCGATTGACTTCCGCTCTCTCAACCCTGCATTCACCGGCGCTAATAAATCTCCCACGGCCTGAGCGCGTGCTCATACCGCTCCATATCCACGCGCTCACCGCGAAAGCGAACTCCCTCCAGCTTGAGCCGCGCCCGCTGTTCGCGTGCAGCCGCTCCGCGCAGCTTGATCTCACCGCCCGCGCCCACCACGCGATGCCAAGGCAGATGATCCGGCGGATCCACCCTCAGCAAACGCGCCACTGCCCGATGCAATCTCGGATAGCCCGCAGCGGCAGCCACCCGGCCGTACGTGCTCACCTTCCCCGGCGGGATCGAAAGAATCATCCGGCGAAACGCAATATCGCGCGGCTCATCCGATCGCCTCGCCTCATGCAGCAGGCGTCGCTTCGCCTTCTCCATCGAAAGCTGATCTCCAACAAAACGATTCTTCCCAGGTTTCCGCATCCGGCTCGTTCCCGCTTCACCCAACCGCAGCACTCAGAATCCTACCGGACAACTCGCGAATGTCAGGCAGCGACGCTGTAACGCTGACCGGCCGCGCACGATCCATGGCGAGCCTCATACCCACTCTTTCTGGTACAAACGCATCTCGTCGATCTAGACCGGCTCTGGGCGCAGAACCTGCCGTCATATTGAATCGAAGTCAGACCTGCAGAACCGGCTGTCATGTTGAGCAGAGCGAAGCGGAGTCGAAACACTGCAGTTGCATTTTTTTGAAACGCGCACCCCCGAATCACCCGATTCTCCAATTGCCAGAAAGCAGAGCGAGAATCTCAATGAGAGCATCGGCTCACATGCCAGTCCTGTGCCCCGCAAAACACTGTCGCCGACAAGATTTTGACTTCAAGTTCCGAGTCGCCGACGACTCACCCTCAATCGAACAAGGTAGAATCGGTTCGCCATGAAAGAGCTTTGGAACAGGACATTTGAGCTGTTCAGAAGGCACGTCGTTTTGTGGGTGCCTTGCTCGATTGCCGGAATCCTAATGCTTTGGTTGGGAAAGCTGGAGCGAGCCGAGATTCGGTGGTTCGTGAGGGTCTTCGCAACACAGCATTCCGTCCTGGGCGGAGAAGTGCCCCCAGCGAACTTCGCCCAAATGCAACATCGAGCGATGATGCTTACGTATCCATCGGCCTTCCTGAAGTATTTGTTGGAAGTGTCTCTGTTCGTAGTGGCACTTGCCGCAACAAAGAATCTTGTGTGCATGATCCTGAACGAGCAGCGGCCGGACATGACTGGTGCTCTGCAACGAGTTTTGCCCCGGTCCCGCGAGGTTGTACTGCTCTCGCTTAAGTACATTGCAGCTTTGGCTGTATTCGGCGGAGTCCTGATCGTTATAGGCAGTTCTCCTCTTACATCTGATCGCATACACGAATTTGCTTTATCCAAGGCATTCATCTATGTCTTCGCACTCGTGGGGGAGGCTTGCATTGCTTGGCTATTGCTGCCTGCTGCGATTCGTTTGTTGCAACCTCCCGGCACGCCAAGCGTCACGAATGCGGGCAGAAGATTGGGAACCGCTTTTGCGGTCGCCAGCTCGGCACTTGCACTGCTTCTGGAATATTTGGTTGGTAGGGCCGAGAACGCTTTAACCTTCGATAAGCCATGGGAGAGCGAAGCAATTGCGGTGATGAACACGATCATCTTCAATACTCCGCAAGTGCTGCTGTTCATCGCTTTAGCGCTGTTGGCGATGCAAACGTCTGGAGAAGTGAACACTCTCGATGAAGAACCAGGAATCGCGTAGCGGCGCGAACCTCGCCATCAAAACGACGAGTTCCGGGCCAATTACCGGCAAGCCGGAACTTGATGGCAAGATGTTGCCAGAATCCCATCCTTAATCAAGCACCGGCTCACTCCCTCGTGTGATCGATCGACGGGATTTCTCTTCGTCAATAACCCTCCCCTTCCTCTCTCACCTAACTTCCTGATTCCACTCCGAAAACTCCTCCTCTCCGTTTTGCAGGTTTGCCACCCTCTTTGGCGCACACTTATCTCATAGTGCAAATCTCAATCTGAATCGCTTGAAATTGCCATGAACACGCCCACTCACTCAACCAACCAGTGGGCCCAGGCAATCCACGCCAACTTCGTCAAAGCGGCGTGCATCTGTGCGCGTCAGCGCACGCTAACTCGCTAACTTGCTAGGTCGCGAAGCGACGCTAACTCGCTAAAAGATTCACCCAACCCTCAACCAACCAAGCACCACGAACTGTGAACGGTCCACCGTCCACTCACCTCCACACGGAAGCGGGAAGGGGTTTTCTAGTCCCTATTCCCTAATCCCTAGTCCCTGGTCTCTGATCCCTGATCTCTGGTCTTAAGGAGAACTCATGCCCGCACCTCAATGCCTCCAGGCACTCGACAACGGCCAATGCAAAGCACCCGCCGTCGACGGCTCCAAATTTTGCCGCCACCACGACCCGCAACGCCCAAAGCAAGGCAACGCAGAGGCCCGCGACACCGAACCTCTGGATCTCCCGCCATTGCTCGACAGACCCTCCATGCTCGTTGCCCTCAACCAGATTGCCCAGGCACTCGCCGCCAATCGCATCAAGCGCTCCGTAGCCGTCACCCTCCTCTCGTGCATCAAGCTCGCCTCCCGGCTGGTCACCGAAATCGGCGAAGCAGGCGCAACCGGCCTTCCGGCCCACCAGAACAGCGACGAGTCGCTTCGCGACCTCGACGAGCTCCTCGACGCCATGCAGAACGGAACCCCTGACGAGTTCCAAAAACTCTTCCTGGCCATGCAGAAGAAAGGCGCCGAGCAGGCAAAGCCTCGCTCCTCCGTCCCAGCCC
>Ga0207695_10001918_pt1 | contig 32358 bp, 30 predicted proteins | sample KBSC54metaG_FD_184354 | JGI IMG/M metagenome (GOLD analysis project Ga0207695, IMG submission 184354) | Corn rhizosphere microbial communities from Kellogg Biological Station, Michigan, USA - KBS C5-4 metaG (SPAdes) (version 2) | ecosystem: Host-associated > Plants > Roots > Rhizosphere > Soil... | reverse complement strand
CTTGGCCACCAACCTGGTGGGCACCCAGAACGTCATTGATGCTGTCAATGCCACGTACTCTGTCAGCGAGCCCGCGGTCACCGTGCTGTTCGTCAGCACTGACAAGGCCTGCTCGCCGGTCAACGTCTACGGCATGTGTAAGGCCGTCTCAGAGCGCATCGTCACGAGCCAGGCGAGGACCGGGCTGCGAAATGCCAAGTACGTGGCTGTCCGCTACGGCAACGTGTTGGAGAGCCGCGGCAGCATCATCCCGCTGTTCAAGTACCAAGGCGAGCACGGAAAGTGCCTGACGGTCACCGATCCCTCGATGACGCGCTTCCTGATGACGCTCGATGACAGCGTGGACCTGATCCAGGATGCCATCTCACACGGCACGTCGGGCGACATCTGGGTCCCGAAGCTGCCGGCCATGCGCGTGGGCGACCTGGCCGAGATCTTCTCCGAGAAATACGGCAAGCCCACGAAGGTGATCGGCCTGCGTCCCGGTGAGAAGAAGCACGAGGACCTTATCAACGAGTCGGAATCCACCCGAACCTACATGAAGAACTACCGTCGGTACGTCATCGGGCCGGCGTACAAGGCGGGCGATTCTGAAAAGCGCTTCACCTACACCAGCGCCGACTCTGTGATGACGAAGGACGAGCTTCGAGCGCACTTGACGGGCCTGGGCATCCTGGACGCCCCGCTCGAACGCTTCGTGGGCCGCAGCATCGAGGAGATCAGGAAGTGATCGTCCAGAACCCGGCCAACGCCTTCGTCCTCGTCCACTCGGAGAAGACGTCCGTGGCCTGCGACCCGTGGATCACGGACGGCATCTACGAGGGTGCCTGGCGCCAGCACCCGCCCGTCGGCAAGGCGCGGCAGGACCTGGGCTGGGTCGATGCCGTGCTGATCACGCACATCCATGCCGACCACCTCGACCCTGCGGCGTTGGAGTTGACGGGCGAAGCGCAGGTCGTGCTGCCTGAGCTGTACCCGAACAGGGCATTCTGCACCCGCCGGTTGCCGGCCTCGGTGCAGCGCAGGCTGCGCTTCGTGCCCGTCTCTGTCCCGTTCGCGGTAGGCGACCTGACGCTGGAGTTCGTGCCGCCGATGAACCGCTACGGGCACAAGGTCGACCTCTACGGGCCAGGGGACCTCGACGTGCCGGCCATCGACACGGGCATCATCGTCAGCGACGGAGACTCGACGGCAGTGCTACTTGCCGACAACTTCCCGTACCACCTGCCGGCCGCGGGCGATTCATTGGAGCGAATGGTGGGCTGCGATGCCCTCTTCTTCCCCTACAACGCGTGCGCTGACGACTACCCAGTATGCCACGACAACATGACCCTGCCCCAGAAGCAGGTTGCCAGCCTCAAGCGCAACCAGCAGCGCCTGGAGTGGCTCAAGGAGGCGTTCATTAGCCTCCATCCACGGGTGACAGTGCCCTACTCTTCTGACTTCCTGTTGGCGGGTCGTCGGGCCCTGGAGTTCCTGAGCGTCCACCCGCCGGAGTTCGTCGACAAGCGCCTGGCTGCCTGGCTGTACGAGCGCGCCTCGGGCGTGAGCTCGCTGGCCATGTTCGAGGGTGACTCGCTGGCCTTGGGCGGCAAGATGCGCCACGTGACTCGAGGCCGGCACTTTCACCTCGACCTGAGGCAGGCAGCGGAGAGGCTCTTCACTGAGCAGTTGCCTGCCTCGCTGCTGCAGCCGGCCTCCGACGACAGGCTGCGGGATCTCTTCTTTCCAGCGTCGGCCCACATGCTGAAGAGGGCCTCGGCCTCGACCTGGTCACTGGAGCTGGAGAGCGCTGACACCGGGCTGGTGATGAGCGTCGACCTGGCGCGGGCCCAGGCCCACCTGGGCCAGGCGAGCGATCGCTCTCACGTGTTGCGCTGCACCGCCCCGTCTGGGTACTTGGCCTCGCTGCTGTCGTTCGAGACGCACTGGGACAACGCCATGATCGGTCACCACCTCAGCTGGCATCGGCAGCCAGATGAGTATGACGTGGGCCTCTACAAGGCCCTCAACTACCTCCACGTTCCTTTGGGTGAAGCTCAATGAAGACCTACCCGCTGTTCAAGGTCCACGTGGACCAGGAGGCCGCCCTCAAGGAGCTGGCTGCCGTCTTCGAGTCGGGCTACATCAACGAAGGCTCCCAGGTCACTGCCTTGACAGAGGCCCTACAACCCATCTTGGGCTCCGAGAGCCTGTCGTTGACCAACAGCTGCACTAGCGCCCTGGTGTTGGCCTTGAGGTTGTCGGGAGTGGGCCCAGGAGACGAGGTCATCAGCACCGCGATGACGTGCGTCGCCACCAACGCGGCCATCGCCTCGCTCGGGGCCAAGATCGTCTGGGCAGACGTCGATCCGGAACACGGCATGCTGGACCCGGCCTCGCTGGAGTATCAGCTGACATCGCACTCGCGTGCCAAGGCCGTGGTGGCGGTGGCGTGGGCCGGCACCCCTCCGGACCTCAAGGCCCTGGGCAGCGTGTGCAGGGAACACGGGGTCAGGCTGATCCTCGACGCCGCGCACGCCTTCGGGGCCGGGTACTGCAGGCGGCCCGTGCACCGATGGGCCGACTTCACCTGCTACAGCTTCCAGGCCATCAAGCACTTCACCACCGGCGACGGGGGCGCGCTGGTGTGCGATTCCGCTCGGGACCATGCCCGGGGCAAGGCGCTCAAGTGGTTCGGCCTCGACCGTGACCATGCCAAGGACGCCCAGGGCAACTGGAAGGGGCAGCAGTGGGACGTTGACATCGAGGAGATCGGCTACAAGTTCAACATGAACAACGTGGCCGCGGCCATCGGCCTGTCACAGCTGCCTCACGTCAGCAGGATCCTGATGAAGCACCGGGTCAATGCGGCCCTGTACGACGAATTGCTGGGCGCTGACGAGATGATCAGGCCCGTCAGGCGGCCGGCCGGCGCAGAGTCGGCCCACTGGGTCTACACGGTGCGGTTGGCTCCGACCCCTCCGACCACGTCGGGCAGGACTCGCGACGAGCTGCTGAGGGCTCTCAACGCAGAGGGCATCATGGCAGGCGTCGTCCACGTGCCCAACGACGACTACACGTGCTTCCAGCGGCACCGCTTCAGGATGCCGGGCCTGCGTGACTTCGCGGCCCGCCAGTTTTCGCTGCCCTGCGGGTGGTGGATGGAAGCCGACGACATCGCTCACGTTGCCAGGCGCGTCCAGGAGCTGGCACGATGAGCCGCGCCGCACTCGCGCACGACATGCTGCTGCGCCAGCCGGCCTCTCTCGATGACCACGCGTGGCTGGTCGAGCTGCACAACGACCCGCTCGTTCTCAACAACCTGACGGATCCCAGCCCGATCACCCTCGAGGCGCACTTCGACTGGTGGGCCGGCCTCCGCAACCGTCCCAGCGAGCGCAGGTACATCTTCGAGATCGACGGCCGCCGGGTCGGCTTCACCAAGTTCTACAGCATCGACCACGTCAATAAGTCGTGCGTCCTCGGGGCCGACATCCACAAGGAATACAGGGGCAAGGGCCTCGCCAAGCCCATGTGGACCATGATGCTGGACAAGGCCTTCAACGAGTGGCAGCTGCACCGCGTGGGCCTGACGACGGCCGAGTACAACCACGTGGCTCAGAAGGTCTACCGCGGCCTGGGCTTCATGGTCGAGGGGCGGCTGACGCAGTCCCTCTGCCGCGAGGGCCGCTTCAGGGACCAGGTCTGCATGTACATGCTGAAGAGCGACTGGGAGAGACCATGAGGAGCCTGTTCGTCGTCCACGCCACCATCTGGGACGTGGCCTTGCTGGTCATCGTGGGCGGCTTTGCCGTCCTCTACTTTTCCCTGTGGGCCGCTTCGGCCTGGCAGGACAGGAAGAGGAAGAAGCAGTGACGCCTCGCGTCTTTGTGGGCACCATGTACTGCGGCGAGGGCGACATGCCCGAGTGCCTAGAGTCCGTCCTGTTGCAGAAGGGCGTCGAGGCCCGGCAGGTCATCATCCGCAACATGCCCGAGAAGGCCGCCCACAACGCCCTGTGGGCTGCCTGGCGCGAGGCGCGGGATTCCCACGACCTGTTCGTCAAGGTCGACGCGGACACCGTCCTGGCACACGACGGCGTGCTGCGTGCCGTCTGGGGCCTGTTCCAGGGCAACACCCGGGTCACCGGCGTGCAGGCGCCCCTCAACGACTACTTCACAGCGGGTCACATCAACGGCCTCAACTGCTTCAGCCCGAAGGTCACCTTCCGCGACACGGCCGACGAGCTGTTCTGCGACAGGCAGGTCGACGTCGACCATGACGTGGTGATCCGCTCCGACCAGGTGGGCGACGCCCTGCGGCCTGCCGGCTACCACTGCTACCGGGCCACGGAGGCGCAGGCCTTCCACTTTGGCCTGCACCGTGCCCTGAAGCGACAGGTGGGCACCATTGCCCAAGTTCGGGCCGCCTACAGGCGCGAGGGGGGACGGATGCGTGCCTTGGCGCTCATCGGCGCGCAGGCGTCCCCCAACTTCGCCGCGGGCGGCTTCAACTACACGGACGAGCGCTTCAGGGTCGCACTGGACGGGGCGCTGAGGCGCTTCGATGAGCTGTCGAGGGACCTGTGACGCGGATCGTCGACCTGGTCGACAGTCTCGAGTACACGACGACCAACTGCTTCGCCCACCAGCTCCACGCGGCCCTGCACGAGGCAGATCCGACCGTCCAGACGATCGCGCTCGGGGACATCGAGAACCACCCACGCCCTGATCGGGTCGTCTGCCGGCTGAAGCAGCGAACCTTGTCACGGTGCGTCGAGCGGCTGCGTGGTTGGGCGGGCGATGCGCCTGTCGTGGTCTACGACCAGGATCCTTGGGAGGCCTTCCGCGACGGGTCCCCCTTCAAGGGGACCTACCAGCTGGCCGCCTCCCGCCTCAACGTGGTCACCTTCGCCGTCACCGCCGAGTGGTGGGCAGGCCTCGTCGCATCCCAAGGCCTGCCCTCGACGTTCGTCAGGATGTGGATCCGTCCGAGCTACGTCAGGCGAGGCCCGTCCTACCTCGATCGGCCCATCGAGGTCGGCTTCGTGGGCAGCGTCCACCCCTACCGTAAGCGGCTCTTTGACCAGCTCGAGCGCGCTGGGCACCGGGTCACGGTGTTGGCAGGCAACTCTTTGCCCTACCCGCAGTACATGGCCGCCCTGTCGAGGATCCGTGCGTTCGTCTACTGCGAGGACGCCCCCGTCGTCATCGACGGCCGCGAGGCCAACCTGAGCGACGGCCTGTGGGGCAAGGCGGTGGAGGCAGCGTCCCAAGGGTGTTTCACCGTGCGCAACCTCGGCTCGGGCTCTGAACCATACTGTAGCGGCCTGGAGACGGTCAGGCTCTACCGGTCGCCTGATGAGGTGCCCGAGCTGCTCCAGGCCATCACGTGTATGGCCCCTCAGGAGAGGCAGGCTACCATTGACCGGACCGTCGAGTTTATTCGAGAGGCCAACGTGTGGCACGAAACGGCCCTCGGGTTGCTGGCCGCCGGCTGAACAAGGGACAGCACGTGTGATAGGATGGTGCGTATGAGAACTACTGGTGTGCAGATCATCGAGCAGCGGCGGCGGGACTACGTCAGCCGCGAGGCAAAGCAGCTGTTCGACAGCATCGTCGAGCTCGCCTGCCAGAAGACGCCTGCCGACAGGTACGAGCTCACTGTCTTCTGGCAGGAGCGCCCGCCCGTCCTCGACAAGATGATCATGGAAAAGGCCGGTGACCTCTTCAAGGAGATGTGCTCCGACCTCACCGTGGCACGTGAAGACGCAAAGAGGCTGAAGGTCTGGCTGACACCCGAGGGCACGGGCGAGGAACACGTCCTGTTCAAGCTCTTCTGGAGCCGGCACCCGGGCAAGTTCGTCAACAAGAGGACGGGGCAGCCGGCGATCATCCCCGGTTACCCTGGGCCCGTGTTCGACGGCACCGTCCGCGAGTGGTATGAGACCCTTGTGGAGACCATCATCGACTGCGGCAATCAGATGTGGCGCGATTTGAAGGAAACGCCGACGACCGTCTACGTCGGTCAGGACGTCAAGTGCATCCTCGAGTCGTCGGTCCTCTTCAAACCCAACTTCCACGTCTCGGCGCCGCCGGACAATCGCGTCGGGACGCTGTCGAATCGTTTCGACATCTATGAAGACGAGTCACTGACCAACGTCATCCGGGCGGTCGCTGTCAAGGACAAGAAGCGCGTGATCGGCGAGGTCGAAGTCCTGGACATGAAGATCCTCTGAGGAGAAGCACATGAAGAGCATTGCAGTCATCGGTCAGGGGTTCGTCGGCGGCTCGTTGACGACCGTCTTCGCAGAGCGCGGGTTCGACGTTTACACCTATGACAAGGCGCACAAGCTGGCTCCCGGCGGCAAGCGGGCCAACGTGGCGTGCCCGGGCTACATGGCCGGCTCGACGATGTGTTACTCCCGGGAGGTCCAGTCGACCGGCGAGCTCGCCCGTTCCTGCGTGGAGATGGGCAAGAGGTTCAGCGGCGTCTTCTTCGTCTGCCTGCCCACTCCAATGTTCGAGGACGGCCAGGCCGACCTCAGCATCGTCGAGGGCGTCCTTCGCGAGCTGGCCGACAGCTACGGCCCGCAGGTACCTCGCATCGCCGTCGTCAAGTCGACGGTGCCACCTGGTTCCGTAGAGCGCTGGAACCAGGTCTTCAACCCGCAGGGCCTCTTCGTCGTCTTCAACCCGGAGTTCCTGACGGAGGCCAACGCCCTGGATGACATGCGCAACCAGGACCGCATCGTCCTGGGCGGCCCGCGTCCCTGGATCAATGTCGCCAAGCAGGTGTTCCAGGCCGCCTTCCCGAAGGTGCCCATCATCAAGACCAGCTCGACCACCGCAGAGATGGTGAAGTACACCATCAACTGCTTCCTGGCGACCAAGGTGGCCTTTGCCAACGAGGTGGCCCAGGTGTGCGAGGCCTTGGACGCCAAGGGCCTCAACATCGACTACGACAAGGTGGTGGAGTACGCCAAGCTCGACCGGCGGCTGGGCGGCTCACACTGGGCAGTGCCCGGGCCGGTGCCCACCCACGACGGCCGCTACGTCCGAGGCTTCGGCGGCCACTGCTTCCCGAAGGACCTCAACGCCCTGGTCTTCGTGGCCGAGGCCCTGGGCATTGACCCGAAGGTGTTGAAGGCGACCTGGGCCAAGAACCTCGAGGTGCGCCCGCCCGAGGACCGCGACTGGGAGCACATGGCCGGTCGGGCCGTCAGCAAGAGGAAGAAGTGAGCAGGGTGCGCGTCAAGGTGTCGCGAGAGTTCCTGGTGGCCGCCCTGGAGCGCCTCCGGCCCGAGTCCAGCGCTCCGCTCACCTTCATCGCCGAGGTCGACGGGCGCTCGGCCAGCGTCGAAGGCCACGTCGTCAGGTGTGAGGCGGACGACAGCCTGTCGTTCACCTTCGAGGTCCCAGCCGTGAGGCTGACCTAGTAGGCCGCCTCGGTCTCAGCGTCCAGGACGCGGGCCTGCTCCTCGTCTGTCAGGTCGCCGCTCGTCTCCAGCAGGTACTCCTTGAGCTCCTCAGAATCGACGGGAGCCAACTTGGCCCCGTTGAGGGCATAGGGCCTCCACGACACGACCTGACCGTTGCTGACCTGGTAGTCGATCAACACCTCGTGCTCGACGTAGCAAGTCCCGTCGGGCTCCAGCTCGGCAGGCGTGATGTTCATCGCCTGCTTGACGAAGGGGGTCACGACCAGCGGAAACTCGCGGTAGATGCCGACCATCAGGCCCGCCTCTTCAGGCGGGGCCTTCTGCACGGGCCTTGACAGCTGGAACGGCTCGCCGTGCCCAACGTTGGTGTTCGAGGGAGACTCGAGCACCAGGTGAATGTACTCACGAAGCATCATTGTTGGCCGCATGGTACCATAAGTAGGCCTTCTTGTGAACTAGAAAGCCTTTTCGGGGTACCTTTGCCGACAAGTAAGGCCTCTCACACCGGGCCAGGCAGTACACCGCGGAGACAGACTATGCGAAAACTGACGTACTTCGCTCGCAAGGACGACCTCGAGCTGAACCACATCTCCCGCACCGACTCGTACAAGTTCAGCCACTACCTCCTGTACGAGGACGGCCTGGAGTACATGGAGTCGTACCTGGAGGCACGCGGTGGCGAGTTCGACTCGTGCACCTTGTTCGGTCTGCAGTACCTGGTCCACCGCTACCTGGCCAAGACCTTCACCCGGGCCGACATCGCCCGCGAGGAGGCCTTCGCGGCAGCCCACGGCGTGCCCTTCAACCGGGCCGGCTGGGAGCACATCATCGACACCTACGGCGGCGTGCTGCCGGTCACCATCCGGGCCATCCCGGAGGGCACCGTCATCCCGGTCAAGAACGTCATCATGATCGTCAAGTCGCGGCGCGACAAGGGCTCGGCCTGGATCACCAACTGGCTGGAGACGATGCTGTCGAAGGTCTGGTACCCGTCAGTCGTCGCCATGGGCAGCCGCGAGCTCAAGAAGGTCTGGATGCACTACCTGGGCCTGAGCTCGGACGACCCGGCGGCCGAGGTGGGCTTCAAGCACCACGACTTCGGCTACCGTGGGGTCACCAGCGAGGAGCAGGCGATGTTGGGCGGCGCGGCCCACCTCACCAGCTTCTTCGGCAGCGACACCGTCGCCGGCGTGGCGTGCGCCAACCACTACTATGACGATCCGATGGCCGGCTTCTCGATCCCGGCGACCGAGCACAGCACCATGACGATCCCGGGCAAGCACCGCGAGCGCGAGACCCTGGTGCGCTGGATCCAGAAGACCCTGGTCGAGCGCCAACTGCCCGCCGGCATCCCGAAGCTGTCGGCCTGCGTGGGCGACACCTGGGACATCTATAACTTCGTCCGGATGGTCTGCGAGCCCGAGATCTACGCCATGATCAAGGGCAGCGGCGGCACCCTCGTCATCCGCCCCGACAGCGGCGACCCGACGGAGGTGCTGAAGAACCTCGTCAGCCTCTTCCAGGAGCTCCTCCCGGCCGGCGAGATCACCACCAACTCCAAGGGCTACAAGGTCCTGCCGCCGTGCCTGCGCCTCATCTGGGGCGACGGCATCAACCGTCGCTCGATGAAGAACATCCTCCAGTTCATTACGTCGATGGGCTGGAGCGCCTCGAACCTGGCCATGGGCTCGGGCGGCGGCTTGCTGATGGACTGGACGCGCGACACCCAGAAGCACGCCTTCAAGTGCTGCGCGGCCATCGTCGACGGCGAGTCCCGCGACGTTTCCAAGGACCCGGTCACCGACCCGGGCAAGAAGAGCAAGCAGGGCCGCCTGGACCTGATCCGCACCGCCGACGGCGGCTACCGGACGGTCGTCCTGGACGAAGGCGTCGAGGAGCACCCCGACAGCGCGCTGGTCACCGTCTTCGACGGCGGCTACATCACGCACCACAACACCTTCGCCGAGATCCGCGCCCGGATGGCGATCTGAACCGGCCCGGTGTAGAGTGGTCGGGTGACTGACCGCTACCAGGCCCACAAGCTCGCCGACCGCCTCTACCAGGGCGGCTACCCGCCGCCCGGTGCCCACCTGCGCAAGGCCGGCATCGACGTCCTCGTCCTGTGCGCGATGGAGCACCAGGACGCTCGCCTGTACCACGACCTCATCATCATCAAGGCCGGCGGCGACGACGACGTCAGGCTTCACCGCGTCCTCCCCTACATCCCACTGTGGCAGAACGCCGCCCGACAGGTCGCGCAGCACGTGCGCGACGGCAAGACCTGCCTGGTCACCTGCATGCAAGGTTGGAACCGCTCAGGCATGGTCAGTGCCCACGTGCTGCGTGAGCTGACAGGTGCGTCTGGCCGCGAGATCGTCCAGCACATCCAGAGCCGTCGGCCCAATGCCCTGTGCAACCCAACCTTCGTCCAGTACATCGAAGACCAGTTCACCTGACGGTGTACAAGGGCAGCCCGAGGGCCTATAGTATGACCATGCACGGCAACTACACCAGCGGATTCGCCTGAATGCAAGGCGGTTGACCCGCGTTCCCGTGGACCTCCGTCGAAGGCGTTGTCTCCGATCCTGTTCGCAGCACCGTCCTTCAACGTTCACGACAAAGAGGTTCACATGTACGCCATCGGCCTGCAGGCGCTTCGCGCCAAGATTCGCGGTTTCCACGTCGCCGGTTCCACCATCTCTGCCCGCATCAGCAAGGCGAAAGGCAAGCGCCGAGAGCGTCTCTGGCGCCTGAAGCACGAGCTGGGCACCCATGCCCGGTACCACCTCATCGCGTACGGCCTCCTGCGAGGCAAGGCGTACGACCAGATCGAGCGATGCGCACCCAACAACCGACCCAACCCGCAGGCCGTCCTGGCCATCATGCAGGACCACGACCCGAACGTTCGCCACACGGTGGCAAGCCTGGGCGCGATCCTGCTCCCCGCCGCGGCCCCCACGATGGCCCACGAAAAAGCCGCGTGAGGGTGACCATGGCTACCACCATCCAAGCGGGCGATAAACTCTGCGTGGTGACCCGGCGCGACCTGCAGCCTGGGTACCAGGGCGTGCAGTCCCAACACGCGGCCGTGCAGTTCGTGTTCGACCACCCGGCGATCGCCGCCGAGTGGCACAAGCACTCTGACTTCATGGCCTGGCTGTCGGTGGCCGACGAGGTCGAGCTGATGCGCCTCCTGGTCGCCGCCAAGGACCAGGGCATCAGGGCGACGCCCTGGCGCGAGCCCGACGTGGGCGGGGCGATCACCGCCATCGCCCTGGAGCCGGGCGCGAAGACCGTCGCCCTGACCGAGGGCCTGGGCCTCGCCTTGAAGGGAGCGAAGCAACCGTGAGCGAAGAGGCAGCATCGACCATCAAGTTCGAGGACTTCACCAAGGTCGACATCCGCGTGGGCGAGGTCGTCCAGGCCGAGCCCGTGCCCAAGAGCAGCAGGCTGCTGAAGTTGAGGGTCAACTTTGGCCCCGAGCTGGGGGAACGCACCGTCTGCGCGGGCATCGCCCAAGAGGTCAGCGCCGCCCACGTGCTGGGGCGGCGGTACCTCTTCGTCGTCAACCTGGAGCCTCGCCCGATGATGGGCATCGAATCGCACGGCATGATCCTGGCGGGCCAAGGCCCGCTGGGCCTCAGCCTGGCCTCCTGCGAGTGCCCTGCAGGCACCAGGATCCACTGATGGCCATCGTCGGCTGCGAGCACCACTCCGGCATGGGCCTGTGCAGCGCCTGCCTCAAGGAGCAGGAGCGGTGGTCAGACGACAGCTACCGGCGCTCGCACCGGCGCGAGGAGCTGGAAGACGCGGCCGGGATCGCGGCCAAGTACGGCCTCCACGACATCGCCAGCGCCCTTCGGAGGGAGGCCCGGTCCTGAACCGGGCACCCCGTCGGGCCTAGCTACCTTCGCTTACCTTCTCACAACGTGCCCGTAGCCTAGCGGTCAGGCAGCGGAACTTCAAGTCCGACGCACGTGGGTTCGACCCCCACCGGGCACGCAGCAGCGGCCAAGGACCGCTGACACACATGCAAGAAGACGATTACACGGCCGAGCTGGTCGCCAAGTGGCGCGCCCTCGGACACCTGGACAACGTCCACCCGGACGATGCGACGAAGGTCGTTTCGCGCCTGGAGGGCGCCCACCGCCGGACGATGGGGCCACACGGCGACCGAGACGCGGTGGAGAGAGAGGTCGCTGCCTTGCGCCGCGACGGCCTAGTGGGCCTGAGGCCTGAACTTCGGCCCGGCAGTGCGGTAAGATCTGTCGGATGCCTGACAGAAGAGCGACAGAAGAGCAGGCCGCAGCAGCGGCCGGAGAGCGGCCGAAGTTCGAGCTGCTACCGACGGGGAAGCCGCACGTCTCGTTCTCGGAGCTCCGGGACTGGAAGGACTGCAGCTACCGCCACAAGCTGAAGTACGTGCAGAAGGTCGGGCTGGAGCTCGACGTGCCGGGACCGGCCCTCGACTTCGGGACAGCGTGCCACGCCTCGTGCGAGGACTACCTGAAGACCCGAGAGATGAAGCCCTCCATCGCCATGGGCCACATCCGGGACGCTTGGGAGCGCAACAGGGACATTCCGGGCTTCGAGCCGGAGGGAACCAAGGCGTACCTTGACCAGGCACAGGCGATCCTGGCCGACGTGCCGGCCTGGCTGGAGGAGACGTTCCCGGGCTGGGAGTTCGTCGATGCCGAGCACTACCTCTACGAGCAGATCGAGGGCCGGCCCCACGCCTTCAAGGGCTTCATCGACGGCATCATCCGGATCCCGGGCCCACGAGGCAAGCCGCTGACGTGGCTCATCGACTGGAAGACGACCGGCTGGGGATGGTCTTCTGAGAAGAAGTCGGATCCGCTGGTCCGCACCCAGCTTGTCCTCTACAAGAACTTCTGGTCCGGCAAGACGGGCACCGACCCGAAGGACGTCAGGTGCGGCTTCGTCCTGCTGAAGCGGACGGCCAAGCCCGGAGCCCACTGCGAGCTGGTGACGACCTCAGTGGGCGAGGTGACGACGGGCCGCACCCTGAGCGTCATCAACGACATGCTGTTCAGCGTCAAGAAGGGTATCGGCATCAAGAACCGCAATGCCTGCACCTACTGCGCGTACAAGGACACGCCCCACTGCACCTGAGCTCGGGCGTCCTATCTATCTGCTTCAGGTTACAGGAAGCGGCTTGAGTGGTACGATCGTCCCACGATGGCCAAGAAAAAGGTCCTGATGCTGTCCGACCACCCGCTGAGCACCAGCGGCGTCGGTACGCAGGCGCGCTTCCTCATCAACGGGCTGGTCGCCACCGGCAAGTGGTCCTTCAGGTGCTTCGGCGGCGCCGTCAAGCACGACAAGTACGACACCATCAAGGTCAATGATGACTTCATCGTCAAGCCCACCGACGGCTTCGGCGACCGCAACCTGCTGCGGATGACCCTGGCGGTCGAGAGGCCCGACCTGCTGCTGCTGTTCACCGACCCTCGTTTCTTCCTGTGGGTCTGGGAGATGGAGGACGAGATCCACCAGGTGTGTCCCATCGCCTACAACCACCTGTGGGACAACCCGCCGTGGCCTGAGTACAATCGGGTCCTCTACGAGAGCACTGACCTCATCAACTGCATCAACTGGCCCACCTACGAGATGGTCCACGAGCGGTTCCCCGCCAAGACCAACTACGTCCCACACGCGGTGCCCAAGGACCTCTACTTCCCGCTGGGCTCGGCCGACACGGAGCGGGCCAAGCTGCAGATCCTGGGCAAGGACAGGCTCGACCACTTCATCGTCCTCTACGTCAGCAGGAACGCCCGTCGCAAGATGCCCAGCGACATCATCGTGTCGTTCAAGGCCTTCCTGGACGAGCTGCAGCAGAGGCACGGCCACAGGAAGGCCTCGCTGGTGATGCACACCGACCCGCTCGACACGGAAGGCCCCAACCTCCTCCAGGTCATCGACCACCTGGCCATGAAGGAACACGTCGTCTTCTCAAAGGATCGCGTGGACTTTGGGGCCATGAACGCCCTCTACAACATCTCTGACACCATCATCAACAGGTCGTGCAACGAGGGCTTCGGCCTGCCGACGCTGGAGATGGCGATGGCCGGCAAGCCCGTGATCGCCCTGAAGACGGGCGGCCTGACCCGGCAGGTGGAGGATCACCTGACCGGCGAGCACTACGGCATCGCCCTGGAGCCTGACGTCAGGAGCCTGGTCGGCAACCAGGTGGTCCCGTACATCTATGAGGACTTTGTCTCGCACAAGACGGTCACCGATGCCTTCATGAAGATGTACGAGATGGGCCCTGAGGCCCGCCGCGCCTTGGGGCGCAAGGCTCGAGAGCACGCCTTGCGTGATTATGACCTGGAGCGCCTGGTCAAGGACTGGGACGACTCGCTGACCAAGCTGCTCGACACCTGGAAGAAAGGGGAGGACCGCTGGCAGGCGGTCGAGATCTGATGAAGACCGTCATCCTGCGAGGCCCAGTCCTCACCCAGTCGGGCTACGGCGTCCATGCAAGACAGGTGGCACGCTGGCTGCTGTCGCGCAAGGACATTGACGCCAAGTTCGTGGCCATGCCGTGGGGCGACACGCCCTGGTTCCTCGACCGAGACGCCCAAGACGGCCTGATCGGCCAGGTGATGGACCGCAGCGTCAAGCCAGATCACAAGGCAGACGTCACCGTGCAGCTGCAGCTGCCCAACGAGTGGGACCCGTCGATGGCTCCTGTCAACGTCGGCATCACGGCGGCGGTCGAGACCGACCGCTGCAACCCTGAGTGGGTCGCTGCCTGCAACAAGATGTCGGCCATCATCGTCCCGTCACAGCACGCTCGGGCCTGCCTGACCAACACCGGTCCCGTGACCGTTCCCCTCCACGTGGTGCCGGAGGCCTACGCCGACGCGGTGTCGCAGGAGCGGCTGCCTGAGCTGCCGCAGTTCTCCACGCCCTTCAACTTCCTGGTCTTCGGGCAGCTGACGGGCAACAACCCGGAGAACGACAGGAAGAACACCTTCTACGCCCTCAAGTGGCTGTGCGAGGCCTTCAAGGACGACCCGGAGGTGGGGATCGTCGTCAAGACCAACGTGGGTCGCAACAGCAAGATCGACCGCGTGGTGACGCGCAACTTGCTGACAGGGGTGGCCAACGAGGCACGAAAGGGGTCCAAGGGGCCCAAGATCCACCTGCTTCACGGTGACATGAGCGAGGCCGAGGTCGCCGCCGTGTACCGGCACCCGCAGGTCAAGGCCCTGGTCGCCCTGACCCGAGGAGAGGGCTACGGCCTGCCCATCCTGGAGGCGGCAGCCTCGGGCCTGCCGGTCATCGCGACCGGGTGGTCCGGACACCTGGACTTCCTGAAGCACGGTAAGTACATCAGCATCTTCTATCGCCTCGGTGAGGTTCACCCGAGCCGGATCGACGGCAAGATCTTCGTGCCGGGGGCCCGCTGGGCCCACCCGTCTGAGGATGACTTCAAGAAGCGCACGCTCAAGTTCCGAAACAACAGTGCCGTGCCTCGTGAGTGGGCCGCCGACATGCGCAAGGCCCTGCTTCCGAAGTATGGGATCGACAACGTCTCGACGTTGTACGATCAGGCGCTGAAGGGACTGATCTGATGGCATGGGTTCTGTTCGCGCTGGTGACCTTGCTGCTGGGCGGCTCAGCCTGGCTCAACTTCATCACCATTCGCAAGAACCTGGAGCTGAGCGACCAACGGGAGGCCCTGGTCGACACCATCGAGGAGGCGCTCGATGTCTTGGACGTGTGCCACGCTCGCATCTCACACGCGGCGGAGATCCCGGTCTACAGCGACGAGCCCGTCATCCGTGACCTGGTCGCTGACATCAGGTACGCCAAGAATGCGGTGCTGGCCATCGCCAGCAAAGTCGTCGTCTACGGCGAGGACAAGGACAGCGAAGGGGACAGCTGATGGCAATGCGCAGGAAGAAGCAAGACGACGCGGGAGCTCCGGCCGTGAAGCCCGCCCCCAAGATGCCGGTCCAGAAGCCGGCCGAGCCTGAGAAACCGCTGACGCCCGAGGAGAAGGCGAAGGCCAAGGAGGCCCGCAAGTACTTCAACGCTAACACCCAACGGGCCATCTGCGCCTACCAGAAGGAGCCTGAGCGCAAAGAACGCGAGAGGCTCTACGTCAAGGAGATCTTGCCGGCCTTCTCCAAGCTGGTCGAGAACCTCATCAACATCCACAAGTTCACCAGCCTGCACGACACCTACGATGACCTGAAGAACGACTGCGTCAACTTCCTGTTCGAGACAATCGGCAAGTTCGACGGCAACAGGGGCACCAACGCTTTTTCGTACTTCAACGTGGTCGCCAAGAACTGGCTCATCATCCGGACCAAGCAGAAGCAGCAGCGCATGCGCCGCAGCGTCTCGCTCGATGATCCCGAGTCGCTGTCGTCCAACGAGCACCGGCTCATCGAGGAACACTGCACCGTCCCCGGCCAGGACGTCGTCCTAGAGAGCGCCTCGACGGCCCGCGGCATCGTCGAGATGCTGTACGAGATCCGGACCAAGGTCAAGACCGAGAATGAGCTGGCTTGCATCAACTCGATCATCACCATCTTCGAGCAGATCGACGACGTCGATCTCCTCAACAAGAGCGCCATCCTGCTGTACATGCGTGAGCTGTCGGGCCTGAGCCCGAAGCAGCTGACGACGACGATGCAGTCTGTCAAGAAGCACTATCGCCGCATGAAGGGCGACCCCAAATTCAAGCTGTTCTGAGGAGGCACCGTGGCAGAAGAGGAGACCGAGAGCTCAGTGGCCGACGGCATCGTCGGCATCACGGAGTTCAAGCTGGAGGAGCGGGTCCGCGACTTCAGCGACCTGCTGAAGGACATCGACCAGCTCGACGACAAGAAGCGCAAGCTGTGGACGGAGATCTACGAGAACGCGGTGGTCGATCGCCAGAACTCGTACGCCATGTTCACCAAGTTGGTGCGCATCTGCGGCGAGAAGACAGCCGAGCACGCGATCCACGCCAAGTCGATGGCCACCTACATCGCCGGCATGTCGAAGTCCAACGACCAGCTCATCAAGCTGGCTGAGATGATCGCCAAGGCCCAGCGGGCCGACGATGAGATCAACCCAGAGGAGCTGTTCGACAAGATCAAGGGCGCCTGACGGACCGAGACAGGTACGTAGCAGCATGCCCAAGGCCGACACCAGACACATCACTGAGGGCCGGTACGAAGACGTAGTCCAGCAGCGACTGGTCTATGGCGACGAGGCCAGCCACGTGACGAAGCCGACCTTCGTCCGGATGGTCGTCCTAGAGGTGATCAGCGACCCGACGACGGTCGATCAGGCCAAGCTGGCACACTACGAGGCGGACCTCGCGCTCAGCAACGGGGCCTACGCGACCGTGGCGCCTCGCAACAGCATCATTGCCCGACCCGTGATGCGAGCTGGCGCTGGAGCCCACGAGAAGGTGATGGTGCTGTACCCGTTCTTCCCATCGCACCTGGCCATGCCGGCCAAGGTGGGGGAACACGTCTGGGCCGTCTTCGAGAACCCGAACGCCACCATCAACGAGATCGGCTACTGGATGTGCAGGGTGCCTGGGCCCAGCTTCACGGAGGACGTCAACTACACGCACGCCGACAGGCAGGGCGACAAGTCGTTCCTTCCAGGCCTGTCCGACGTCTTCAACGGGACTGACAGCCCGGTCTACGAGTTTCGGAACGGGGTCGTCGACTCCAAGGACGGCTCGCGGTACACCATCGGCGGCACCAACAGCCTACCTGGAGCCGAGACGGCCTACGAGGACCTGCTGACCGGAACAGACGCTGCGGCCTTGACCAAGTACGAACCGGTGCCGCGGTACCGGAAGAGGCCTGCCGACATGGTCCTCGAAGGCAGCAACAACGCATTGATCGTCCTGGGCACCGACCGGTCAGGACCGGCTGCCACGTACACGCCTGACCCGTCCCGGGGCCAGGTCCCAGCGGCGCCGCCCTCCGACATCTTCGACCTGGGCACCGGTTGCATCGACATCGTAGTCGGCCGCGGCCAGACCCCCGACACGGGCGGCAAGGCGGAGCCAAATTCCCTGATCTCTGGGGCTAAGTTCAACGCCGAGCTGGGAAAGTCGAAGAAGGACCTGGCCCAGAACGAAGGTGACCCTGACCCGATCAATGACCGGAGCCGCGTCCTGGTCGCGCAGAAGACCAAGCCGGACACCAACTTCAAGCTCGACAGCGTGGTCTCCAAGCACGCCAGCAGCCCGGCCATTTCCGACGGCCCTGGCGAGGGAGCCGTGGTCGTCAAGACCGACAAGCTGCGCCTAGTAGCGCGCCACGATGTGGTCATCATGGTCGCAGGAGCCACTGACCAGGATGGGAACGGCAACGTCAAGGACCCTGGCACGCTCGACCCGAGCAAGTGCGCCTCCATCATCATCCGGGCCAACGGTGACATCATCTTCACGCCCGCAGACAAGGGCGTCATCAAGCTCGGCGGCGACGATGCGAAGCTGGCGGTTCTCTGTGCCCAGTCAATCACTGGTGCAGGTGACGGCTCGGGCAACGTCACCGCGGCTCCCATCGCCGACACCATGGGCGGCCAGGAGGGCGCTGGGGGCGCCTTGGGCGAATTTGCCACCAAAGTCCTTCTCAAGTGACAGGAACAGCCATGCCTCTCAACCCCGCAGCAGCAGCACAGGTCGCCGAACAGATCGTGGGCATCCTCAAGGTCCCGGACGGCGCCAAGAATGGAAACATCGACAACTGGACCAAGATCGTGGGGGCCATCTTCGACGGCATCACCCAGAACGCCCTCGTCACGCCGGCGGCGATGGTGGCCCCTCCCAGCGGCGGCCCGGTGACAGGCACTGGGCAGATCCAGTGAGGTGACGCGTGGGCTCCTACTCGTTCAAGTCAGTGGGCATCAAGAAGGCGGACGCCGCTGCCAACGCGCAGCCGGTGACCGCCCCGCCCATCGGGATCGTCACCCCGCTGGCACTGGGGACCGACGACCTGCTGAAGACCAACACCGACCTGGGTGCCCAGCTCGCCGACAACCTGCGCAACCTGCTGATGACCAACTGGGGCGAGCGACTGGGCTTCTACGACTACGGCGCCAACCTGCGGCCCCTGATGGTCAACCTGGTCTCAGAGGATGACTTCGACAGCCAGGCCATCGACAGGATCAAGGCGGCTGCGCAGCGCTGGATGCCCTACGTTGACCTGGTCGACTTCATCTCAGAAGTGGCACGCACGGGCGGCACAGCAGGTTCGATCTCGGCCGTCAACGTGGTGATCACGTACAACATCCCGAGCCTCAAGCTCACCGGCAAGAAGCTGCGAGTGACCCTGTTCGCCATCTGAGGCCGCCGCATACTTAGGGTCTGACCATGACGCTGAAGCGCGATGACCTCAAGGTAGTCCGTCAAAGGAAGTACCTCGCACGCGATTTTGACTCGCTGCGGGCCTCCCTGCTCGAGTACGCCCGGCTCTACTACCCGGACAGGATCCGCGACTTCTCAGAGAACAGCCTTGGCGGCCTGTTCCTGGACTTCGCCGCCTACGTGGGCGACAACCTGTCGTTCTACCTGGACCACCAGTACGGCGAGCTGAACCCGGACACCGCGGTCGAGGCGACCAACATCCAGCGGCAGCTGGTCGCCGCAGGGGTGCCCATCACCGGCGCGGCGCCTGCCGTCGTCCCTGTCACCGTCTACGTCGAGGTGCCGGCAGTCAGCGCTAACGGCGTGGTCGTCCCCCAACCTGACGCACTGCCCGTCGTCAAGGCGAACTCTAGCTTCACTGCCAACAACGGCACCGTCTTCAACCTGCTGGAGGACCTCGACTACACGTCGACGCGCTCGGACGGCAGCCTGGTGGCGTCCTACAGGATCAAGGAGAAGGGCCCCACCGGGGTTCCGCAGACGTTCGTCCTGGCCATGACCGGCCTGTGCATCTCTGGCCTGGAGACCACGGAGAACTACGTGGTGGGCCAGGCCTTCGTCCCCTTCAACAAGATCACGCTGGGAAACCCTAACGTGTCAGAGATCGTCTCCGTCAACGACCTGCTGGGCAACATCTACTACCAGGTCGCCGCGCTGACGCACGACGTGGTCTACCAGAACGTCCTCAACACGGCCTCTGACAACGACCTGGTCCCCAACACCCTGAAGGTGATCCCGGCCCCCTACCGCTTCACGACCAGCGTTGACCTGTCAGCGCGCCGCACGACCCTGACGTTCGGCGGCGGCAATGCGGCCACCCTGCAGGACGACGTCATCCCGGACCCGTCGTCATTCGCCATCTCCTGGCCTTACACGAAGACGTTCTCCCGCCTGCCCATCAACCCGCGGCAGCTGCTGACGACCACGACGATGGGCATCGCGGCGGCCGGCACCACCTACGCCATCACCTACCGCTACGGCGGCGGGTTGAGCCACAACGTGGCTGCTAACCAGGTCCAGACGCCCAGGACGATCAACCTCTTCTTTCCGAAGAACCCGCGGCCGCAGGTCGCCGGCCAGGTCAAGAACAGCCTGGAGTGCACCAACGCCATCCAGGCCGCCGGCGGCGAGGACGCTCCCGTCGTCGACGACCTCAAGGCACTGATCCCTTCGATCAGAAACTCTCAAGAGCGCATCGTCACCCGGGAGGACCTGCTGGCGCGCGTCTACACCATCCCCGCCAACTTCGGGCGCGTCTTCAGGTGCGCTGCCCGCAATAATCCGAACAACCCGCTGTCAACGCAGCTGTACATCGTCTCCCGCGACACCAACAGCCGGCTGGTGACGTCGCCTGACACCCTGAAACGCAACCTGGTCAAGTACCTCAACCCGTACAGGATGATCAGCGACGCCATCGACATCCTCGACGCGCGGGTCGTCAACCTGCAGTTCACCTTCGATGTCCTGGTCGATCCCTCGCTGAACAAGTCGATCGTCATCCAGAACATCCTGACGCAGCTGACCTCGTACTTCGACATCAGCAACTTCCACATCGACCAGCCCATCCAGATGGCGGACCTGACCAACCTCATCTTCCTGGTGCCGGGCGTGATGTCGATCAACAACATGTCGTTCACTAACGTGTCTGGGCTGGTCAACAACCTGCAGTACAGCAATGTCACGCACGATCCGGCCTCCAACACCAAGGCCGGCATGCTGTTCCCACCGGCAGGGGGCATCTTTGAGGTTAGGTACCCGCAGGTCGACCTGGTGGGCAAGTCCACGACCTGAGAAAAGGCAGAACGATCATGTTGAAGGTCCTGCGCCCGCTCAAGGACGCGTACATCACTGACAGGTGGATCAACGGCTCTCCCGTGACCGGCTCCAACGTAGGAGCCGCGGGCTCGCTGGACCTCTACAAGCTGTACGGTTACACGTCGACCGCGGTGGGCAACGTGCAGATCCCAAACGTCGAACTGACGCGTCTGCTGGTGCAATTCGACCTCGCCCCTCTGCGGCAGCTGGTCGCGGCCGGCAAGGTCGACCCGACCAACCCGTCCTTCAGCTGCAGGATCCACCTGTCAGACGTCTACGCCGGCCAGCCCACCCCCACCAACTTCACGGTGGTCGCCTACCCGTTGTCGGCCAGCTTCGACGAGGGCCTGGGCCGCGACGTGGTCTTCTACACCGACCTCGACGTCTGCAGCTGGCAGAACGCCTCGCTGGCGAGCGGGTCGTGGTTCGTCACGGGGTGCGGCCTGGGCGGCGACGACAGGGGACCCTGCGACTACCTGACGGCCTCACGCGGCGTCCAGCTGGGCTTCTTTCAAACTTATATCACAGGCGAAGAGGACCTCGACATCGACGTGACCCCCGCCGTCTCAGCGACCCTGGCAGGCCTGGTGCCCGACTCGGGCTTCAGGATCAGCCTGACCCCCTCCTTGGAACAGGACGCCCACAGCTACTTTGTCAAGCGGTTTGCCAGCAGGACAGCGTACAACGAGGACAAGCGGCCGAAGATGCTCGTCAGGTTCGACGACTCCGTCCAGGACGACACCAGCAACATGTACCTCGACTCTGCGGGCTACATGTTCCTCTACAACTACGTCAGGTCAGCTCCTGCCAACCTGACCTCGGGCTCCAGCCCGGTGACTGGGAGCAACTGCCTGCTCCTCCAGCTGACCACGCCTGTCTCAGGCGGGACGTTCTCGCTGGCCTTCACGGGCTCGCAGCACTTCTCAGGCATCAACCCGCAGGTGGGCATCTACTCTGCCTCTGTTTCTGTCCTGTCGTCGATTCCGCAGCTGGCGGCGCAGTGGCAGGCCTCAGGCTCCGTCACGTTCACCCCCACCTGGGGGTCGCTCGACGGCACCGTCCCGTACCTGACGGGCGCCGCAGTCAAGTTCAACCTGCCGCAGCGGGGCGACCGGTCCATCAGCCCGCGGCGGTTCGAGGTGACGGTGCAGGGAGTGCGCGACCGGGTGGGCTGCTCAGAGCAGGCCGTCCTACGAGTCAACATCTTTGACTACACGTCGCCTTACCTGCTGCAGGCCACCCGCCTGCCCGTGGAACTGCCAGGCGTGGTGGTCCGTGACGTGCACTACCAGGTCAGGGACGCAGTGACCAGGCAAGTGGTCATTCCCTTCGACGTGGTCACCAACTCCACTCGGGCGTCCAACGACTCTACCGGCATGTACTTCAAACTCGATGCCTCGAACTTGACCCCGGGCCACACCTACGTCATCGACGTGCTGGTGGTCACTGGAGACGGGCAGCAGCTATACGAGGCGGCCTCCGTCCCGTTCAAGGTGGACGCAGCGGCGTAGATTCCGATACGTAGCCTCGAGGTCTACGCTGCATGGCCACCAGCAAGCCCAATCCCTACGTCCCATCGTTCCTGAGGACCGCAGTCTCAGGCAGCAAGCCCGTCACCCTGACGTGGGGCCAGGTAGCTGACACCAACATCCAGTCGAGCGCCTCCTTTCGCTACGATTCGACGGCGCAGCCCCTCAAGTCGACCCAGCAGCTCAACGTCGACTGGTCGAGGTTCGAGAACCACACCTTCTTCATGTCAGCGGAGGCCAAGGTCAACCTGGCCTTCGACCAGATCATCAACGGCTACCCGTTCGACGGCACCCGCCTGGAGGCCGAGCAGTTCTTCGACAACCTGACGGGCTTCGACAAGTGGATCTTCGACAGCTTCCCGCGGTGGCAAGGAGGCCTAGCCTTCAGCGGCACCACAGGTGGGGGTTCCGTCGGACCGGAACAGGGGACCTTCATCCAGGTCGCCAACAAGACCGGCGCCTTGTTCCCGGACCTGTCGGCAGACTCGGCGGGGCGGCCTGTCCTCAACCCGACCGGCTCACAGTCGATGACTGTGGAAGCACAGCTGTACCTCCCAGCGATCGCCAATGACGTGCAGGTGGTGTGCCAGATGATGTCGGGCTCCTCACAGGGATGGAGCTTCCACTTGCTGCCCGCGGCCTCCACGTCTTCGTGCACGGCAGAGTTCACTGTCGTCTCAGGTTCGTCATGGATGAGCGTCCCGCTGCAGCTGAGGAAAGGAGGCTACAACCACGTGGCCCTCGTCATCAACCGCGACGCCGGCCTGCCGTACCTGGAGAGCCTCCTCAACGCAGAAAACGTGGCAGAGTCAGCCAACCAGGTCGAGATGGGCGACATGAACATCGACGGCAGCTCGCTGCTGGTCGGATCCGGCACCGCCGTCTTCATGGCGCCGGCGACGACGGTCACCCCGACCTCAACCCTGTCGGGCACCCTCGACGAGCTGCGCGTCTTCCACTCGGCCCGCACCCCTGCCCAACTGGGGGCCTACGCCAGCAAGTCGATCTTTGCGACGAGCGACCTGGTCCTGTACTACCGCTTCAACGAGCCGCCGCCCCCGTTGGCCGCCTCGGTGACCGATCCGATCAACGCCATCGTCTTGGACTCGAGCGGCAACTCGCTGCACGCCTTGGTCAGCAACTTCACCGGCTCGCTGCGGGTCGACACTGCGACAGACCCGCTGAGCCCAATGCTGTACGAGAACCCCGACAGCACGGCGGTGCTGTTCCCGGCCTACCCGCCCTCGCTGGCCCTCAACCAGAGGTTGCTCGCTAGCGCTTCGGCCTACGACCAGGAAAACCCGAACCTGATCACCCGACTGGTCCCGCAGCACTACCTCCTGGAGGGCGCCCTGAAGGATGGCTTCAACGACCCGCCTGAAGGCAATTCCGGGCAACCCTACGCCGGCAGCGGGATCCCGGGCCAGGGCCAAATGGGCAACGCACAGATCATGGTGTCGCTGCTGTACGTCTGGGCACGCTTCTTCGATGAGATGAAGCTGTTCGTCGATGCCTTCAGCAGCCTGCGCACCGTCGACTACGCCACGCAGGACACGGTCCCTGATGCCTTCCTGGCAGACATGGTCCGCAGCTATGGCTTCAACCTGCCGCCGCTGTTCAACGACTCGACGCTCGAGCAGTATGTCCGCGGAGAGAACGTCGACATGCAGGCGGTGTCGACCAGCGACCAGGCCCTGCGCGCGGTGGCCAGCGGGCTGCTGCGTAGGATCCTGGTCAACGTCCCTGACGTCATCAGGTCGAAGGGCACGCAGCACAGCATCAAGTCATTCCTGCGTGCTGTCGGCATCGACCCAGGCAACAACCTGCGGATCCGCGAGTTCGGCGGCCCGACCAGCCAGCAGCTGTCGTACGTGCGTCAGAGCCGCTTTGAGCAAGGGGCGATGGTCCAGTTCACCACAGCAAGCCAGGCGATTTCGCCTTTTCTGTCGGCATCCCGACACGAGCCCGGCTTTCCTTACGTGGCAGGCACCCCCAGCGATGGGCTGCTGACCTCCGGATCGTGGACGTGGGAAGGCATCGTCCGCTACACGCCGCAGTCTGTCGGACAGATGCAGTCGGCGTTGCAATCGCTCGCCCGCCTGTGCGTGACCGGGTCGACCAGCGGCAGCGCAGGCGGCAGCGCAGGCCTGGTGGCTAACCTGGTGGCCCTGTCATCGTCGTTGGCACCCAAGCTGCAGCTGTACCTGCGTCCCGGCGACCAGGCCAGCTCGCCCATGCTGAGGCTGGAACTCGACACCGGAGTTCCAGGCTACACTGCCGCCACTGACTCCCCTCCGGGGCTGTTCAACTACGACAAGTGGAACGTGTCGTTCGGGTGCCAGCGGGGCGACGACGGGTTGGGCAGCCCAGTCTCCTCGTCGTACTTCCTGCGCCTGGCCTACCAGAACGCCGGCGAGGTGGAGGTCTTCCAGACAACGTCATCGTTCTTTCAGGAGAACCCGACGGGCGCCAACGTCCTGCGGTCCCTGGGTCCCAACAATGCCTCAGGCTCGTTCCTGGCCTTCGGCACCGGACAATTGGTCAGGTCAGGGTCAGGTAGCCAGTACCTCCACCTCAACGATTATTCTCAGGCCCCCGATGAGGCACGGACCACCTACTTCAACGGCCGCCTGTCAGACGTCCGGTTCTGGTCGAGGGCTCTGGCAGTGGAAGAATGGCGAGAGCACGTGAGAGATCACAGCTCCGTCGGCGTCAAGGACCCGCTGGTCAACTGGAACTACGTGGGCAACCGGACTGGATCGTTCGGCCGCCTCAGGATGAACGCCATGACCAGGCAGGAGCTCACGCGAGCCAACGCGACCGCCAGCCTGGGCGCATTGGGCGCCATCACCTTCCTCGACTTCAGCGAGTCAGGCATGCACCTGACGGGCACCAGCTTCCCGATTGACCAGGACTGCGTCGTCGGTGACGTCTTTGAGGTCAGCCACCTGAGCCCGTACTTCGACGAGGCGGTCACTGACGACAAGGTCCGGGCCCGCTCGTTCCAGAGCCCGGACCTCGTCAGCGCTGTGCCCTGGGCATCCCAGGCGCCGGCCTACGAGGTCAACCCGAGCGAGTTGCCCACTGACGATGTCAGGCTGTCGATCGAGTTCTCGCTGGTCGATGCCCTCAACCGCGACATGGTGACCATGTTCGCGACCCTGCAGGCCATCGACGATGCACTGGGAGCTCCGGAGCTGGTCTTCTCAGGCGATTATCCTGACCTCGAGAACCTTCGCAACGTCTACTTCAACCGCGTCAAGGACAAGCTCAACTGGCAGGCCTTCTTCGAGTTCTTCCAGTGGTTCGACTCCTCGATCGGAACCTTCATCCAGCAGCTGATCCCGCGAAAGACTAAGTTCAAGGGGACAAACTTCACCGTGGAATCACACATGCTGGAACGTGCGAAGCAGGAGTACCTGTCGAGCGAGATCTACTTGGGCGACTCTATCCGACAGAACCTGGACGCCGCGATCCTGCTGCAGGAGATCGCCGGCAGCGCATCGAGGTACTGAAACATGGCGAACGACCTGCTGCGATTCCTGACGTCATCGGCTGGGCTCTTGGAGCCTCACGCTGCCGCAGGTTGGGCATTTGGGCCTCAAGTGCACGACAGTGCCTACTTTGATGACGGCCCGCGCGTGACCAACAGGAATCCTTCCTCCCGTGGGACCTCGAGCGACCTGACGGGCTCGTACCCGTTCCTCCAAGGCGTCGAGGTCTCACAGCAGGCACAGTACGACGCAGGCCTCGTCAAGATCTGGTCAGGCAACCCTGGGCACCGCCTGCCGCCTTCGACTTTCGGGCAGGACAAGAACTTCTTCCCGGACCCGGGCTTCGCCGACATGGACCTGTTCGACCCGGTCAGGTACCTGCAGTCTCAGGCGGACGCTTCCCCATTGACGGCTCCCATCTTCACCTTTCCGATCGTCACCGGCGACAATGACCAGCTGGAGAACTTCAACTTCAACGGCATCATCGAGCCGCTGACCATCAGGCCGGTCGTCGCCTTCTTCAGCACGGACGTCCCCTTCGAGGTCCACACCGTGCGCGCCACCCTGATGGCGGGCAACACCAACCAGGTCAACGGCACCGAGCAGGTGCTGACGGTCGACAGGTACGAGCCCACTCGAGAGATTGTCGGCTACCTTGACATGGTCGACATCATCGAGGGACACCCGCTCAACGGCTTCTTCCGCCACGAGTTCACGACCGTGTTGCCCTTCGTCGACCAGCGGTTGGTCCGCAACGACGTGCCTGACCTGGGCCTAGACCCGGGCATGGCGGCGGCCCTCAGCCTGATGACAGGATCCACTGACAACTACATGGGCCCTGACCAGCGCTCCGCAACGTGCGGGTGGTACTATGACAATAACGCGAGCACGGGCACCGACAGCCTGGCGTTCGGCGGGATGACGTACTGAGATGGCAGGCACCGACGTCACCATGAGGGCGGCGCCCCCGAGGCGCTTCGAGAACTACGTACTGACGAGGCTCGTCGACTCCAGCGTGGGCCTCACGCAGGTGCCGGCGACCTCCTTCACGCAGGTTCCGGGCCCAGGCGCCTTCACCAAGAACGATGCCTACAGCGGGGCAGGCGCTGGCGGGACGGACGATGCGACCAGCAACGTCATCCCGATCGGCTTTGACTTTCAGCTGGACGGCATCACATACAAGCAGTGGGTCGCCAACTGCAACGGCTGGATGGCGCTGGTCGACCCGACGACCGGCACCTTCAATGCGTCAGAGGTCCTCAGCTCCTCAGTGTGGGTCAACGAGGGGATCAAGGCCACCTTCACCTCCAACGCTGTCCTCCTGGCCCCATGGTTCGATGACCTGCGCAATGCCCTCAGCAGCCCCAGCCAGCTGACGTCGTCCCCCTTCAGCTACTCGAGCACCAAGGTCTCTCGCATCACGCAGGGCCTAGAGCCGACTCCCATCTTCGTCGACTCATCGTCATACGGCATCAGCTACTACCTCGACGTGCGCTCTCCCCAGGGGCGGCGCCTGATCGTCCGCTGGGCCTCCGTCAGCAACTACACGTCGCCCTCTTCGGCCATTCGCTTCGAGGTGGTCCTGTACGAGAACGGCACCATCGAGTACCGGTACACTCCCAGGCTGACGATCACTGCTGCGGCGGTGGCCTTTGAGGGCGCTACGGTGGGCATCTTCATGCCCAATGGCACGCACCGGTTCCGTGACTTCTCGGTCGGCCTAGGCTACCGCGAGACCTCGCGTCATGAGTACGCCTACGGTGGCTACGCTTACGATTCTACCTACGTGGACGCGGTGCCGCCCGGCAACGAGGACTACGGGACCTCAGCCCCCTACACGGTCAGCCTGCTGCCGTATTTCAACTGGCCCGGGCTGGCCTCGGCCGGCTGCGTGCTGTCGTTCGTCCCACCGAAGAACCGCCGCAAGATCCTGCCGCGGCGCCTCAGCCCGGCCTCCGACTCAGTGAGCGCCTACCCGCTGGTCGCCCGAACGGGAGACACGGCACGCCTGGGCACCGGACCCAGCACGTTCGACGACAGGTTGTCACCTGCGTACACCGTCAGCGGCACGACCGCCGTCGTCAACTACCCGACGACACTGACACGGTTCTTCGGCGGCAACGGCACGGGCGTCGCACAGCGGCAGGACCTCTTTGCTGGCGACTTCTTGGTCACCAGCAGCGTCGTCAAGAGCGCTGCAGACCAGTACGTCCTGGAACGCTCGATGGGGCGCACCGAGGCGTTCAACGAGGCGTCCCGGCCCGAGCAACCTGCCTCCGCGACGACCAGCGCCTTCTTCCTGTCAGGCTCTGACCCATCGTTCGTGTCAGACGGCTTCGATTACCCTCTGCGCTCAAAGACGCACGTCAGGTTCACGCTGGCGGTCGACACGGCGGTGACGATGCCGGCGGCCTCATCGTCGATCTACTACTACAACCTGCGGACCAGGGCGTGGGAGGTACCGGTCAACTCGACCTACGTCATGGGGAACGCGTCATCGACGCCACCTGTCCCCAACCCGTACGCAGGAGGCGACTGGGCCAATCCGATGGTCGCCGCCGCGGCAGGCAGGATCCTGGAGGACGCGAGGGGCTTTGGGCCGGTCGGCAACATCGTGTCGTCGGGCTCGCACACTCCGGCGGGCGCAGGCGACCAGACGGACGCTGCCATCGGCTCTGCCTACACGTTCGGCCTGCAGCCGGCCTTCCTCGCCAAGGCGTATCCCAACAGCGTCAGGAACAACGCCCAGTACTCTCCTGTCGCCAACGAGACCTTCACTCTGCCCATCAATGCCCCCTTCTTGGTCGAGAAGGCTGTCTTTGAGGTCCCGCTGCAGGTGGGTCCCGGGTGGTTCAACGACTCCACGCAGTGCTTCGTCCCGCTGGCCAACCAGCAGTCGTTCGACTTCGGAGGTCCGGGCCTGACAGTGGCCTTGTGGCGTCGGGTGCAGTTGGGCCTGGGCCCCTCGGCGCCGACGCGGCTCGACCTCATCATGACGGGGACGGTCACCCACACCTACGACATGACCGCGTCTGTCGTGGTGTCGAACTTCCCGCCCTCCGACAGCACCTACCAGATCCGCCCGGTGGGCTACCTGGCGTATGCTGGGCCTCCTGGCGCGGTGGTCTATGACGCTGGCGCCCACCAGTTCACCGGTTCAGTGGCGATCCAGGCACAGGCGCTCAACACGGCCGGCGTCGACCTGATCTTCCGCCAGTCGTTCACTTCGACCAACCACGGCAACAACGCTGCCGCGGCGCGGCGGCTGCTGACCCAGACGCCCAGCCTGCTGTTGTCAGCGAGCGCAGGAACGTCACCGTCGACCGTCCAGGTGGGCTACGTGTCGCCTTTCGGCCGCGGTGGCACGGGCTTTCAGCCTGCTGGCCGCTGCGTCCTCGGCAATGAATTTGTCACCTGGCAGGGCATGCCAGACGACTCTGGTCAGACAGTCGCCAACCCGCTGTACCTCGGTCCCAACGGCATGTCAACGCAGCAGAGTGGAGCCTTGGCCAGCGGGCTGTTCGCGGCAACAGCCTCTGCCGTCGTCCACCTGGGCACCCACTTCCCTGCACCGTATCTGGTGATGCCCGACGACAGGTTGGTCCTCAGCATCTCCAAGACGAGGCCCGCGATCTACGGGACCGGGCAGTGGTTCTCAGGCTCAACGCACGACGTTGTGCTGCCTGCGGGTCGGGTCAACGTGACGCTGTACGGCTCTCAGGTCGCGGCTGGGGCCGAATACCACGACTCGCTCAACCAACCCCTCAACACCTACGGTGTCCACGAGCTGTTGGGCGCTGAGCCCATCGTCGACCAGTTCGAGGTGTCATACCGCAACGAATTGAGCGGCACCTTCACTGACAACCTGATGTTGGGCACCTTGGGCACTCAGACTGCCCTGTCGTACTCTGGCGGCGTGCCAGTCGCTTGGGTCCAGTCACAGACGGCCCGTGACAGGAAGCTGAGCCGTCTCAACGCTCGCAATGCGCCCGCCCTGTCGACCTCGGCCGCTGACGTGGCCATCACCCCCTCCAAGTCTTTTCGGACGGAGGCCTGGTGGGAGATGGTCGGCAACGTCCGGACGTCACAGTTTGTGGACTCATCCGAGCGCTACTGGGACTCCATGATGCCGTCCGTCAGCACTTGTTTTGCGGCCGACGGCTGCGGCATCTTCATCACGCTGTACGGTACCTTTGGCAACTCGCAGCAGATCGACACCGGCGTGTCGGGCTCGCTAGCGTTCACGCCGCAGACGACCCGCATGGGGTGGATCTGGATGGACTACGGCGTCCCGTCGCTGCTGGCGGCGGGCTACGGGCCCCTCATCAACACCAACTGGAACAAGGCCTACCCGTTCGAGCCTAGATACCAGAACGCCTCGCGACAGCTCGACATCGAGAGGTCCCTGGTCGCCACGTACCTCTACGGCGGCTCGCCCGCTGTCCAGCAGATCTCACCCACCGTCGTCAACGGTTTCGCCTTCGGCACCACGGCCCTGGAGACGGCGATCTACAACTTCGGCGGCGCCCTGCCGCTGCCCAATTCGGTGTGTTGGGACTGGTTCGTCGACGTCAACCTGTCGGGCAAGAACGTCTTCGGCTACTACGTCACCGGCTCGACCGGTCGCGATGACATGGCTCGGGTCCTGTTCGGCTTCGGGGACAGGAACACGTGTTACACCTACAGCAGTGCCTTGCTGGGCAGCAACCATGTCGTCGACTCGAGGGACGTAGAGGGTCCTCACCCCGGCGGGTCGGTGGTCTACGACAACAACTTCTTCCGCGTGTCGCCCAGGATCCGCGGCTGGAAGTACGGCGTCCACAGCGGGCTGCCCACCTACTCAAAGGCCTACTGGCGCCGCGGCCGGTTCGGACAGTTCCGAGACATGCTGGAACAGCGCCCGTACGGCAAGTTCTACCAGACGGGAGACAGCGAGCAGGCCTACTCTCGGACCGGCGAACAGCCCGGTGCTGTCACCGTCACCTTCATCGACCCGAGCTCCGGACGCCTGACAGCCGCAGACAACACCTGGTCCAGCAACCTGAGCCAGGAGTGCACTTCATCGATCCCGTTCTTTGACGGCGTCTCGACCAACAGGCCGGCCGTCAACCCGACGATCCTCAACCTCCACCCGAACGTCATCCGGCACGACGCCTTGGGCAACATCCACATCGCCTGACCCGCAACCTGCCGTGTATTTTAGGGAGGGCACATGGCAGGCAACGTAACCCGGTCAGAGGCGAACCAGTCGTTCTTCATCTACGTCAAGGACACCAACACCGGCGTGGTCAAGCGCGTCGCCATCCCAGGCGACCTGCAGGTGGGCCTGGAGGGCCGCCCCGCCGAGCTGCAGCTCTTCGGCCGGCTCTCGGTGTCCTCAACGACTGTCGCTGTCGACTCGACGAACAAGGGCGTCATCAACGTCTCCAACGACGACACCGTCGTGGCCCTGTCGCTGTCAGTCACGCCCATCAGCGGCCGGATCAGGGCATACCTGCCGCCCACGCCTCGCGAAGGCCAGCTGCACTTCATCAAGGACTCTTCGGGCACCGCCGGCACCGTGCCCATCGACATCGTCCCCGCTAGCGGCGTCTTCATCGACAATCAGCCAACGCAGACGCTGTCAGACGCCTACGGTTCGTTGGCCCTGGTGTGGCTCGGAGGCCAGTGGCGCAGGCTGGTCGCCGGCCTGGGCTCCTCGGGAGGCAGCGGTGCCCCTTCAGACGCCAGCTACGTGACGATCAATGCTGAGCCAGGCCTGTCGAACGAACGACACCTGACCGGGTCGACCAACCTGGTGATGATCGACAACGGTCCCAACGCCTCGGTCTACTTCGACCTGACGCCCGTGTTGGGAGCCGTCGCGGGCACGTTCACGTCGCCGACCCTGACGGTCGACACCTGGGGCAGGATCACTTCGATCACTGCTGGGACCTCGGGCGCCCCCTCGAACGCCAGCTACATCACCGTGGCAAATGAACCCAGCCTGACGCAGGAACGGGCTCTGTCGGGGTCATTCGGCATCAAGCTGGTCGACCACGGGGCCAACAGCAACATCGTCGCCTCCTTCGACCCGACGCTGCTGATCGCAGGTGGCAACCTGCTCATCTCTGCCAGCGGCGGCAACCTGACGCTGAGCGACTTTGACCCGTGGGTCGACCTCGGCAACAAGATCTACACGACGAGCAGCGTCAGCATCGACCCGACGGGACACGTTGCCACCAACTACGGCACCAACGTCTTCTTCTACGTCAAGGGCGACCCACGCACCAACACCAACGTGGCAGTCTTGGGCGGCGATGCGGTGGTGTCAGGCACCCTGACGGTCGGGACTGGCAGCAACACTGCCTTTCAACTGTTCGTGGCCGCGGCCAACCAGCAGTCGGTCGGCATCAGCGCCCCGGGCGCCTCCGCCGTGGGCGCGGCCATCCAGCTGAACGCTGCTGACCGGATCAACTGGGAGATCCTGTCGACAGGAGACACTGCCACCCAGGGCCCGCGCAAGCTCAATGTCCGCAACCTGACGGGCTTCTCCACGGCGTCCTTCATCGATGCCCTCACGATCATCCAGCAGGGCTTCGTCGGCATCCTCAACACCAGCCCGATCCACGCCCTGGACGTGGGCGGCGACGTGGGCGTCTCGGCCAACGTCTTCGCGACCGGCAGCGTCTTCTCGGTGGGAGG
>Ga0207695_10001913_pt1 | contig 32390 bp, 29 predicted proteins | sample KBSC54metaG_FD_184354 | JGI IMG/M metagenome (GOLD analysis project Ga0207695, IMG submission 184354) | Corn rhizosphere microbial communities from Kellogg Biological Station, Michigan, USA - KBS C5-4 metaG (SPAdes) (version 2) | ecosystem: Host-associated > Plants > Roots > Rhizosphere > Soil... | reverse complement strand
CTGCCTGATGGGCGAGCGTTTGCTTATATGGAAATGGGCCTGGCACTGGCGGGAATTCCCCAGCAGCAATTCGGTATGCAGTCCCAGGCCCTTATTGGCCAGATTGACCAGCATCCGGATCTGTTTTTTCTTCTTTCCCACGAGGCCGAGCAGCAAGGCATTCGGATTTCGGATGACACGATCAACACCATCGTGGCCAACGATTTTCCCGCAGCCAGGCAGGCTGGCCTCGATCCGGTGGCAGTCCAGGAAGCGGTCCGGCGTGTGATGCTCATCGGCGCGCTGCGCGATCGGATGGCCAGCAGCGTGAAGGTCAGCGAGCCGGCCATTCTTCACACCAATGCCCCCGAATGGCAATCGGTTCGATTGAACCTGGTCGAGTTTACGACGACCGAATTCGAGAAGTCCGCCCCCGCGCCGACCACACAACAGGTGCAGGCACAGTTCGACCAGTACAAAAATGTTCTGCCTGTGTCCGGCTCCCGCTCGGCCGGCAATCCGCTGGATTTTGGTTACGAAGTGCCCGATCGGGTCCAAGTCCAATACATCACCGTGCCGAGGCAGCAGATTCTCGACACGGTTCGGGCGACCAAATCGGCTTATGACTGGGACGTCGATTCACGAATGTATTACCAGGAGCACCAGGAAGAATTTATCCGCCCCGCTCCCCCAGAAACTCAGCCGACCACGCGCGAAGCGCTCGGGCCGCCGATGCCAACAACTCAGCCCTCGACGCAAGCGGCAACTCAACCGGCGACGCTTCCTGCCGTGGCTTCGACGCAGCCGGCGGGTCCGACCACGCGCCCGTTTGCAGAAGTAAAGAAAGAGATTCTGGACAAGATTCTCGCCCCCGAGGCCGACAAGCTTTCAGATACGATTACCGCCGCGATCCGTACCCGCCTGACCGACGATTACAAAACCTACGCGGCGGAGCATCCCACAACTCGCTCGGCTTCACCGCAAACCATGCCGACCACTGGCCCGGCGACGTACGATTCTCTAGCCTATCTGGAATCGGTTGCCGCTGATATTCAAAAGCAATACAAGCTCCTTCCGGAGGTGCATCAGATCGCGCAGTGGAGCGATTCGAGCAGCCTGTCGAAGCTGCCGGGCATTGGCGCGGCTCACAACGCCGACGAGCAGACTTTTGCGGAGATCGCCACGCAGGCAGCCGCGGCCGAGCCGACAACTGCTCCCGCGCAGCCGCCGGCGCCGAGGCTCCAGTTGTTCCAGCCATCCGATGTCCTTTTCGATTCAGCAAAGAACGACTATCTCTTCCGCGTGACTGCGATTTCGCCGGCCCACGCCCCGGAGTTGAACGAGACGCTGGCTCGCGTTCAGGAGGATGCGAAGGTCAAAGCCGCCTATGACCTGGCGACAACTCATGCACGCGAGCTGCTCGAACAGGCCAAGAAAAAAGGGCTGGCGGCGGCGGCGATTGCCGATCACAAGCCGATCGTTTCCACGGGCGAATTTCGCATGAGTCGGCCTTTCATTCCCAATTTCATCGCCGGTCAGGCGGCGACGCAGACCCTCATGGGCAAGACTCGCGCGCTGGTGGAAGAAGCCACGCCCGAAAATCCGCATCCAGTTGCCATGGTCGAGCTGCCATCCGAGAAAAAGGTACTCGTCGCGGAACTGGCTGATGTTTCCCTTGGCGCCAGCGATTCCGAGCTGTTTGCCGACAAGCTCCATGCCTGGATCGAGGACACCAACGGCCAGGTCGAAATGCTCTCGCGCGACTGGTTCAACTACGACGCAGTCGTCGCGCGATTGAAATGGCAGCCGGCCAAGAGCGAGAGTGATAGCGGGTCGTAACAGCCTCCGTGAATCAGCTAGGTTAAATTGCTTTTGACGGTTCGCGAGGAACTGGCTCGAAGTTCGGATGGAGCGAATCGGCTGAGCCATCGCTTATACATCCAGGTTAATCCGATGCGTGGATTGCCGCGATTGATGTCGATCTCGTCAGTCACATGCGCTGCTCCTAGGCGACGCATCTGAGCGACAATTGCATAATTGGCGACACGTTCACGGTCTCGATCAAATGTTTCGAGGATGTTTCTAGTCATCTCGTCGGCCATCAACAGAGCCACCGAGGCGATGTCGGACCGCGTCGGCCCGTCGAGATGCCTGAGGCGTTCAATGAGCCGGTCGTAGATCGGAATCGGAAATTTCTCGTCGGTCTCAATCCAGTTTCGAATCAGCACCGCGACGGCATTTCGACGTTCGATAATCTCGCGGCCAAACGCCTCCTGTGCGAACGCCCGTTCTACTGGAGAAACCTCCGAACCGATCGGATCATCCAAGGTGTGGTGTGCCATTGTTCCCCGAAATGCAAAAACCCCGCCTGGCATGACGGGGCGAAGTGCGCCATTTAGGACTTGAACCTAAAACCCGCTGATTAAGAGTCAGCTGCTCTGCCAATTGAGCTAATGGCGCGTTGGTCGGGTAACAATATGCGATGAACGGGGGATGTCAAGATCGCAGCAGGTCTGGATCAGCCGGACTGATTGCCGGCGGCGAAAGCGGCTCGGACTAATGTGAACCGGGCGGCGCTATCGTTTGTCCGCCAGCTTAAACGAGTCGAGAAACTTCTCTGCATCTTTGCTCGTGACGGATTCCTTGGACGTGCTCACGAGAATCACCTGATAGAGGCGGGCATCCACCAGGTACATGCGCACACGAGCCATCGCCTGGTCGGCTACGATAGAAATATCCCTGCCGGGATGTTTGTCGATGGTGATCTTCTTTTCGCGGTCGAGTTTTCCGTTAATATTTTTCACCGCTCCGTCCCTCGCGCCGTTAAGCATCTTCTCACTATCCGATTTCTTGATCACGTCCTCGGGATAGTCGGCGTAGCTGGCGATGTAAACGATGTTGGGATCGGGCGAAAAAACGAACAAATGAAGGTCGATCGGGCCAAGTGCCGTATCTATTTTGTTGATTTGCTCCTTCGGCTCTCCGGGCATCTCGATGGTGAATCGGCCGGCCTTTGAGGCAAATCGCCCAGCCTTGGTAGCAGGTTCGGCCGCCACGAGAACGGCCGCTGCCAGGCAGGTGCAGATGACGATGATATTCTTCACGATCCGCTCCTATGAATTGAAACGAGTTAACGACCGGCTCACTCGCAACTGTTGTCGACCTGATTGGAGCTAATGTCAAGATATTGCGTCGCGCAGTGAATCAGGTTCGGGCTTTGGCTGCCGTGAGGGGAACTGGGCCAGAAACCATCGCGTCAGGAAATGGCCGATCAGTATTCCGATGCCGGCGCCGGCGATGACATCGCTGAGATAATGCGCGTTTTCGAGCACGCGCTCGGCGGCAACGATGAGGGCCGCCAGATAAAAGAGCGATGAAGCACGCGGTATCAGCAGCGAAAGGCACGCGGCAGTGGCAAAGGCGAGCGTGGCGTCGCCGGAGGGAAAGGAGAGGCCCTTCTCGGCGTGAAACAGTCCGAAGATACCGCCGGCAAAGGGATGGAAGGAAAACGGCGCGATTTCGAGTTTGGGTCGGTGACGGCCGATGATCCATTTCAGAACGCTGTAGGCCAGGCCCCCTGCCGCTCCGCAGGCGAACAGACTCAGCGCGCCGACCCAGCGACGCGGATGCAGGAGTCCAAGGGCGATGCAGATGACGAGAGTGAATGGAAAGTAGCCGGGCAGGCGAAGTAGACGTCGGGCGAGATTCCCGACATTCCCCAGCGGCGACTCGTGCTGCACCCAGCGCGCGATGCGCTCGTCGAGGTTGAAAGCGATCAGCAGTGCTAGACACCAGATAATGAAGAAGAGCGCGGACCATAGCCAGGAAGCGCGTTTACGCTGTTCTGGATGTGCCGATTGGGATTCCAAAGTTTCCGCGTCATTCATCGCGTCTAAGAAAATACGTCTGCCAAGTTTAGCCGCGACGCGCTAGCGGAGCGCTTTCTTGAGTCGATCGGAGAAGCGCTCCGCTGTCGCGTCGCGGCTAAACTCGGCTATTCGGATACCGACTGTTCGACCGCGCGACGTCGCTTGGTCGTCGGAAGCGAAATCGACATTTCCAGATGCCCCTGTTCGCGCGGGCGCATTGCGCCGGCGATTTCTTCGATGATTCCGGCGAGCGAGCGAGCCAACTTCCAGTTCGGATAATGCCCGCGGAATTTGGACAGGTCGGTGTAATAGCAGATGTGATCGCCCCGGCGCGGAGTGTCGTCGAAAGAGAGACGCGGCTGTTTTCCGGTGATCTGACGAATTAACTCGACACATTCTAGCAAGCTCGCAGCATTCTCGCGGCCACCGCCGAGGTTGTAGACTTCGCCGGGGCGCGGGTTCTGTGCGAATTCCCAGAAGGCTTCGATTACATCCCGACTGTGAATCTGATCGCGGACCTGTTTGCCTTTGTATCCGATGATCGTGTAGGGCGCTTCGCGCAGAGCCGTCGCCACCAGGTAATTCAAGAACCCGTGAAGTTGAACGCCCGCATGTTGCGGGCCGGTCAGGCAGCCGCCCCGAAAAATGCCGGTCCTGAGGCCAAAATACCTGCCGTATTCCTGCGCCATCAAATCGCCGGCGATCTTAGAAACGCCAAACAGCGAATGCATGCATTGATCGATCGGGAAATCTTCAGCGATGCCGTTGGCAAACCGCGGCTCGGCAAAATCCCATCGCAAAGCGTTCTCAATTAATCGCAATTGATTCGGACCGTCGCCGTAAACCTTGTTGGTGCTGACATAAATGAAAACGGCATCAGGACAACGGCGGCGCGTATTCTCCAGAAGATTCAGCGTTCCGGTTGCGTTCACGTCAAAATCGTCGAAGGGACGGTCCGCCGCCAGATCGTGACTGGGCTGGGCGGCCGCGTGAATGATCAGATCGAAACGCGACGATCGAAACAAGTCCGCGATGGTCTGGCGATCGCGAATGTCCAGCGAAAGATGCCGAAACCGGCGGCAGGTCGATTCCAGACGTCTGCGCGTCGGTGTTGTGTCCCCTGCCGGTCCGAAGAAATCAGCGCGGGCGTTATTATCGATTCCAACGACGTTGAATCCAAGCTGGTCAAAGAAGACGACGGCTTCAGAGCCAATCAAACCACTGCTGCCGGTGACCAGAACATCCATCGATTATTTCTCTGCAAAACGCCGGGCAACAATGCCGCTGTGTCCCCGCCAGAACGGGGCCAATTCCAAGCATTCTCACTGGGGCAGATGCCTATTGCAACAACGAAGGCAGCGCCGAAACCGCAGTGTTATTCGCGAGGTTGTTGTCTCCAAGCGGGTTGGTCGTAGTCAGCGTCGTGATCAGGAACTCGTACTGGCGAGTGACCCCAGAGAAAACGATCGGGACCGTGATCACCTTGGATTGATGCGGATGAAGCTTTAAATGCACACTGTTCAGTTTGCCAATAACCACTGGCTGCGCATTAAGAGACCCTTCAGCCGTGGTCAGGGTCGGATCAATCGAAGCGTACACCTGCAACGTATAGGTGCCTTTGAAATCGATGTTGCCGTTGTTGGTCACGACGACAGACGCGGCAGTCTGCTGGCCAGGGGAGACCACGAGCTGCGTCGCGCCATATGACACGCCCATGTCAATGAACGGCTGCGAAATGGTTGTCGTGGCCGTGCTGGCGAAAACGTCGTTGGAAGGATTGCTATCAGCAACCGATGACAGAACCTGGGCCAGCAGGTGGTAATTTCCAGTCGGGACACTCGACGGCACGGTGTATTTCAGCCGAATGATTTTCGACTGGCCCGGCTTGAGCTTCATCGACTTGCCAAGCTGCTCGCCGATCACGAAGTCGTTGGAGTCGAGGGAAGAGTCGAGCGAGGCATAGAGCTTCACGCCCACCAACCCGTCGATTGCGAAATCGCCAGTGTTGGTGACAGAAATCAAAGCAGGCTGCTTGACAGGATAAGTCCCGATCGCCGACGTCGGCGGTGAGCTGAGCAATGAGACGGAAAGATCGGTGCCCACCGTACCGAAGTTAACGCTAGTGAGATTCTGTCCACTGACCAGCGTCTCGCTGAACTGCGCCGAAGCCGGACTGGTTGATGAGCTACCGGCCGGATTAATCATGTGAACGTTGTACGTGCCCGGCGGAACATTCAGGACGGTGTAGTTGCCGCTGGCATCGGTCACTGCACTGACGTCGTCGGGATCCAATACCCCATTTCCATTGGTATCGACCCAAACGGTTCGACCGGCAAGCCCATGCTCGCCGGCGTCCTGAATGCCGTTATGGTTCGCATCATTGAAGACGGTCCCGGAAACCGTCGCCTGGGGAACTTCCAGGAAATCTACGTTCTCCGCGGTCTGAGTCAGAGAATTGATAGTGACATCCTGCTGAAGCCCCGGGCTGGAGGGCACAACAGCCAGGCCAGCATTTGGGGCGACTCGAATCCTGTAGGTTCCTGGGTTAAATATTTCGAGGGAATAGGCGCCATTGGTAATTGGATTGAGCGGGTTCGAACCGTTACCACTGAAGCCGCTCGTAATCGCTCCAACGTCGTGACCAAATTGAATTTGGTCTGCAAAAACGGTTTGACCCGGTTCCGTTGCGTCCCCGGCGTCGATCACACCGTTGTTGTTGGTGTCGAGGAAAACCGTTCCATCGATCAGTGTTGCATATGGGTAGAGGAACTCGTTGCCTCCATAGGTGATAGCCGCCGGATGAACGCTTGCGCTCAGTAGAACGCGCGGCTCCATCGCCTCAATGACTGCTGAACGAATTTTCGAACGCTTGGAAGCACGGCCGCCCGAGGCCTCGACAAACCGACGCATGGGGACCTCCGTAAGCACAGGTGCGAATCTCAATGGTGGCGTATGCGGTGTCCGCCGACACCCTCTATCTATCCTGACACTGCTTGTAGAAACTCCATGCAAGCGAAGAGCTTCCCAAGCAACTCTATCGCCGGCACAAGCCGGTCGTGCCTTATGTTAGGAAATGCCGTGCTCGCTCGCAAGCATCGACTGCCGACGCGTCAGGTATTTCTCGGACCCGTCCGAATCGGCAAAAACGGCGCGATGGATTTTCACCAGTTCTCCACATCCAACCCGAGCGCTTCGGCAATGACTTCCGCAATGTGGCGGGTCTGAACTGGCGCCTTGTGGCGATGGCACATACCCGAAATATTCATCGTGCAGCCAGCATCGTTGCAGACCAGCGTCTGTGCGCCGGTCGCGACGATGCACTCCATCTTATCTTCCACAATTGCGCCGCTGATCGCCGGGTATTTCATCGCAAACGTGCCGCCAAATCCGCAGCATTGGTCAGTCTTTTCCATCGGCCGGAAATCGACGTTGCCAATCTGCTTGAGAAAGTTGATGCCTTGGTCTTTGATTCCCAAGCCGCGCAGATGACAGATGTAATGGTATGTGAAGGATTGCCGGTCCTTCAGCGCAAGCTTGGATGGGTTGATCTGCAGCACTTTTTCCAGGAACTCGACGAACTCGTAAGTCCGCCCCGCCACGTTCTTAGCCCGCTGGCTCCATGCAGGATCATCGTGAAATAACTCCTGGAAGTGGGCTCGAACCATCGAGCAGCAACTGGCACTGGGGCTGACAATCGCCTCGAAAGGCTCGAAGGCGGTGATCCATCGCCGCGCCAAGTCGCGCGCTTCGGAGTGATATCCGTTATTGAAAAACGGCTGGCCGCAGCATGTTTGCGCTGACGGAAAATCGACGCGACACCCGTAATGTTCGAGGATTTTGGTGACTGCCATCCCCACCGCGGGATAAAACTGATCGGTCAGGCAGGTAATGAACAATGCAACGTTACGAGCCATGAAGTAATTCGCCCCAGGTAATTCAGCCAAGCCTTCGAAAGGGAACAAAGCCTACGGCAGTCGCCTGTTTTCCACAAGGAAAAGCAGAAACGCCGACTGCCACAGAAGATCCGGGCAGTCGGCGTCTTTGCCATTCTCAGGGTTTGGATTGCTTTTAGTTCAGTTGTGCCAGTCGCGTCTTGGCATCGAGCAGGTTTGGATCAAGCTCAAATGCCTTCTGATATTCCGCCTTCGCCAGCGCCTTGCGACCCTGCGTGGCATAGACGCCCGCGAGGTTGTAATGCACTTCCGCGGGAGAAAGCACGCTCTGAAGCTGAATCATCGCTTCGTTCATGCGATTGTGCCGCGCCAGCATCAATCCATAGTTGACGCGGCAGGCCTGGTTCTTGGGGTCAACCGTAATGCCCTTCTGATAATCCGTTTCGGCAGCACCGGGATTGCCGGCGAGTTCTTCGCAGAACGCGAGGTTGCTGTAGGCCGCCGCCGAGCCGTTGGTGGCCTTGACGTATCGCTTCCAGGTTTCGATGGCCTGCGGATACTGCTTGGCCTCAGCGTAGACATAACCCAGGCGGAACATCGCAATGTTCAACGAAGGTTGCTCGGCCAATGCATCTTTGTATTGCGCTATGGCAACAGCATAGTTCTCATGGCTCTCGGCAAGCTGCCCGGCCGCGAAATGCGTGTTGGCATTGATCGGCGGCTCCTTCACCGACTCAAAGCTCGAAGGATCCTGATGCGCCGAGGCAGCAGCGCCACCTTTTTGCGCACATCCCGAAACAAGACCGGCCAACAAGCCGAGCACGACAAGAATTCGATAACGCATAATTTGGCCCTGCTGAATCAATGCCGTTTCCCCACGATACGGTCGTTACCTGTCTGTATCGGCCGAATCGTCTGAAAGGGTAATGCCTAGGGAATCGAACAGGACGTCCTATAAACGAATCGAGGGTGTCGCACGCGGTAACTCGGCTCGTTTTGACGGCTCGGGGATTCAGCAGTTGCTCAACGACGGTTGTCCCCTCTAGTATGACCTTCTGACGTAGCCGTTAATTTGAATTGTGATTTGCAAGACCACAGGGGTTTGTACCAGTCCATGCCCTGCAGGCATGGCCGTTGGTTTTTCGAGATTCTACATCAGGAGTAATCATGCGATTAACTGCATCCGTTGCCGCCGCCGCGTTTTCTGCTTTGGCCGCAACCGCGTGTTTTGCCGACATCACCGGAAAGGTGAGCATCAAGGGCACCGTCCCGGAAATGAAGCCGATCGCGGCGATGAAAGCCGTCCCCGCCTGTGCGGCGATGCACAAAGAGCTGCCGCTCGAGCAGACGGTCGTCACCGACGGCAAGGGCGGCCTGGAAAACGTTGTGGTTTATCTGCGTGATCCAGGTGGGCAGCCGATTCCCGGACCGGAAATCAAGACGACGGCGGTGCTCGATCAAAAGGGCTGCATGTATGACCCGCACGTCCTGGCGGTAGAAGTAAATCAGCCGGTCGAGGCGAAGAACAGCGATGCCCTGTTGCACAACGTCCACACGTTGCCCTTCAGCAATAATGCCGAGAATTTCGCCATGGTGATGGTCGGCAACCACAAAATGGGCCCGTTCAACCAGGCCGAGAATTTCATGGTCAAGTGCGACGTGCATCCCTGGATGCAGGCCTATGTCGTCGTCGTCGATAACCCCTTCTTCGCCGTTTCGGGTAAAGACGGCACCTACACCATCAAGACCAAAGGCCTGAAAGACGGCACCTATGATCTTGTTTTCTGGCAGGAAAAGTATGGCGAAAAGACGCAAAAGGTGACCGTGAAGGACGGCAAGGCGACCGGCGATTACACCTACGACGCCGATGCCAAAGGCCAGGCAGCCGTGCCGACGACGACGGTGAAATTGGCCTCGCTGGTTGCGCCGGACAGTGCCGCGTGCTGCGAAGTCGATAAAGCACCGGCAAAAACTGCCGTCGCTGCATCAAAATAGACCGTCGAAAAGCATCGCGGGTATTTCAGAAATTGAGCCATCCGGCCTTCGGATGGCTCTTTTCATGCGCGACATAATTGGAGCCGGTCAATCAGCACAGATTTGCGAAACAATTAATGGCCGCGCGCATCGTTATATAACAAACGAGAACAGTTCTTTGAGCACTTTGGCGAAACATGAAGAGACGATGAGAAGACCTGACTGTAAACGCGATTATCGTTGACCGCAGTTTGCCACTTGCGTAATGTTGAACGTATCAAATCGCGACCACGAATCGTTCTTCGGAGTCGGCTCATATCGGATTGAATGTCGGTAGAGGAAATCGAATTGCTGCGGTCGCGGAGGCGCTTGACAGTTGCATGTGACGCACCAACAGTGCGGTGATGCACGTGGTTGCCCCCGCGAAAATAAACTTGCATTTGCGCGTCGGACCGGCGCGCGCCGATGGGTTTCATCCGCTCATGTCCTGGATGTGCACCGTCGGGCTCTTTGACACACTGGAATTCGATTACGCCGAGAACAGCGGCACCACCGATTCGGCAGGTCATATCAGGCTCAGTTGCGATGACCCGAATTTGCCAACTGATGAGCGAAATCTTGTGGTGTGTGTAACGTCTTCATGGGGACGACGCGTATATGAAATGAAGAAGATGCGCGTGCGCTCATTGCGCGCCAGCCTTGCGAAAAAGATACCGGCTGGTGCTGGTCTGGGAGGTGGCAGTTCCGATGGCGCAAGCGCATTGCTGGCCGTCAACCGATTGTGGGAAACGGGCGCAAGCAATGTCGAATTAGCAGAGTTTGCAGGGAAGTTTGGCAGCGATTTGCCGTTCTTTTTTCATGGTCCAAGCAGCATCTGCACAGGGCGAGGTGAAATCGTTCAGCCCATTACGCAGCCGAAGCCCAAGTGGGTGATGTTGGTTCTGCCCGAAATCATGATGCCGACGCCGGAGGTTTATCGCAGATTCGATCAGATGGAACTTGGACGCGATGAGAATGTCAAAGAGATGCCTAGTTGGAACGTATGGGCCCAATTGAGCGCGGCTGATTTGCTGCCGATGTTAGTCAATGATCTGGAAGCGCCGGCGTTTTCGATTTCCAAACGGCTGAGGGAATTATGGGAGACGGTGGAACGAGGTGTGCAGCGAATTGTGCGAATGAGTGGCAGCGGAAGCAGCCTGTTTACGATTTTCGACGAACGTGAAGAGGCCGAGGCTGCTGCGAGGAAAACAAATAAAGATTTTTCGGTGCGGGCGCTGGCCGTCGAGCTTGCACCGGAGGTCAGGGATATCGCGAGCAACGCGCTTTCGACGGGCCTGTAGTGAGCCATGGATGCCAGGATAAACACCGTTGATATGCACCGGAGGTGCAGCCATGCAGTTAACCGAAGTTCGCATCAATCTCTGCAGCCAGCGCGGTAGCCGACTCAAGGCCTTCTGCTCGCTGACCTTCGATGACACGTTCGTCGTGCGGGATGTGAAGCTGATCGACGGGAACGATGGCCTTTTCCTGGCGATGCCCTCCCGCAAGCTTTCCGATCATTGCCCTCATTGCAATGAAAAGAACCATTTGCGCGCCCGCTACTGCAATCATTGCGGCCATCGCCTCAACGAAGACCGCTATCAGCAATATCGCAGTGGCAACGGACAACAGCGGCTGAAACTCCATGCCGACATTGCGCATCCCATCAATGCCGCCTGCCGGCAGGAGATTGAGAGCAAGGTTTTCAAGGAATTTGAGCGGGAGCTGGAGCGCAGCAAGCAGCCCGGATACGTCCCGCCAAGCCTTGACGGCGAAGACTTTGATCTTTACGATCTGCACCCCGGTCGTGAGTCGGCCGAGCCGCGCCCGCGCGATGTGCATGGGCGAAATAGCAATAGCCGACCCCAGAATTCGCCGCCGTTGCGGCATATTGGGTCGGCATGAAATCGGCCTCGCTGGTCGATAAGTAGACAAAGAAAGATGTTGCCCCGCTCTTATTATCTTCTCCCGCCGATCGTCATTACGGTGGTCGTACGGTAGGCCGACGCGCCTTCCGTGCGATCGGCCCGCCCTCTCCTTTTTGCGTATTCTTAGTCTGTTCCTCAATTTACAGAAAATAGTTGAAGCCCTTAACTCGGGCGGCTACATTTGCCGGTTTGGCAGATTCCAAGGCGTGGCACTAGTCAGCCTTTCGGCTTGGACGCCCTGAAATGGAAATGAGTTATGTCTACGTTGCAATCGGATGCACAAACGTCAGCCCCCCCTGCTCCTGGCAAGCCGCGCTTTAAAGGCAAAAGCGGCGCGCAGATCTTTCATGAGATGCTCGTCCAGCAACATCGCGTCGAAGTGATGTTCGGGTACCCCGGCGGCGCGATCCTGCCGGTCTTCGATCAGCTTTACAAGACACCCGCCAAGTTCATTTTGAACCGCCACGAGCAAGGCTCCGGCCATGCCGCTGATGGCTATTCCCGCGCAACCGGCAAGCCTGGCGTCTGCATCGTCACCAGCGGCCCTGGCGCAACCAACACTGTGACTCCGTTGGCCACCGCGCAAATGGATTCGGTTCCAATTCTGGTCTTCAGCGGCCAGGTTGCAACGAAAGTGATCGGCAACGACGCCTTCCAGGAAGCCGACGTCACCGGCATCACGCGCCCCTGCACCAAGTGGAATTACCTGGTCAAGGACGTGCGCGAATTGCCGCGCGTCATCAACGAAGCCTTTTTGATTTCCACCAGTGGCCGGCCTGGCCCTGTGCTGGTCGATCTCCCCAAGGACGTCACCAGCGCAATCTGCCCCGAAGAGGTGGATGATACGCCGCGGGCGCATGTGGTCTCCCGACGGAAGCATGCCATCACCCATCCCGAGCATGAGAAACAGGCGCAGGATGCGGCAGAATTGATCAATCGCGCGCAGCGCCCCGTGCTGTACGTGGGCGGCGGCGCGATCATCGCGGGTGCACATGAAGCCGTGCGCCGCGTGGCGGATAAATCCAACATTCCAGTGACCACCACTCTGCTAGGGCTCGGCGCTTTCGACGAGCATGATCCCAAGAGTCTCTACATGCTCGGCATGCATGGCAGCGCCTATGCCAACTACGCGGTGCAGGAATGCGATTGTTTGATTGCCGTCGGCGCGCGATTTGACGACCGCGTGACCGGTAATCTCGCCACCTTCGCGCCCAAGGCGAAGATCATCCACATCGATATCGATCCTTCGTCAATCGGCAAGAACGTTGATGTGGATTGCACGGTCGTGGGCGATGCCCGCGTGAGCCTGGAGCTGATGCTCCCGCATATCGAGCATCGCGATCGCAAGGAATGGTTCACGCAGGTGAATGCGTGGAAGAAGCGCTATCCCTTTAAATATTTCGACGATAGTAAAAACACCAAGCCGCAGTATGTGATCGAGGAATTGCACCGCCAGACCAATGGCGAGGCGATCATCACGACCGGCGTGGGCCAGCACCAGATGTGGGCCGCGCAGTTTTACCGCTGGCGTTTCCCCCGCCAGATGATCACCAGCGGCGGCTTGGGAACGATGGGCTACGGCCTGCCGAGCGCCATGGGCGCGCAACTGGGGTGCCCGGGCAAGATCGTTATCGACATCGACGGCGACGCCAGCTTCTGCATGACGATGTTCGAGCTGCCGACCATTGCCGAATACAACATCCCCGTGAAAATCGCGATCCTCAACAACGATTTCCAGGGAATGGTCAAGCAGTGGCAGGACCTGTTCTACGCCCGCCGATACAGCCAAAGCGCCATGAAGAACCCCAACTTCGCGGCCATGGCCGAAGCCTGCGGCATTCGCGGCATCCGCTGCGATCGCAAGGAAGATGTGCCCAAGACGGTTGAAGCGATGCTCAACCACAATGGCCCTGTCATCGTCGATTTCTACGTCGAACCCAACGAGCACGTGTATCCGATGGTCCCCAGCGGAAAGGGCCTGCACGAAATGGAACTGGGTACGCTCGCGTAATATAGACCGTATTCTTCATATGCCATAGTTAGCCGCGACGCGCCAGCGGAGCGCTTTCTCGACAAACGTCGAAAGCGCTCCGCTTCGCGTCGCGGCTAACCTTTGCGAATGGTGCGGCATGTCCGGGGAATCCGCTCATCTTGTTCTGGTCGAAGATGTGCTCTGGATCGTGACGCAGACCGTGGGGATGCCGCGATACGATTTCCCCTTCGAGCAATTCTTTCAAACGCGCCATCCTATACAGCGGCAATCCGTGCGAGCCGTAGCCCGAATGGGAGCGGCAGCCGATTACGAGCAGCGGTATCGCACCCTGTTATCGCAAGGCATCGAGTTGATCCACACGCCAGCGCAATACCAGCTCACCAGTCACCTGCCGAACTGGTATCCGCTCATCGGCGACCTGACGCCACGGAGCCGATGGTTCGATCACAGGCCCAAGGCCGATGAGATTTCCGCAGATTTCAATTGGCCCGTCTTCATCAAAGGCGAGCGCCAGACGAGCCGACATCAACGGAGACTTTCCATCATCGACAATCCAGAGCAGTTTGAGCAGGCCATGGACGAATGGGCTGCCGATCCGATTCTTCAATGGCAAAAAGTTGTCTGCCGGGAATTTGTTCCGCTTCGACAGGTCGGCGAACAATCCAACCAAACCATCCCTCGATCCTTTGAGTTCCGATCTTTCTGGTGGGGCAAAGACTGTGTGGGCATCGGCCCCTATTGGACTGATGCACATTATGAATTGACCGCCGTAGAGCGAGCAGACGCTCTGTCTGTAGCTGGAGAAGTGGCCCGGCGATTGAACGTCACTTTTTTAGTTGTCGATGTCGCACAGACGGCCGAAGGCAAATGGGTCGTCATCGAATGCAACGATGGCCAGGATTCTGGCTACGCCGGCGTGGCGCCAATGCTGATGTGGCGGAAAGTGATCGATTCATATGCTCGCGGCCCTGTGTAGCACTCAGGATGTTCAGGGGAGGGTGCTTTGGGATCGATGGCCTATGCGACGCATTTACAACGATGGTATAATAACCACTGAGGTAATTCGTTATGACGCAATCCGCCGACCTGTCGCAGCATTTGGAAGTTACGGCGAACATCCGCGCGGGCAGGCCTAGACTGCACGGAACGCGCATCACTGTCGATGACATTGTCATCCTTCACTTGCGCCTCGGGAATTCGCTCGAGCAAATCGTCGGGAAGTATAACCTAAGCCCTGCATCTGTTCATGCCGCGTTGGCTTACTATTACGACCACAAAGCCGAAATCGATAAGCAGATCGCCGCCGACGACGCGTACATTGAAGCGTTCAAGCGGAACCATCCTTCGCTATTGCGCGAAAAGCTCCAGGTAAATAATGGTGCCTGAGAGAATCCGGTTCCATCTTGATGAACAGATGGATCCGGATATTGCTTCCGCTCTGCGCCAATATGGGATAGACGTTACCACTTCAGTCTCTGCGGGGCTGCGGACGTCAAATGATGACGTGCAGTTCCAATACATCTGCGAGCAAAGGCGGATCATCGTTACTGACGACACCGATTTCCTTCGGATGCGCGCCTCGCGAAACGATCACCCCGGCATTGTTTACTGCCGCCGATCAGCCCACACGCTTGGCGAAATGATCCGCTTCCTACTTCTGATTTACGAAGTCTGTACCCCTGAAGAAATGGTCGGGCGCACCGAATACTTATGATTGAATGCCCCTTCAAAGGCATGCAGGCTCGTTCCCTGCATTTCCCCGAAATCTCCTGTCTACCCTCCACTTGCGTGGTTATAATTGGCTGGTCCCTCCAAGGAGTTGCTTACATGACGCGATCGCTGAGATACCTGGCGTTTTGGGTGGCGGTTCCGATGTTGGCTGTTGCCTGGGTGCAGGCGGCGCCGCAGGAGGCCGACACCGCCACGATCACCGCGCCGGCCGACGCGCAGCAGACGATCGAGCCAAAAAAGTTCATGCGGTTCGTCGATGATGGCCACAACGGTGGCCGCTTTGAAACAGCGATCGTCACCTATCGCAATAAGGATGGCGCGACCGTTCAACTGGTGGGCGCGATTCACATTGGCGAGAAGTCCTATTACGAATCGCTCAATCGCAAATTCGAAAGCGATGACGCGGTGCTGTATGAGATGGTGGCGCCCAAGGGCATGGGCGCACCCAAGCCGGGCCAGAAGTCGGACAACCCCATCAATCAGTTGCAACATCTAATGAAGGACGTGCTCGATTTGGATTTCCAGCTCGATGACATCGATTACTCCAAGCCGAATTTTGTCCATGCCGACATGGACGCGCAGACTTTTCAGCAGATGCAGGAAGAGCGCGGCGAAACCTTTGAGGACCTCATCCTCAAGCAGATTAAACACGCTCTGCTCGACCCGGATTCGAAGAAGCAGGTTCAGGACATCGATACCGACAAGATGATTGACAGCTTCGTGGAGGTGCTCACGCGCCCCGACATGGAACGGCAGATCAAGCTGGCGGTCGCCCGGCAGATGGACAAAATCGAAGACACCGCCATGGGGATGGACAATCCCAATGGCTCGGTGATCGTCACCGAGCGAAACAAAGTGGCGATGAAGGTTCTCAAGGAAACGCTGGATAAGGGCAAACGGCACATCAGCGTTTTCTATGGCGCGGCTCATATGCCGGACATGTCTCAGCGCCTGCGCGATATGGGTTTCAAGCCTGTTTCCACCGAGTGGGAAACGGCCTGGGATCTGAGCATTCGTGCCAATGAACCCTCGGCTGCCGAACGGCTCCTGAAGGAGTTCCTGCACGCGCTGGATGACAACTAATCACAGCCCTTTTCATTCGCCAAATGCCAGCGTAATCTGGAATTCATGGATTCAGCGGCGGCGCAGGGCTCTACGGGACAATCTGAATCGGCTCCTCCCCTGCAGGTGATCGATTACCACAAGGCTTACCAGGACATGGTCGCGGTGTCCGGCCTGAGCTTCGTGGTCAATCGCGGAGAAGTTCTGGGATTGCTTGGCCCCAATGGCGCCGGCAAAACCACTACGATGCGCGCCATGTGCGGCATCATTCCGCCGACGCACGGAAGGTTGCTGGTCGCGGGGCATGATGTCGTTGTCGATCCTGTCGGAGCCAAGCGGAAACTCGCTTACATTCCAGACGATCCAAAGCTTTTCGACACGCTCACTGTCTGGGAACATCTCGAATTTGTCGCGGCTGCGTATCGACTGACTGATTGGAAATTAACGGCCGAGGATCTACTGGCACGGTTCGAGCTAACGCCCAAGCGCGGGACGGCGGCGCAGGAACTTTCCCGCGGCATGCGGCAGAAGGTGGCCATTTGCTGCGCCTTTCTGCACAACCCTGCTGCAGTTCTATTTGATGAGCCGATGACCGGCCTCGACCCGCGCGGCATTCGCACGTTGAAGGACACCATCCGCGAGCGCGCTGCCGCCGGCGCGGCAATTCTTATCAGTTCTCATTTGCTGGCCTTAGTTGAAGATCTCTGTTCGCATCTGCTGATTCTGCATCTTGGAAAGAGTCTGTTTTTTGGCCGAATCGAAGATGCGCGATCGGCGTTTGCTTCGGTCGATCGCGATGCATCGCTGGAGGATCTGTTCTTCCGCGCAACCGAGACGCCGGCGCCGGCACGCCTTTAGTCGCTCGTGGATCCATTCATGAATCCCGCATTGCTGAAACTGATTTACCTGCAGGGACGAGGCATGCTCCGGCGCATGACGCGCGGCGCGGGCACGGCGCGAAGAATCGTCTTCTTCGTCGTCGGCGCGATGCTGTTTGTCATGTGGCTGCTGTCGGGTGTAGCCAACTCGTTCATGAGGCGTTCTGACCCTGCGCGGGTCAGAGCCGTCACACCGCTGGCGATCCTGGGCGTTTGTATTCTCACGGCGATCACTTCTGCGGGAGACAAGGCAATTGCATTCACGCCTGGTGAAGTGGATCAACTTTTTCCCGGTCCTTTTTCGCGCCGCGAGCTGCTGGCCTACAAGATTCTCAAGAGCCTGTTCGCGGCAATGCTGACGGGTTTGATCCTGTCGATCGCGCTGCTGCGCCATGCGCAATGGTGGGTGGCATGCTTTGTTGGCGTTTTTCTTTCGCTGCTGTTCGTGCAATTTTTCAGCATCGCGGTCGTACTGGCCGGGCAGACCATCGGCATGGCTGCCTATTCGCGGGTGAGAAAAGCTGTCATTATTCTCGTCATTGCAGGTGTGGTGATTTTTGCTCGACTCTGGATCGGAAACGGCAGTGGCGGCGCTGCTGCCGAAAGTGCGCTGATGGCGGCGCGATCGTCGAGCATTGGGCAAGTTATCTTTGCACCGTTCGAACCTTTCGGAAATGCAATTACGGCCAACTCGGCTGGTGCCTTAGCCGTTGCATCGTTTTACGCCCTGATCCTGATCGCGGCGATGGTTGCGCTGGTCGTATTGCTGGATGCGAATTATCTCGAAGCAGCGATGGTCGCCAGTCAGCGTCGATACGAGAAAATCCAGCGGATTCGCTCCGGCTCATTCCTTTCCGGCGTCGGCGTCGGCAAGAGCACGCGATTGAAATTCCCCATGCTCCCCTGGGCGGGCGGAGCGGGGCCCATTGCCTGGCGGCAGCTCACCAGCGCTCTTCGCAGCTCGCGCGGCTTGCTGCTGTTGATGCTCATCATTGCCATCAGCGCAGCACCGATTCTATTGTCGGGCTCCCGTGAGCATCGCGAGAGATTGATTGCCCCAGCCATCGGCATCGCGGTCTGGCTCACCTTCTTCGCATCGAGCATGCTCAATTTCGATTTCCGCGGCGACCTCGATCAGATCGACGTGCTTAAGGCGCTTCCAATCGGATCGGTTGCGATTTCGCTCGGACAGCTCATCGCTCCGACGCTGGTCATGGCATCGCTTCATATCGCGGTGCTGGCGGCCATCGCGCTGGCGATTCCACAGCGCTGGCCGATCTGGTTGGCGGCGGCGGTGATTGCGGTCCCCTTTAACGCCCTGCTTTTCTGCACGGAAAATCTCGTCTTCCTCCTGTTTCCCAGCCGACCGGCGGCCGCATCACCGGGAGATCTTCAGATTCTCGGCCGAAAATTCATCTTTCTGCTCATCAAGGCGGCGATCCTGATGATCTGCTGCGCGATTGCTTTTGGGTTTGCGATTTTCGTCTGGGTTCTGAGTGGCAAATCAATTCCCGCCGCGACGATCACTCTGCTGATACTGCTTCTGCTTGAGTGCGCTGGTTTGGTTCCCTTCATTGCGTGGGCATTCCGCAGATTCGATCCTGCGACGGATACACCGGCCTGAACCGTCCTAAATCGTCATACCCTTTCAACGACGTTTCGCAACACATTTTACGAACAATGCTGACCATCGGCCGTAAAGCTCGTATATTGGGTTCCGCGTGGGGTTAAGAGAGAGAGGCGCGGGCCGTAGAAGAGCGGGAGAGCTGTCGCGGCTCCCGCTTTTTCGATGCGCACACGCAGGGAAATCATTCCAAAACAAAGAAAAGTTTTTCGAGCCCTCGGCAAGTGGCCCTGCCGAACGTAGCCTATCGCACATTGATGAGTGGCAAGCCCAAAAAAGGCCCGCGGGAAAAGGACCTCACTAGCCGCTATTTGTCCGGCGCGCTGGACGAGGATCGGCTGGATAGTCTCGAGGCTTTTAAGCCCAGCAATAAGCAGCGGGCTCAGGGGAAAATTGTCCGCACGAGTCAGCTTCGCCAGGAAGAGTCGGCCCTTGACACCTCTCCCCTTCCAATCGGCCACGTGATTCAGGTTTTCAGTCTGTTTTGCGAAGTGGAAAGCGAAGGCACCACCTATTTATGCGTGGTTCGCAAGACGCTCCAGAGAATCAGTCAGACGCAACTGGTCGTTGGAGATTTCGTGCGGTTCCGGATTGTGGAGCGCGAAGGAGCGTCGGAATTGCAGGCCAGCCTGCCACCTGGGAACCAGCAACTTCCACAGGGCGTGGTTGAAGAGGTGCTTCCCAGGAAAACCGTTTTGACGCGTTCCGACAGCTTCAAGGGCATTGTGCAGCATCCGATCGTGGCCAACGCGCAGCAGATGTTGATTGTCATCAGCGCAAAGCAGCCCCGGCCGAAGTGGGGGCTGGTCGATCGGATGCTGGTCGCCGCATTGTCCGGCGGATTGGATCCAGTACTGTGTCTCAACAAGATCGACCTGTTGAAAAGCGCGGGCGAGGAAGAACTTCCATCACCACGAGACAGTAAGGATTCTGATTCGGCCGATCCGCTTCTGGCATTCGATCACTACTCGTCATTGGGATATCGCTCACTCAAGACCAGCGCGGAAATTCAAACCGGGCTTGATGCGCTGCGCGAAGTGCTGCGAGGCAAAGACACTGTCGTGGCGGGCCATAGCGGCGTCGGCAAGAGCAGTCTGATTAATTCGATCCAGAGCTCACTTGACCTGCGTGTGGGTGAAATCAGCCGATACACGAATAAGGGGATCCATACTACGACCTCGGCCCGTCGATATCCGCTGGATTTTGGCGGAAGCATCATCGACACGCCGGGCGTCAAGATGCTTGGACTATGGCAGGTGACGCGGGAAAACCTGATCGACTATTTTCCGGATGTCGCCAATGAAACCGCCCCGCCCCGTCGCCAGGAAAGCTATGAGCGCATCCTGGAATCACTTCGCGAGTAGACCAATTATGCCTTTTTGATGTCGAAATATGGTGGCGGCTCAATTCCAAATTTCGTGGGCCGCCCATCGCGCGGATGCGCGAAGCCCAGTTGCGTCGCCGCAAGCATCAAAGGCGTGGAATCGGTTGGAGGCCCATAAACCGGATCGCCAACGATTGGATGACCAATTGAATTCAGGTGAACGCGAATTTGATGTTTCTTTCCCGTTTCCAGGATGATTTTCACCAGCGCGCGCTTTCTCGTGATTTTGAGAACCTCGTAGTGAGAAATCGCCAACTCTCCCTTACCTGTCTCACGGGTCGCATGGACCGTTCCATCCGCCCGCTCGACGAGGCGCGACTCAATTCTGCCGGATGCTTCTTTCGGCACCCCGTGAACGACCGCCAGATATTCCCGATGAACCGAATGCTCAAAAAACTGCTTCTTGAGCGAAAGGTAAGCTTCGTGGTTTTTCGAGAAGACCAGCAATCCTGCCGCATCGCGATCCAAACGATGAATGAGGCCGACCTGCGCGCGAAGACGTCGTGCGTGAATATGCTCGCGCACGAGTGCCAAAAGTGTCTGCCGTTTTTCGCGGGCGTTGGTCGCCGTCAGAAGACCGGCAGGCTTGTTCGCAACAAGAATGTCGTCGTCTTCATAAACGATTGCCAGGTCCGAGCGACGATCTGGTGTCGGAAGCTTCGGGGAGGGTCGATCGTCGGTTGTCAATCGATCGGAAACTTCGACCGATTGATTCGCGGATTTGGCAACGACATCATTGATCCGCACTCGCCCCGCCTGGATCATCCGGCGAAGCGTCGTGCGCTTGGCAGTGGGATATCGCTCGGCGAGGCAATCCAGAAGTGTGCGTGACATCGCCAATGATTTTCGCCGACTTCTGCGAAAAACAAAAAGGCCCCGGCTCTCCCACGCAGCGAGCCGGGGCCTTGATATCGAAACCAACCAACCTTGCTCGCGGGCACGCCGAGAGTTTGTGCCCGCAAGCGTCGACAGTTTGAACTGTCGACGTTCGAAGTATCGAAAGATCGCCATCGACCTGCAACGCGAATAATCAGGAATTTCGATGAAAAATTCGCGAAAAATTAGTGAAATCGCGGCGTTTTGCCGCAGGCGCATCGCGTTTTGTTGAACTGGCAAAGATGTAACAATCGTAGAGATCGAAGTCCGGACCATCGCGTCACAGCAGTGAAACAGGATCTACATCGACAGCGATGCGCTCCGCGCGTGTTAAGCCGCCCGGCTGTCGGACATCCTGGAGGATCTTCTGCAGTGCCTGCCCCGATTCACTTGTCAAGACGATTTGATTGCGAAAGTAGCCGGCGATGCGATTGATCGCGCAGGGCATCGGCCCTTTCATGCTCACGCTGCCGCCCTCTTTGGTCACCGCATCACTCAGAACTGCGCCCAACTGCTCTGAATATTTGTGCAGCTTCTCCGCCGATTGATCGCGCAAAACGATGCGGACCATTCTGGTGTAAGGCGGCAATCCCACATCCCGCCGGCTGATCAGCTCATCGCGCGCAAAACCGACATAGTCCTGCCGAATCGCGGCCTGGATGGTCGGATCATCCGGCAGAAATGTCTGGAGCACCACGCGCCCCGGCACATCGCCGCGACCCGCCCGCCCCGCCACCTGTGTGATGAGTTGGAAGGTTCGCTCGGCAGCGCGAAAATCCGGAAGGGCGAGCGCGGTATCTCCACTGATCACGCCCACGAGTGTGACATTCGGGTAATCGAGCCCCTTGGCAATCATCTGCGTGCCGAGCATCACCTGAATCTCTCGGCGGGCGAATCGCTCCAGCGTGGCCTCATAATCCTTCGAACTGTGCATCGAATCGCTATCGACACGCACAAATTTCAGATCCGGGAATTTCCGCTGGATCTCCTCTTCAACGCGCTGAGTGCCCAGGCCAAACAGCGCCAGCAGTTTGCCGCACTGCGGGCATTTTGAGGGCAGGCTGTTGACCGCCAGACAGTAATGGCAGTGAAGTTGTCCGGTGTGAAGACCCGCCTGAAGCGTCGCATTATGCGCCTCGGCAGCAGTCGTGCGATGGTAGGTCATTGTGGCATCGCAATATTTGCAGCACACCGGCTCCTGGCAGGAACTACAATAGACGAAGTTGGAATAGCCGCGGCGATTGAGCAGCAAAATGGCCTGCTGGCCTGCGTCGATGGTGGTGCGAAGCAGATGCTCGAGTCGCTGCGACAGCAGATGCACGCCTCGGCGAAAGCGGTTTTCCTGCTTCATGTCGATGACTTCGACATGCGGCATCTGCAAGCCGCGCACGCGGGCGGGAAGATGAAGCAATGCGGGCGCTGCGCGATTTGATTCGCTCGGTGCCGAAATCTTCTGACGTGCCGACACGCGATAATACGTTTCCAAGGAAGGCGTCGCGCTACCCAGCAGCACCGGCACGTTTTCGAGCTGCGCCCGCTTGATCGCCACATCCCGGCCGTGGTAGCGCGGCGCGGTGTCCTGCTTGTAGCTGGCTTCGTGTTCCTCATCGACGACGATGATTCCCAGGTCCGGCACCGGTGCGAACACCGCCGATCGCGCCCCCACCACGACCTCCGCCTGGCCGGTTGAAATCTGCTGCCAATAGCGATGTCGATCGGTCGCGGTGAGGCCACTATGGAGAATGGCGACATGCCTGAACCGAGCAGTAAATCTTCGCACGGTTTGTGGCGTCAGCGCGATTTCCGGAACCAACACAATCGCCCGCTTCCCCGCGGCGACAACCTGCCGAATGCATTGCAGATAGACTTCGGTCTTGCCGCTGCCGGTGACTCCAAGGAGCAGGTTGACGGAGAATCCCTCATCGAGTCGCGGGCGAAGTGTGTTGAGAACCTTCGTCTGATCCTCGTTGAGTGCAAGGTCGATTTCCGCAGCCGCGGAGGGTCGCAGATCCGCAGTAAGTGATGGTAGATCCACTTCCTGAGAAATGCTGATCCAGCCAATTCGAGCGAGCTTGCGAACCGTCGGCGTTTTGACTCCAGCTTCACCAGCCAGTCGAACCAGTTCGATCTTTGCCTCCGGCTCCAATTGCAGGAGCCGAGCTAGAATAGCCCGGCGTTTGGGGGCGCGCGTTTTTTCAAGGATCGCCTGCGCGTCTGCACGAGGAATCGCCAGACGAACCTGATTCGTATAGCCCATCCCAATGCGCTTTCGCACCGCCGATGGAAGAATCGTCTCCAGCACGCTGCCCAGTGGCGTCACGTAATACCGCCCCATCCAGCGCGCCAAATCCATCAGCGCCGGCGGGATCAGCGCTCGTTCATCATCGATAGCCAGCAGGCGTTTAATCTTTGGATAAGTCGTATGGGGTTGGATGTCGGTGACGTAACCGAATGCGGCTCGGTTATTTTTGCCAAGCGGCACCCGAACGCGCTGGCCGATTTTGATTTGCTTGATCAGTGCCCGCGGCACCGCGTAATCGAGCGTCCGGTCGATGCTCTGCTCCATCGCCACGGCGGCAAACGGACCTTCGTGGACGAGAGCCGGAGCTTTCGCCGACTCCTCGGACGATTCGAACAGCGCAAGGCCTTTCACAACTCACTCCCTCACTCGGCGGCGCAGTGGCGGAAACGCAAACCTTCTGCTAGGTTGCTCCGCACAAGAGCCGCGCAATATGAATACTGTATAGCGGCGGCGATGGTTAGGCAATAGTTAGGTTGAGATAGAAAGAGAAATTAACGGCTTCCTGCCGCTGAGCGACCGTCATGGCCGATGAGTCTCCTGCATCCCAATTCGATTCCGATCTCGATGCCTCAATTTTTGAGCCACGAAAGCTGACGCAGCTTCTGGTGCTGATTGCGGTGGGAATCGCGTGTGCCTTGTTCTGGCTTGTCGGGCGCTGGCTGCGGATTCCGTTTGAACCTCGCTTCCAGCCCAGCCTCATCCAATCACCAAACGGCCCAATCGCGTTCATTGCCGAAATTGTTTTGATTGGCGTCTGCTGGGTAATCGGCGACTGGATCGCAGGCGGGCGATGGCGCCCAGCCGGGCTTTTTGCTGCCACCGTGGGCCTTTCCGTCTGGTCGATTCGCGGCGGAACGATGCAATATCTTCTTTTCCACGCGCAGAACGCTGGAATTGGCCGAGGCGTTTTTCCCCGACTTCTTGCAGAACTCATCGTCCTTTTCATTCCAATCGTCGCAATATGGAATTGGCTGTTTGTCCGCTCGATCCCGAGGGTAAAACCGCTTGACAAAAAGCCGGAGGCTGAAACTGAAGCCAGCCGATCGACCACAACGGCCATCATCGCGCAGATTGGCGTCACCATCCTTCTGCTTTACATCCTGCTGGTTGAAACGCCCGCCAAGAAACAGGTGCTGATCGGCATGTTTATCGCCTGCCTGGCCGGCACGGCTGTCGCGCAATCATTCTTCGCCAATTCGCGATCGTGGCGGTGGTATTGGATCGGCCCACTGGCTGCCGGCGCGGCGGCTTACATTGTCGCCGCGTTCATTCCCGATGGAATTCAAATCGGCCACCTGAGCGGCGGCCTCGCGCCTCTCGCTCGGGCAGTTCCGCTCGACTACGCCAGCTTTGGTTGCGCCGGAGCTTTGCTGGGTTATCGCCTGGGCATGGGCGATATCGAAGCGATGGAACAGCACGCGGAAGATCAGCCTCCAAAAACTGCGCCGTGAAGCAGCGCCTTCTGCTTCACATCCCATCTATGATCTGCTTCAGCAAAACCGGATGAGCCTTCGGACCCGCGGCCAGGAACGGAACCTTCGCACCTTGATATCGATTCAAGTCGAACGGAAATACCGGCTTCCCGCTCAAGTCCGTAATCACGCCGCCCGCTTCCAGCACGACCGCAGCCGGCGCGGCGACATCCCATAGCTTCCCATTGACCGTCACCGATCCATGTGCGACCCCCGCCGCCACATGAACCGCTTCCAGCGCCGCGGAGCCGAGCATGCGAATTTTCCAGCTCGTCTGCGCGATCCACCTGCAGGCGTATTGCGGGCAGTTGCCATTCCGATCCAGCAGATTGCTGGTCAGCATGATCATCGACGCATCGTTCATCTCGGTCGTCGCGGCATGCAGCCGCGTGTTATCCAGCCAGGCGCCTTCTCCCGCGGCGGCCGAATAAACCTGATCTCGCACAACATCCAGCACCACACCAAGCACCGGCTTCCCGCGCTCCAGCAACCCGATGCAGACGCCAAAGAAGCCCAGGCCCGAGACGAAGTTGTTGGTGCCGTCGATCGGGTCGATGACCCAGACCCGGCCATGGACATCGGGGCAATCGAATGTGATGGAAGTCCCCGTTTCGCTTTCTTCGCCGACGATTCCATCGCGCGGGAAGCGACGCTGAAGGCCCGCCACGATAAACCGCTGGCTCGCCCGATCGGCATCGGTCACCGCCTCGGCTGAAGCCGCGACGTGCGTCTTGGTCAGCCGTTCAACTTTTCCCCAGTGGTCGAGAACGATCTTTCCCGCGCCGCGAGCCAGTTCGATCGCAAACTGCAAATCCTGCGTTAATGCCATGGCATGAAAGTAAGAGCGATGGGAAGAGCCGTCAAACCAGATTCCGTTTGTGATCCCTTTCCCGAACATTTGTCAAGTGATGTTACTATTTACCGCTTTCTATTCTCTACGAATTAAATGCACCAAAATGCACCAAAACGCACCACTTTTTCAATTTTTTCCCTCCTTTTTGGGAAGATAGGTAAAATGATGGGCCATAGGCTGATGTGCGCCCCGTGCCAAACCGACGCGCTAAAGGCCGCCACCAACCCGTCGGTTTGATGCTTTCCAGATTCCATTGCTCTCCTTCACCGTGACCATGGCACAGACGAATGCCAATCCGTACTATACCCAAACATACGATCGGCGACAACAATTATTTGGAAAAATTAGGAAAAATTTAGGCTATCGCAAGTTGAATTGAATCGGTGCTAATCGGTGGCAAAAATTTATGGGAAAAACTGGAGGATGTGATCGCCGGCCGGGAAAACTCAAAAAGAAGTATTTGCCACGGATTGGGCACCGATTGACACCGATGACATTTTTCTAGTTTCAAGTTTCTAGTCTCTGAACCCTGGAACGTGGGCCGCGTCGGGTGGGAATGGGAGCGGGGGCAACGTCATATCGCCGACCAGCGGGGACTGGTTCTGGATAAGCTTCTTTTGCACGGGGCGTACGCTGGACGCGCCCCGCAGGCAGCTTCGACAAGCTCACTGTAGACGGTGGCGGCTAAAGGTGACAAGACGCTTCGCGACAACCGGTGATTTGCGGTCTCCTCTCTCTCGAAGCGCCGGTTTTCCAGTTTCAAGTTTCTAGTTTCTGAACCCTAGAACTGGATGGCGCGGGACGGAAGGCGGAATGAGACGCATGGCCGGATCGTTGCGTTTAATACGTTTACACGGTAACGGCGATTGATCCAGGGTGCATCGCTTCAGTCTATGGCCGATGCTTTCGCCGCACCTAAGACAAAATGACTTTTCGGTCCCCGACCCCTTTGAATTTCCCCTTTGAATTTCCGGCATACCCCGCCGCGAGAATTGCAATCAGCCCGAGGAAAGCTGTTACGCCCTTCGTCTTTGTGAGGACGATGTATCGAGCCGAGTATCTGAATTGGCTTTTTATTTCGTGTATGTTCTCCTGCGCTCTTTTCATATCCCGCTTTAGTTTTTCGATCTCCGCCCGACTGCCAAAATCCCTTCCATCAGGCAGCCTATCCCTAATCTGGATAAGCTCGGCCTCCAGTCGCGCGAATTCCTCATTACTTTCCGAACCCATGCCGTGCCCTCGTCTGCTCTACGTCGATGTTTAAACACTCAACGTCCGGTTCGTCACCCAATCTCCTCGACATGATGGGCCTGATGTTGATGCCGAGCAATCATTTTTCAATTATCTCGCAGTTGTCCATCAGCACATTCATCATCAGCCCTTTGCAATGACCGAAGATCACTAGCCGCTGGCCTGGCTGGATCGCGGCAAGTTCTGAATTGTGTGAGTCGTCAAAGAAGCATTGAACATTTCGAATCCCTTGATAATTCTGCGATGGCTTCAAGATCACGTAGGACGTGTTTAGCATGTCCTTTCCCACACGGTCTACCACGCCGCTCACCTTGAACACCTTGTCCTTTAGCGCTTCGTCGCCAGCGACCTCGTTCGACGCGTAGTAGTCTATGACGGTTCCAGCGGGAAACGTTTGCGCGCTCTCACGCAACTTCTTTTCGCGATCTGCTTGGGCTTTGCGATCTGCTTCGATTTGGGCATCACGTTTCGCGGCCGCGTCGCGAACCTCGGGTGAATTTGCGTAATCGTTCACCTTGACCATTAGCCAGCCGACGAGAATTCCTACAACCAAAATTGTTAAGCATCCGCTGGCCAACGAAATACCCTTAGGCTTTACCGGCGCGCCGCAAGTTGGGCACGCACTCGCCTTCGTGCTAACGGGGCGGCCACATTCTTTGCACTGTTTCAATCCCATGGCCCGCGCTCCCACTTGATTCGCCGGAGAAAGGAAAGGAGTCACTACTGGGTGCAGAAGACACAGGCGGATCACCGATTGCCACCTGTCGAAAGGTCACACGAAAATCTATGGGTCTGGCGACGCGGCCCGCCGCTTTGGACGGTGAATCCGGTCCCTAATTTCCTTTTGCCTGACCGGGTCAAAATAGCCCTTCTCCCTCATCGTCTCTATTAGCCTCTCATAAACGAAACCATTAGCAGAAGAGCCTAAAACCATGCTATTGGCGACGTCTTCGCGATAGGCGCGAAGAGCCCTCTGCTCATCTGGTTTCAGCCGGAACTGAATGTGGGCGGCATCGCTCATTGTTGTCCACCTGTCTGAGCTCCGGTTGCCCAAGCGTACAGGTTGGCAATGACCTGTTCAGCAAGGTTTGGCGGAACAGGCCACAGTGTCCCTTGCTTCACCGCACCCCGAATCTGAGCCGCGAGTGACTTTGCCTCTTGTTCATTCCACCAAGGGCGCATCTTGAGCCGGTCGCTCGGGTTGACCGGGCGAAAATAAAAACGACGATCCCTTTCACCATTTCTAGTTTCATCGATCCAATGAGTGATGACAGCCAAGCCATAGAAGCCCGGTTCATCGCAACCCGATGGGGCATAAAAGAACAGAACCTTGTCGCCGGAGGCCGGAGGATGATCTAAGCCGGTTGCGCGTTTGACGGGCCATTCCCACCTCTCGCCTTCCCAGATATCTAAGCGATAGTTGTTTGCAGACCACTCCGAGTTATCGAGCTGGTATAGCCACGTTGCCATAGCCGGTCCCTGCCTCCCGAAGAATTGATGGAAGCAATTATGTGCAACACGAATCAAAAACTCAAAGGGGTTTGGACCAACTCGTTCAACCATGTAATCGTTGCCGTTATGGAAGCGTGGGGCGCCGCCGCGTAAACGGGGCTGTCGCCTGCTCAACAAAAATGTGCCAGTCGTCCTGCACCAATAGTACAAAGGCGTCATGAAGACTTCGGACATTGCCGCGGTTATCTTGGGGTTGCTAATGCTGTCCTCCACCGGCTGTGCCCTCGTCGACATGAAACTTCCACTTTCCTACAAACCGGCTGGCCAGCCGAGCCTTGGACATGGAGCAGTGGAGATTGCCCAGCCCCCAGATCCTCAGTTCAAGAAAAACAGAGAGGGCCTGCCGATCATCGGTAACGTCCGCAATGGGTATGGAATGCATACCGCTGACGTCGTGGCCAAGGATTCAATTTCGCGCTGGTTTGCGAATTCCACGGCCGCCCAATTATCGGAAGCGGGTTATCAAACGGTTGTAGTCGATCGGCTCTCACCTACGTGCCAGCGCGGCATTGAGATCGATATTCGCCGAATCATGACCGACATGGATCCAGGCATGTTCAGCATCGGTGGGGTCAGTCAGATCGAATGCGTCATGACCGTCACGAAGAACGGTGAACCAGTCGAACAGATCAGGTTCGAGAGCATGGCTGACGACCGTGGTATCGTCGGAGGTGGCGGCGAACTCGAGAAAGGGCTTGAAAAAGCAATGCAGCTTTGGCTCGCACAGGCCACGCGATACGCGGCGGCTGCGTGGAAGGATTGATTTATATGCGCATATTTGTGTTATTCATTCTGCTTGCAGCCGGTGGATGCAGCAAATATGAATTTGAGAATCCTGCGGATGTAAAGGCAACCGTAATCTACGACAAAACCGGAACCGCGCAGCAAGTCGCTTCTCAGCTCGCGGCCGAGGGGCGGAAGTAGGCTTCTGGGGTTGCTATGGTGAAGAATTGTGGCTGAATTAAACGTCTGAATTAAACGTGACGCGAGCCTTAATTGCGTCGCTTGGCATGGAATGCGAGGACAGAGCATGGGTAACCGATCGCGTCACCTTTATTTTTAGTCAGGTGAATGACATGGCGCGGAAAAAACCGAAATCGGACTTTACAAACCAGAGAACATCTTCGAACCTGCTATACCGATGGTGATGGTAGCTGCCCCCGATGCACCGACTAAGCGTCCTTGCCTTTATCGCGTGCTTTTATAAGACGATGGTAATAGAGGTGCCCCGCACAAAGCAGGCCCCAACCTAGAAAATAAAGTAGGGATGGATAATGCGAGCCATCAATGAAGGCTCTCGTAATCAATATCCCGGCGCCTATGCCACGCATTGCCGAACCAATGTCAGAAGGGGTTGATATAATGGCCAATTGACGCCACACAGTGCCTCCATTTTACTTTTCAATGCAGGGACTTTGCTATCCTAAACTACCTCCACCCCAATTGTAATGCGGTGGTTTCTTCGGGGGAGGGAGGGGCGGATATCGGCACAGGCTCGCTTTTTACATACAGCTTGATTCTGACCGAGCCATACATTGGCTGTTCGGGTAAACGACCCACTCTCTGCCCCTGTAGTTCTGGCATGCGAATCCAACTGATTGGGCTATGCGCGCTATTTTATTGTGCCGGGCTTCTGGGAGCTGCGGAGCCTTCAGTCTCGCCCTACGTCGATCCTTCTCAGCTCAACTGCCCCTGGCCAAAGCACAGCTTTTACCTCGAGCCCTGGCGGGCCTTCCTGGAAACTCGCCCGGCTGACACCTTCGTGCATGGCATCGGGATTAATTACAACCTGCCGCCGGCGGCGGATGACTGGGCGGTGCGGATTCTGGCCGAGAGCGGCTTCAAATCGTTCCGGATCGAAATCGGGTGGGATCAGGTTTCGTGGGATGAGACGCATCTCAACAGCCGGAAGCGGATCGAGCATCTGCTGGCGCTTTGCAAGCGATATGGCATCCGTCCGAATCTGCTGCTGAACGCCAATCATGGGGCCCCCTGCCCGACGCGCTTTTTCACCAAGCGGCTTGCGGAAGATGCGCCGGCGGGCAGCCGAACGGTGAAGTTTGCCGATAACGATGGGCTGGTGGTCAATCACTCCGGCATCAATCACCTGAGCAGCTCGGCGGCGGCGGAGGCATTGATTATTGCGATCGACCAAAAAACAGGGGAATGCATGCTCAGCAAGCCATTGCCGAAGGGCTCGAAGCGAAACGAAGTCGTGAAGATGGCAACGCTGAAGTATCTGCCGCTGTTTCCGGTGGGAACGCCGCAGTTTGAAGAGACGGCAAAAGGATGGATGAGATATGCGACGCTCGTGACTAAGGCCGCGAGCGATGCGGGCATCGAGGAGTTTGATGTCGAAATCTGGAACGAATTGAGTTTCGGCTCGAATTTTACCCAAGCGCAGCATTACTTCGATCCGCCGCCTTTTCCAAAGCCAACGCAATTCCTTCGTCCAGGCGGGTGCTGCTGGGAAATCGCCCGGCGGACGGTCGAGACGGTGAAAAAAGCGCATCCGCGCGCCCGCTGCATCTGGGGATTTTCCAATACGACTTTTTACGCCTGCCCGATTACCGATTTGCCGCCGGGCATGGATGGGCAGAGCTATCACCCCTACGGCACCGGGACGCGCAATTATCCGAAGGACGAGGATTACAAGGATCGGCCGACGTTCAATATCGATGGGTTTTCCCCGACGCTTCAGACGCGGCTGCCGGAGGGCTGGGCGCAGTTTTTTATCAAGACTGAAAGCCTCATGCGGCTTTTGAATCCGGAGACGCGCACAAATCATCCGCCGGGGACGCAGGTGTTTCATCATTACATGACCGAGCATGGCGTCGCGCCGCCCGAATGCGGTGTGACCGACCCGGCTGGTTGCTGGAAGCTGAAGACGCAATGCGCGCTGAGGTCTTATTGTCTTTGGATCAATAAGGGCATCGACGTGCTGGATTATTTCTGCGCTTACGATGCGAAGGTCACGGGGATGGGACTGCTGCCATCGGACATCAAGAACATTCGGGCGGATGTGAAGTGGGAGGACATCGCCACGCCGCCCATGAAGGCGGTGCGGAATCTTTCGCGGGCGATGGAGGGCGCAAAGCCGCTGGAAAAGAAGGTGGCGCTGAGCGCGCAGGTAGAGGAGCTGGGTGAGCCGAGGAAGATTTTTGAGGGCGATGCGAAGCATCCGCCGCTCTGGCAGCGGCAGGCGTTTGCGGTGCTGCCGTTCCAGGTAGATGAACATCGGTTTGTGATCGCGGTTTATGCGATGACGTACGATGTCACCAAAAAGTTTGAGCCGGAGCAGTATCGGGTGACGCTTGGCGGGTTTGGGGGGAAGGTGCAGTCGGTGGCGCTTTATGATCCGGTGGCGGATGCGAAGGAACGGGCGAATTTGAAAGCTGATGGCGCGGATGGTGTGACGGTGGAATTTGAGGCGACGGATACGCCACAGTTGCTGACAATTGTGACACAGTAGGTCAAGAATTAACCGCAGATAAACGCAGATGCACGCAGATAAGACAAGCACTTTGAATTCGGTTTTGATCTGTGCTCATTTGTTCATTTTTGTCCATCTACGGCTTATTTTTTAATTGAACCACAGATAAACACAGGCGCACACAGATAAGAAGATCTGTCGGATGACCGGCTATCGTATTTTCAATCTGCGTTTATCTTGCTCTGTTGAAATCCTAGTTATGCAGCCAAAAGCATCGTGTTGTAGGTCAGGATACGCATGTTCGATTCTCGCTGGCGCGCCGGTTCACTGCGACTGC
>Ga0207695_10001912_pt1 | contig 32394 bp, 32 predicted proteins | sample KBSC54metaG_FD_184354 | JGI IMG/M metagenome (GOLD analysis project Ga0207695, IMG submission 184354) | Corn rhizosphere microbial communities from Kellogg Biological Station, Michigan, USA - KBS C5-4 metaG (SPAdes) (version 2) | ecosystem: Host-associated > Plants > Roots > Rhizosphere > Soil... | reverse complement strand
AAGATCGAAGTGAAACCGAAGATATCGACGACCGAGGTGAAGACCAAGATCGAAGACGCCTTGCGGCGAAGCGCGGAAGTCGACGCGCGCAGAATTACCATTTCTGCCCAGGATGGCGTCGGGACTCTCAACGGGAACTTCCGCTCTTGGTTCGCCAAAGCAAATGACGGTTGGTGCCTGACGGCAGATAGGCGGATCGAGTGTGAATCATCCGCTCGGCGGTCGAAGGTAGCTGGCTGCACTAACAGTTAGAGAAAAGGAGTATCGGATGCAAACCATGATGGAAAAAGAAACCGGTAAGCAACTCCGAGAGGCCGTGCTCCGGCAACTCGAATGGGATCCGCAAATTGTGTCGACAGATATTAGTGTCAACGCCAAAGAGGGCGCCGTCACACTCACGGGCTTCGTCCATAGCTACGCCGAGAAGATCGCGGGCGAGCGGCCTGTGCGGCCCCGCATGATTTGGGTTCGTGTCGCCGGCACGGCGGCGGCATCGATCTTTTCAATCCCAAAGCGCAGACGACCGGAGTAAACGTGACCTTCCGAGCCTTCCGCACAACAAACCGTTACTTCCTGTCCCGTCGCAAGGCGCTCCGTAGCCTTACCGGCCCCGACGATGCAGGGGATGCCAAACTCGCGTGAGACAATCGCCGCGTGTGCGGTACGGCCGCCTTGCATCGTTTACGATGGCGGCAACGCGGCGCATGACTGGCTCCCAGTCCGGATCCGTATTCTGTGCCACCAGAATATCGCCGTCGCCACCCGGATCTAACTGGGTAATATTCCGCACAACACGCACTGGGCCTGCACCCATCTTTTCCCCTACGGCCTGTCCGGATACCAGCGGTTTCCCTGGCTTATCTTTCAACTGGAATAGGACGCAGCGGCAGTTTGGGGCTTGGCCGAGTGGACCGTATCGGGCCGTGCCTGCAAGTTGAATAACTCCCCGCTGACGCCGTCCTTGGCCCATTCGATGTCCATGGGCTGGGCGTGGCCGGCGAGAGTGGAATAGTGCTTTTCAATCAGACAAGCCCAACGCCCCAGCGTTAGTATCTCGGCGTCGGCCAAACAAAATTTCGCCCGCTCTTCCGGCGATGTCGCTTCACTCCTGGTGGTGCGTGTGCCTTGCCCATAGACTAGACGCACTTCTTTAGTCCCCAGGCGCCGGCCAATGATGGCGGCATGTCCAGTCGCCAGCGTTGGCTTGAAGATCGTCCATTCATCTGGCGTCACCACACCCTGCACCACGAACTCGCCTAGACCATACGAACCGGTGACAGTAACTGCATTACGGAAACCGGACTCTGTGTCGAGAGTAAAGATGACTCCGGAACTTGCCAGGTCGGAGCGCACCATCGGCATAACGCCAACCGATAGCGCTACCTTGAGTTGCGAATATCCGAGCCGCGCGCGGTAACTGATCGCACGGTCCGTGAATAGCGATGCATAACACTGGTGGACCGCTCGCAGAAGCGCTTCCGAACCTCGAACGTTGAGGAAGGTTTCGGCCGCACCGGCGAAGGAAGCCTCTGGGAGGTCCTCAGCGGTTCGGAACTATCGTAGAGGAGTTGCATTCCCTTCAGATCCGTCATCCGCCCGCCGGCTTCCTGCAGAAGCGCAGCCGGGGCACACGTATCCCATAATGATGTCCGCCCGCTCATATCCAAATAGAGGTGAGCATGGCCTTCGCAGATCATCCCCACCTTGAGTCCGATACTACCCGATCGAATCGAGCGCGTGATGTGGAGGCGACTGCATACAAGATCAAGCATTGGCGAATGATGCGATCGGCTCAAGGCAATCGTCATGCGCTGCGGATCGGTCTCTCTGGACACCGCAAAGACGTTCCGTGCTGCTTGAGTAACGGTAACTTATTCAAACGAAAGATTGGCTCCCCAAAAACCACAGTTTCCAACCATCTCTCGATCCGCTAAGTCCCTGATTCCAAGAGCGCCATTTCCTTGAACATAACTCGGGATGATGGAGGTAATGCTAAATCGCTCTTATCCCGGCGGCAAGGCAAAGGCAACGTAAATTCCACCCGACGCCATCCCCCTTCCACCTCTACCGCCGGTTGCGTAAATGACTACATACTGGGTTCCCCGGGCCTCGTATGTGATCGGTGTCGCGTTACCAGCCAGCGGCAGAGTGGTTTCCCACAAGAGCTTGCCAGTTCTCTTATCGAACGCGCGAAACTTGCGGTCAAAATTTGTAGCTCCAATAAATACCAGGCCACCGGCGGTGACAATCGGTCCTCCATAATTCTCGGTCCCCGTATTCTTGAGTCCCTTCGCGGCGAGTTCGGGATACTCGACCAGCGGGATCTTCCAGGCGTATTCGCCAGTGTTCAAGTTAATCGCATTCAGCGTCCCCCACGGTGGAGCAACCGCGGGATAACCGTCCGGATCAAGCCACTTGCGAAATCCCGTAAACCGGTACGCCGGAGTGTTGGGCGGTTCCCCTACGCTTTTCAGTTCCTTACTCAATCCGCTCAAAATATATTCGCCGATCAGCACGCCATCCAATCTGCTGAGGGCGGGAAACGACGGCATACGGCCAGATCCCCCACGAATCAGACCGGCGATCTCATCGGGCCGCCGCTTGCCGCGCAGATCGATCAGCGACGGAATTTCCGGCGGAGTGCCCCTCATATCGTCGCGATGGCAGCCTGCGCAATTGGTCAGATAAAGTTGCTCGACGGACTTGCCGCCCTTGTTTTCACCCAGACTCGCGATCCAGGCTACGTCGTTGGCATTGACGTAAAGCAAACCGGTCTCAGGATCGAACGCTGAACCGCCCCACTCGGCTCCGCCATCGAAGCCGGGGAACACTACCGTATCTTTTTCTATGCTGAGCGGTACGAATTGGCCCTCGCTGCGAAGTGCCCGGAATTGATCCAGCGCCCATTGGTGAATCTCCGGCGTGCGATTCGAAAGCATTTCCTCGGTCAAACGTTGGCGGGCGAAGGGGCCGGGCTTCCTGGGCAGAGGCTGTGTCTTCGCGGATAGCTCACCGGGAACGGTGCTCGATGGGTACGAGTACTCTTCAACGGGAAAAAGCGGTTTCCCGTTGGTTCGATCGAACAGGAAAACCCATCCATGTTTAGTCACTTGGGCCACCGCGTCCACCCGTTTCCCGTCGCGCTTGACTGTTACCAAATCCGGCGGCGACGGAAAATCTCGATCCCACAAGTCGTGCTTGACGGCCTGAAAATGCCACACGCGCTCACCCGTTTCGGCGTTTAGGGCGATCAGAGAATTGGCGAATAGGTTATCTCCCAGGCGATCGGCACCGTAGAAATCGGTAGCCGCGGAGCCTGTGCGAACGAAAACCATGCCACGTTTTTCATCCACCGCTAATCCCGGCCAACTATTGGCCGCGCCTGAGTAGGTCCAAGCATCTTTGGGCCAAGTATCGTATCCGAACTCCCCTGGATGCGGAATGGTGTGGAACGTCCAGCGGATTCTTCCGCTTCGCACATCATACGCGCGAATGTCTCCGGGAGGCGCCGGCAGCGCTTCGGGCGTTCGGTCTCCCACGATGAGCAGATCTTTGTAGATTACTCCCGGGGTGGTGAGCACGATCGATTGCTTTGCGGGATCTCGATCCAGACCTTCCCGCAAATCGATTCGTCCTTCGTTTCCGAAACTCGTAATGGGCTTGCCGGTTTGAGCATCCAAAGCAAAGATAAAACTTTGCACCGAGGTAAAGATCCGCTGCTGCGCCCCGTCCGTCCAGTAAACCAGGCCCCGGTTCGGGCCGCGGCCTTCGATGCCTGAATCGTATCGCCACAAAAGGTTTCCGGTGGCAGCTAACGCGTTTGACCGGGACCGCCGTAAACGCTCCAATCCTGAGCAGACAAACTTGTTCCCAGGATCAAGGCGATCGCGGCAAATCGCATCTCAGTAAAGAGTAAACGAATAGACCGTGTCGCCAGCGGCTACAAGCAGGTATTGGTGCCCGTCAAGAGCATATGTTTCCGGCGCATTCGATACTTGCGCCCCCAGGTAGGAGTGCCACCATGGCTTACCGTTGGCGACGTCATAAGCGACGATGTTGCCCGCGACATCGCCGGCGAAAAGCAGCTTGCCGGCCGTGGTGAGCATCCCGCTGCCCAGCGTACCACCGATGCTTGGATAAACGTGCTTCCATACGGTCTTACCGGTCTTGTAGTCGATTGCAGAGATATAGCTGCGCAACGTTCCGAGCGCGACTTCTTCCTTGCCTCCCAGGCCCATCGCGCCGCGCGGGTCGGTCTCCGTGAGATAGTACATCGCATAGCTGTCTTGTGTCGGAACGTACAGCAACCCCGTGTCGGGACTAAAGGACGGAGGCGGCCAGTTGGTCGCTCCTTGATTCGCGGGCGACACCAGCGATCCGCCCGCATGGAAATCCTTGGCGGGATCGCGCACCGGCTGTCCCTTCGAGTTGATGCCCTTTGCCCAGTTGACAGCCTCACCGAACTTGCCGGTGACTAAATGCTCGCCCGTCAGGCGGTCGAGCGTAAAGTAGTAACCGTTGCGGCTGGCCTGCAACACCAGCTTGCGCGGGCGGCCGTTGAATTCACCGTCGACGAGCACAGGCGTTTGCGCCGAATCCCAGTCATGCGTGTCGTGAGGAGAGGTCTGGTAATACCAGGCCATCTTTCCGGTTTCAACGTTAATCGCCACTACCGAGCACGTGTACAGATTGTCCCCCTCGCCGCGAGTTCCCGTCGTATACGCCGGCGAAGGATTGCCAGTGCCTAGGATATAGAGATGTGTTTCCGGATCGTAAGACCCGGGAACCCACACGTTGCCGCCGCCATGACGGGCCGCGTCCAGATTAGCCCAAGTCTCCAGGCCCGGGTCGCCTTTCTTGTTGGGCGTGACGTAGAACTTCCACTGCATGTCGCCGGTTTCCGGATCGAAAGATTGTAGAAATCCCGGCTCATCCAGATCGTTGCCCGTGCCCACTAGAATGTGATTCCCAACAACAATCGGAGCCGGCGTCGAAAAATATTGCAGGTCGAAATCGGCCAGCTCTTTATGCCATATCTCTTTGCCGGTTTTCGCATCCAGGCAAATCAGGAAATCGTCGGGTGTCTCCATATAGAGGCGGTTGTGCCACATCCCCAGTCCGCGGTTGCCGATGTGCGTCCCGCCGCGCGTCTTCCAAACGAAGTGCCAGATTTCGTGGCCATCGCGAGCGTCGAGCGCCCAGGCGTTATCGGGCGTCGAAACATAGGCGATCCCGTTGACTTGCAGGATCGAGCCTTTCACATTTGCCAGCGCCCCGGCTTCGAGCGTCCCCACTCCGCTCACAATCAGGTTCGGCCCGGGCCGGCGGCCTTGCGTTCCCGCCACCAGCCTGCTGCTCCAGGCAAGCGTGAGACTTTTCACAGTGGATTGATTGAGCTGCGTCAGGCTGCTGTAACGCTTTCCCGAATAATCGCCGGAGTAAGTGGACCAATCGCCCGTGGTCCCCAGCTTCTTAAGTAACTCGGTAGGGTCAAGCTCCTGCGCCGCCAGCAGCGCAGGCACTAGCAGAATCGGCCAACAAGTGAATCGCATCATTTGATAGTCACCAGGTACGCCGTCACGTCGTGGATATCTTTGTCGCTATATACACTCAGCAGATCTTTATGTGGTTTTAGAGGATCGTGCACCTCCACCTTTGGAATGGCGCCATCGCGCCGGAGGGAGCGCGAAGTGCCATCAGCTTCAGTCAACGTCACGATGAAATCGTCGATGCGGCCCAACTTACCGTCCACCTTCTGTCCATTTGCGAGCGTGACCGTAACGGTCAACGGAGCCACGTTGCTGCCAGCCGAGGCGATCACCATTCCACCTGCCGCGCGCGCCCCTTCGAGCACCGGCATAAGCCAAGTCTGTTGCAGACTTCTCGGGTCGTTCAGACGGCTTGCAATCCCCCTGAGGTCGCCGGTGACGGAATGACACGCCGCACACTTCGCTTGGAAATAAGCTTGTCCGGCCTGAGCATCGCCGACAACCACTGTAGGCGGACGCATCCGCCCCGGATCGCGGCTCGATACGGGGAAAGCGTGAATAAACGCCGCCAGGTCCGCTCCTTCTTCGGAGGTGAAACGGAACTTGTGCTCGTTCGAGGTTGAGCTTTGCAAAAACGGCCCCAGAATCTCGCCCCCGCGATCCTTCATCGTGTATTCGGAGCGCAGCAGGTTAGTCCCACCGTTTTCGCCCCCACGCGCATCCTCACCGTGGCAATAGGCGCAGTTGGTCGAGTAAATCATTTTGCCGCGCCCAATCGAAACCGGATCTCCGGGCGGACGCGTTGGAAACACGCCGGCGCCTTGCGCCACTGGCGCGGCGGGCGCAGCCGCCGTTCCATGCTCCTGCGCAGCGAGATGCAAGGCCGCCACCATCAAGCTCCCCGCTAGGAGTATTTGATGCACTCTCATGTATTCACCTCCACCCAACCTCTACGCTCATGACTGGCCAATTCCGCCTGGAGAATCGTCAACTGCCGCAATCCATCCGTGAACTGCGGATAATCCGCTGGAACAGTTGGATTCTCGATACTGTGATAAAAACGGCGGAACACTTGTTTGAAGGTATCGTCGTAACCCTCACTGTGCCCACCCGGAAGGTCCGCATACGACCGCGCCGCGTCCAGCATCAAGCTAGGGTCCTTCAGGAGGATCTGGTTCGGCCGATCGCGTCGTCCGATCCACAGCTCATCCGGCCGTTCGCCGTCCCAAGCCAATCCAGCTTTCGTGCCGAAGACCTCGAACCGAAAACTATTCTTCCGTCCCGCGCTAACCTGACTCGCAGTAAACATTCCCCGGGTGCGTTCACCCATGCGGAACATCACCGCGCCGAAGTCTTCGGTGTTAATGGACACCTCCTCGTAATCCTCGGGCCGTATCGTCTTGCCGCTGAATGTGGCGATTGCTTGCTTCGTGCCCTTTCGCGTCTTGTGGAACGTTTGCAAATCGGAGCACACGGAAGTGATTAGTGAGCCCGTGACGTGTTCCACGGCGTCACACCAGTGCGAACCCACATCCGCGAGGCAGCGCGATGCCCCGCCCTCCGAAGCCAGCAATCGCCAGTTCCAATCGGTGTCGTACAGCAGCCAGTCCTGTGAATACGTGCCCTGCACGATCAATATCTCTCCCAATTCCGCGGCCTCGCACATGCGGCGAGCCTGCTGCACCATCGGATAGTAGCGGAGATTGTGAAAGGTGCAATTTCGCAGCTTAGTTTCCCGTGCAAGCGCAACCATTTCGCGCGCTTCCGCCACCGACAGCGCTAAGGGTTTCTCGCACAACACATGCTTTCCCGCTTCGAGCGCCGCTTTCACGATGGGAAAGTGTAAGGCGTTGGGAGTGCACACATGCACGGCATCGATGGCCGGGTCTGCCAGAAGCGTGCGATAGTCCTGGCTCACCCGCTCCACGTAAAGCTCCGCGCCCAACCGCGTCGCGTCGTCCTCAGGACCCACGCCTATAGCGTATACCTCGACATTTCCCAGACGGCGGATTCCTTCGATATGCACCCGGCCCACAAAGCCAGCGCCGATTATCGCCGCCTTTAGCCTCTTCATTACACCCACCAAGCCGCGCCAGCCGGCTTTTGAATGACTAGGCCGTTCAAAAAGGAAGCGGCCTTCTCCAGCCCCTCTTCGGCCGACATCAAACTGTCCTCATGCTCGATCGACAGCACGTAGTCATAGCCGAACATACGCAGCGTCGAAACAAATTCCCTCCACCATCCAGCATCGTGCCCGTAGCCGCACGTGCGAAAAATCCAGCCACGATTGCGCTCATCGGTGTAGTTCTTGGTATCCAGTACACCAGTGCGCGCCAGGTTGGCCGGATACATCTGCGTGTCCTTGGCGTGGACGTGGAAGATTGCATCGCCGAGAACCCGGATCGCCGCGATAGGATCGATTCCCTGCCAGAACATGTGACTCGGATCGTAATTGCACCCGATCGCGGGCCCCGCCATCGCACGCAGCTTAAGCATGGTCTCGGGACTATAGACCAAGAATCCCGGATGCATCTCGATCGCGATTTTGACTCCGTGATCCGCCGCGAACTTTGCTTGTTCAATCCAATACGGCGCAGCCACCTCGTCCCACTGCCAGCGCAAGAGTTCCCCATATTCGGGCGGCCACGGGCAAGTCACCCAATTCGGATATTTGGCGTCGGGCGAATCCCCCGGGCACCCGCTGAAATCCACGATCACTGAAACGCCGAGTTTCTCCGCCAGCAGGATCGTCTTGCGGCTGACTTCCCGGTCATGCTTCGCCCGCGCAGCATCCGGATGAAGTGGATTCCCATGGCAGCTTAGCGCGCTGATCGAACAGCCTTGATTCCCGAGCGCCTCCTTGAACACCTCCAGTTCCGCTGGGTTGTCGAGCATGGACAGCTTGCAATGCGCGTCCCCCGGATAATTTCCGGCGCCTAACTCCACCGTATGAATATCTAGACCGGCAAGTGTTTTGAGAATGCCCTCCAGCGGCAGACCGGATAGCAGTGGAGTGAAAACGCCTACTCTCACGCGTGTAGATGCTCCTAATTTTTCATTCAGGTACTCTGGACATCATACTTCCAGAGATGCCTTGGCGTAGTTCACGCAGAAACTTCAGCGCTTCAATCGCAGCGCCGCGAGCACCGGCGGTGTCCCCGTTCGGCATCACGTAGATTGGAATATCAATTTGCTCCTCCCGCTGAATCGGCATACCGGCGCGAATTTCATCCACGAACCAGCGGCGGAATTCTTCTTTGGTCTCCAGCGCTCCACCGCCGACCATGAGTACATCCGGGTCGAATATATTCACCATTTCATCGAAGAACAAACCCAGAGCTTGCGCCTGCACACGGAAAATGTCCCGGCACATGGCATCGCCTTGCTCCGCTCGCCCACGGACCATAAGTGCTGCTTGGCGAACGTCGGCCAGGCGCCCTAGTTCGTGGTTAGGATACTTACTCAGAAAGAAAGGCAGCAAATTGTTTTCGATCGCGGTCAGCGAGCACAACGATTCGAGATCCCCTGTCCGCCAGCAATTGCAGCGCGGATTCAGCTCAGAGATGCCGGGAATTTTCTTCCATGGGATCAAAACATGGCCCAATTCTCCGCCAAATCCCCTGCGGCCCTTCAACACGTTTCCTTCGGCGATCACGCCACCCCCCAGGCCCGTCCCGATCACCGTTGAGATCGAAGTCGCCCGGTTTTCCGCTCCGAAAAGCGCAAAATGCCCCCACAACGCCGCCGCGTTCCCATCATTTAAATAGGTGACCGGCTTGCCGAGCAGCGTTTCAAGACTTCCGCGAATGTCGAACCCCGCCCATTTGGGATGAGCAAAATTGGTGGACCCGCGGGCACTCAGTACACCCGCGGCGGTGGCTGGTCCTGGAGTATCCAAACCCACTGCCGCTACGTCAGAATACGAAATTCCGGCCTTGGCCGCGGCATTCTTAAGGCCCTCCTCAATTTGTCGCAGGCATACACTCGGGCCGTCGTCAGCGCGTGCCGGATATTCACACAACCCTTCAAGCAAGAATTGCTCCCGCTCGTTCACGAAGGTTAGGTTGATAGCCGTACCGCCCAGGTCGATTCCCGCGATAATTTGCATCTGCATTTCCCTCCGAACGCGTCAGCCCAAAAACGCAATCGCTCGCCCCGCCCATCCCACCAGGAACCACAACACAAGCGAACAGCAGGCCACCGCGATATTGCGAATGGAGCGAGATTCTGCCGTGCCCGACCGCACGACCTTGCGGTAAATCAGGAACTGAAACGCCACCGCCACGCACAGCGCCACCATCTTCGTGCGAAACGCGTAGTTAGCCGCGTAGCGTGCTGGATCCGGCACGAAAACCAAAAAGCCGGAAGCGATTGCCAACAGGAGTCCACCAATCGCCCAAGGCCAAATCTGTCGCGACAAGGCCGCCATCGGCAACTGACGGAAGCCAATTCCCAATAGTCGAAGATTGAGAATCACTATACTGCCCAACAGCAGCGTAATCCCGAAAAGATGAAACGACTGAATTACCGGGATCGCGTACTTCGAATTCCGCAGAATATCGATGGTGTGCGAGTCATAGGACATCTGCCATAAATGTTGAAGTGACATTTTCGCGCCCTTCTATAGCTCGTACGCCATCAAACGCCCGCAAGCAATCACGACCATCCAAAACGCAAGCGACACCACCGCAATCACCTGAACGCCGCGCGGAACTGTTTCCGACGATTCCCATTCAGCCATCGAAGGATAATATTTCATTTGGTAAACCACTGCGTTCACGCCCAGCAGAACCAGCAACAGCATCTTCACGCGGAAAAAGCCACTACTGTAGGCCTTCTCGGCTTGGGAGAAGAACAGCAGTCCGCCCGTGACAAACATGATTCCGAAACCTGGGATCGCCCACGGCATCACCAGCCGCATGATCTTCGACGCCGGTTCCGTCGGCAGCACCAGGCGCAGCAGGCGAAGATCGAACATCACGATGAGGCCGACCGAGAGCGAAAGCGCAAGAATGTGGCTCCCCTCAATGAACGGAAACCACAAATCCGATTGCCGGATCCCCGTGGCCCAGGGCGTATTTTGCAGCCAATGGCACCAGCTAAGGACAGACATGATGACCCGCCTTCGGACTTCGCTGCGCGGCGCTGCTACTGAGCGGAAGCAGATGCACCTTCAGTTTTCGGCCGGGCAATATCGTGATAAAGTCGCTTGCCGTCCGGCATAACAGCGTAAAACAACGACGCGCCCTTGGTACCATCCTTCATGGGGTGTGCAACCACTTTTACATGGTCGCCGGCCTTAAACGTTGCCCGTGTCCATCCCTGACGGCCCATGATGTTGGTGGAGCCGCCTTCGACATCCCACGTCCCGATCGTCGCCGGGTCGGCGGCGCCGGGCTCGACTTTGACGATGATGTGCGTATGCGGATTTTCCCAACGATACTCCATCACCGTTCCCTCGTAGGTAACGTCCTTCGTGAGTTCGAACATAGCGAACGAATGGTGCCCGAACCCAAAGGGCGCCATCACTAGCAATCCAACGGGAAAGTATTTCATGCTGCTACTCCTGTTTCCCTGGCATTCCCGTCAAAAATTTCGCGCGGGCCTCGTCACTCGCATTACAATCGATTTCCCGCGCCTCTGTACCCTTGGGAGCCCTGTAGTAACGGAATTCGTAGGTGTGCGGTTTGGTAAACACTTTGGGATCTTCCCAGGAAAACACCACCGACAAGCGCTTGCCGCCGGCCAGAAGGCGGTAGCGTTCGGTCAAATGCGAATCGGGAGTGCGCCGGCCTCCTCCTGGAATTCCTGTAATCCCTTCGCTTGAAAATCCCACCGTATCCACCACCAGCGTGTCGCCCTCCCAATGACCGATGGAGTGGCCGTTCGAGACTGGATCAAACGTGTCAGGATTCACGTGCCCCCGGCCGTCCGTGTAGATGTGCCGTGTCGGGTTGCGCAGCGCGGAAGTAATCGCGATTTCTTTACCATTCACATTTTGCAGAATGTCGATCGTCGATCCCTCCATCATGTAAGGCACACCGAAGAAGTGGCACCACCGAATCGCCTTGGTATCCAGTTTGAATTGCACGCTGCGATCCTCCCCCGCCATAGCCGCAGTAAGTGGCGCGGGAGGCACGTTCCGGCTGTCGAAGCGCAATTCCCAAAACCCCGAAAGATTCGGCGTCTGCCCGCAAATGGGCACGGTCAAAACCAGTAGCGCCGCGCAAACTCCATTCCTGTTGCTTAAGTGATTCATCCTCTTCATTTTTGTGGCGGCTCTATTACCGATCCACCTTGTGCAGGGTCGTCCGCATGACAATACTCCTCGAACGCATAAGTGCCCGGCTCAGATTTGTAGTAAGTCAGCTCATAGGTATGCGGCTTCAGATAAACGGTCGGATCATCCCAGGTGAACGTCACGGAGAGACGCTTGCCGCCATCGAACAAATGAAAACGTTCCACCAGATGCGAATTCGGACTGACGCGTCCGCCACCCGGCGTTCCGCCTCCGCCTGTGAAACCAACCGAGTCCACCACCAGCGTGTCGCCTTCCCAGTGGCCGATGGCGTGGCCGTTCACCGACGGCTCTAGATGAGCCGGATCGGGATGCTTCCGCCCATCCAAATAAATGTGGCGGGCGAATGTATGCACCTCAGGAACCAGGGCGATTTCATCCTGCCCTTGAATGATGTCCCAAGCGGCGGAATGTTGCATGAAAAACGGATACGAATTGGTCGCGCACCACTTGGAGCCGAAGGAAACCACTTCGCCCCGGGCCGCCCGCGCCGCCGCTTCCTGATTCGCTTTGACAATCTCGGGCTTGATCGCCGCGCGCGGAATTCTCTCGAGCGTGCCACCGAAGTTTCCGGAGCCAATGTCATCCTTACGCTCCCAGAACCCGGAGAGGTCGGGCACCTTGGCGGCAGTCTGTCCGAACAAACTCCCGCCCGTCGCACACAGGCTCACGACTAAGGACATGCAAGCTATTTTGCTCATTTCGTCATTCCAATACTCTTCGCCCAGTAGGCCGCATTGCCAATATAACCGCCGTCAGGAAGGTGTGCCAGAATCGCGCGGCGCAATTCCAGCAGGCGAATCTCGCCCATCTCCTGATAGATCACCTTGCCGTCGGGCGCGAGAACGATGGTAAACGGAACGCCCGAATCCCATTTCTTGTCGAAAGCTTCCTGCAAAGCATAGACATCGTCCGAGGCGAACTGGAGATTCCGTACTCCGGAGTGATGCAGTTCCAGGAATTTTTGAACCGCCGCCTTGGCCTCCGGCGCATCTGTCGATACCGTCACCATTTCGAAGTCGCGGCTGCGATACCAGAGAAAGGTTTGCAGCAGGTCATCAAATTCCTCGACGCAGGGACCACACCAGGTCGCCCAGAAATTGATCATCAATGTCTTTCCAGTCGGGTTCGTGCGTAATTTCTTGAGCACGTCCGCAGTCGCTACTTCGAGCGTAACTTGCTGCGCCAGCCAGTCTTTAGACTCCTTCTGTTTGGATTCCGTCTGTGACTTCCACTTGATACTGCACCCGAACACCGGGCGCTGTGGAAATTCCGGTGCGCGGTTTGCCAGCAAGGCGTCTACAGCGTCGCGCGCATCGTTGATGCGCACATGATCGGCGCGCATGCTGTCGTCAATTCGGCCCTCGTAGCGCAGCTTCCGCTCCCGGTCAAATACGAAAATATGCGGAGTGTTCTTGGGCCCATAGAGATGCGCGACTTGCTGCGTATCGCCGTCGTACAGGTAAGGAAAATTGAAGTTCTTGAACTTGGCGTGGATCACCATGCTATCAAGTGAATCGTCAACGTCCGTGTAATTCAATTCATGCTGCGTGATGGCGGAAACAGCGTTGGGCTGAATAGCAAGGAACTGCACTCCCTTAGTCCGGTAGTCGTCGGCCATCTTCTTGATGCGGTCTTCGTAGAGTTGCGACGCCGGGCAGTGGTTGCAGATGAACATCACCGCTAGCGCTTTGGCGGACCGATACTCGCTTAGCTTATGCAGCTTGCCGTCGATTCCCTTCAGGTTGAAATCAGGAGCGGCGGCGCCGATCGCAAGAGTGGGATGAAGCTTCCACTGCTTCTCGATCTCCTGCTGATAAGCGGATTTTTCCTTGCTCTGCTGTGCCAGCAGGGCCACGGACGATAGCAGGCTTACACCCAAACCGATACTAACCCATCGCCGCTTCTGCATCGTCGTGACCCTTCGTTGCCTTTCGCTAAAAAATCAACTTCAGCGCGAACTGAATATCACGTGGCGTGTAAAACGCGTTGGTCGTCGTGATTACGCCGAAGTTTCCGGCGCTTGTCGGCACGCCGGTGCTGCTGTTGAAACCACTGATAGTGTTGCCGGGCATGCCAAATAGCGGAGTATTTGTGATATTGAAGCCTTCAGCACGAAACTGTAGCTTAGTTCCTTCCGTGAGACGGAAATCTTTGAAGATAGACAAGTCCACACGCACGTTCCGCGGCATATTGAACGCATTGTGTCCTTCGTTGCCCGACGTCCCGAAGGGTTGTTTGCGGAATTGAGTGATGTCGATCCACTCGGCGTTGCTCTGCGTAAAGGACTGCGCGGGGACCACGTTCGGGCGATCCGTCGTGATGCCGAACGAACCCTGCTGCGCCGAGCCGTCTAGCACCGTGAAGGGCTGCCCTGTACCGTACGAGTAGATGCCGTTAATCTGCCAGCCTTTGACGACTTCGGCAGCGACGCCATGTAGAGATTTACCAAAAGGCAGTTCGTAACTTACGGAGAGGTTGAAGCGGTTCTTCACCATATAGTCGCTGGGACCGTAGTCACGGCCGAAATCGTTCAGAACCTGAGCGCAACCGACGCAAGCGCCGCCTGGGCTGCCCACGTCGGACAACGCACTCGAGTAGGTGTAGTTGGATTGGAACGTCAGCCCGGCCTTATAGCGTCGCTGAAAGATTACCTGCAGCGCGTTGTAATTCGACACACCATTGGTCTCTAGCAATTGGATCGTCCCTACTAGTGGCAGAGTGCTCGCGAACGGAAGACACGGGCTGCCCAAAGTAGGCGTAGACGTCACCCCGCAACCGCCGGGACCTAGTGGCGGCAGATTAGTGGCGATGTTCGGCACCGTCCGGCCTAAATTGCGGACCGGCTCGGAAACAAACCCGACACTCAATAGGTTACCCGCGAATTCTTTTTCGAGCGTCAGGTTGATCATGTAGACCGTGGTGTTACGATACGGCAGCTGCGTCGCCGCTCCTACCGTGAATCCGCTTGGGGTGTATCCCGGAGAACTCTTGGTAGCGCCGCACGCGGCTGCCAGGCAAACCGAGTTTGGTACCGGCGCTGGCAGGGTGTCGCTGATCTTGAAGCTCGGCGTTGCGAGCTGATTGATGGTGTAGGTTGCCACCATCGGCGCGTTCTTCAGGTTGGCCGGAGAAGCTACGTTGTTGGGCCAGTAACTGGTGCCAAATCCGCCGCGCAGCACGGTTCGGTGGCCGAGGGAAGCCGAGAAGCCGATGCGCGGCTGAAGATCGCCGTACTGAGTGGCGATATTCACGGAATTGCTCACGCCGCTGGCTCCAGCCACCTGAATCCTGCCGGAGGCCAGGGTGGCCGCGTCGGTAGGATCGAAGTTCGAAAGAGCGTTGTGCTTTTCGGTGATCGGAGTGTAGACGTCATAACGCAGTCCCAGGTTCACAGTGAGCCAACTCCTCACATGCCAGTTGTCTTGAATGAATTCGCCGACTTCCCAGTCACGATACTGCGGGGCTGCCAACGCCATATTCCGCGTCGCCTGGTTGTAGTACCCGGTAAGCAGCGATGCCAGCGCGTTCCCACCGGTCCCGTTGGAAGCGCCTGTCGAACTGGTCTGGGCCGAATTGATGTTGAAATTACCTTTAAAGAGAACTTGGAAAGTGCTCCAATCGCGACGCAGCAGATTTGCACCGAACTTAATTGTGTGCGCCCCCTTGGTCCAAGTGGCAGAGCCGCCGTATTGATAGTTGGTATCCCAATAGGCAGTCGGGAGCGCGAAACCATCACCCAATGCAGCGTAACCGCCGTTTTGGAATTGCATGAGCGCCAAACCGCTGGTGCCCGGGATCCCGGTATTTAAGTTTGCCGGTCCCCCGAATGCCGTGTTAGCGTTTATCCCGATATTGGCGCTTTCCGAATCCGTCACGTACCGCGCAAGCTGTGCGTTTAACTGCACCAAGAATGTCGGAGAAACGATATGGACGTGGCTTAATGCCACGCTTTGTTGCCGCTGGTAAGCACTTCCGGGAAAGTTATTAGTGTTCAAAGAGCTGGGAGCCGGGATGGTGACGCCAGCCACGGTCGCGGGAGGTAAGAACCCTGGGGAAGCAGTGTCCGTGTTGTTAATGGAGTAGCGCGCGAAGAAATTGTCTTTGTCGCTGAAACGGTGGTCGATTCGCACATCCGCCGTATGGGCAAATTGGCTCTGCACGGGGCTTGAAATGAACTGGCAGGTAGGCGTGCAGCCTGTCAACGTTGGGAATAAAGCCGCGTAGTTCGCCCCGACTCCGTTAATCTGGGTCAGTGGGATGACGTTGCCGGTATACGGCGTGTGCGTCACGGGATTGTAGATCGGCGTCGTGATGTCTGAGAAATTGCCTAGTTGTTGGACGCCGTTACACACGATGCGTCCTAGTTCGCAGGCCGACGGAATGGTTGCGCTGAAGGTATTCCCCTGGATCTTGCGGTACCCTTCATAGTCGGCGAAAAAGAATGTTTTGTCTTTCTTGATCGGTCCGCCGATGCTGCCGCCGAACTGATTCTGCCGGTATTCTGGCTTCACGCCGGCGAGCGGATTGCCCGCTTGCGGCACATTGAATACATTCTTGGCGTCGAACTTGTCGTTGCGCAGGAACTCGAACAAAGTCCCATGGAAACTGTTGGTTCCCGATTTCGTGATCAGGTTGATGATCGCCCCGCCCGCGCGGCCGCTTTCCGCAGGATAAAGGTTAGTATCCACCTTGACCTCTTGCAGCGCGTCCATTGACGGCTTCACGATGATAGTCGCGATGGCCCGCTCGTTATTGTCCATGCCGTCAAGCAGAAAGTTGTTGGCCGAGTCCGTCTGGCCGTTGGCCGACACCGTCGATGTCTGCCGGCGGTCGTCGGGCCTCGTACCCCCGCCGAGCGAACTCTGCACCGATTGCGTCGCCCCCGGAGCAAGTTGTACCAGCGTGACAAAGTTACGCCCGTTCGTCGGCAGTTCCGCCGGGTTTGTCAGTAGCGCGCCCACCGTCGAGCTATCCGTCTGCAGCCCTATCGTTTGGGCAGCCACCTCTACGGTCTGGGTTAACTCGCCAACCTGCAAGGCGGCGTCGACGCGGGCGCGGTCGCCGGTCGCTAGAGTCAGCCGGGGATTGGAGAAGCCTTTAAACCCCATCACCTCGACGGTGATCGAATAGTCGCCTACCGGCAACAACGTAAAGGAATACTGACCCGAGGCATCGGTTGCTTGCGTTCGCGTCAGATTGGTACCCAAATTCTTTGCGGTGACTTTGGCGCTGGGCACCACGGAACCGCTGTTATCGGTTACGGTGCCGACGATGTCGGCAGTGCCTTGGGCCCATAAACTCGGAGCACATAACGCGCAAATCCCCACCAAAACTACCAAACGAACCCAACCGCTTGGCGTCAAACCCTTGATTCTCTTGGAAAGCAACATGGCACATCCTCCCACTTGGCAGTTAGGCACTGAATCCCCAAAGAACACAGGCGTTCACCGGCGCCCGCAAGACTACAGTAGGTGTAAGTAAAGGACTTCGCAGAGGATTACAAGGTGTTTACGGTTCCGATACGGAGGAACACCGATTCCCCTGTGTTTCGTTATCCATAAACGCAATGAGGCAAGGACGTACTGCCTGTATCGATGCGTGATTCTAAGGCAGATTTCTACCAAAAATGAATCGCGAGGATGCGCGGAGGACCGGCGCTGCGTCCGATCACATCCGTTCCGATGACGATTTGGATGTTCTTTCCGTCCCAGCCCTTCGGAGCGACTTTGGCGATCTCTTCCATATAAGAACGGCTGGTCAGGAACTCGCCGGCGGCTTCGGTCCCGAACTTGGCTAGACCTGAGGCCGTCACGACCACCCTCCCGGTGGTTGGATCCATGACCCGGGATACGATGGCGTAATCCTTTTTGAGGTTGGCGTAGGCGGTGCCCATATCGTCAGACCATTTGGCGTTTTGGGGGTCGTTGCGATCCTGAATCCGATTTACCATGGTGTCGCGATTGAGCAGAAAGCCGAAGCGAAGCTGACCGGTCAGCCGCAGCGTGAAACTGTTGTTGAAAGCTCCGATCAGAATCGCCGGTCCGTCACGTAAGTCATCTAACTTGGAGGACACCTGAAAGCGGATGTGATACGGCTGGTGGTGGGCTACCAGCAGGGCCGTCACTCGGGCCAGCGCAGTCGCGTCAGAGAAAGCAACTCTCTCCGAGTTCTGCAAGTCGATCATGTTTACGGGAGGCGAATCCGTCGTGTACCCGCCGATGTAAACCGCGACAGGTTCGGCAGAGTTTAGGACAGGAGCCCAGAAACGATCGATCGCGGCCCGCGATTGCCAGGGTTGCACCACCAAAACGGCGGCAAGAAGGACCGCCGCAGCGACCAGAACACCAGTCGCGAGAATGGGATTCCTGCGGCTCGGTGCGGCGGCCGGAGCGAGCACCGCGGGCTTTTCAGGCATGCGGAACTCGGGAAGGTAGGAACCGGCGGGGAAATCGATCCGGATCTCGTTTTCGTGCCCGGCTTCGTGATAATACTGTGCGATTCGCTTGCGAATTTCGACGGCGGTTGTACGGACTACGGGATCGAGATTGGTATCGTAATCCGGCTCGCGGCCAAAGACTTCGATACCGAGAGTCCGTTCTTTTAACGGCTCTGCATGACCGTGAAGCGAGCGCTCCACCACGAACCGCAGCAGATTCGGGAAGCGCCGGCTCTTCTTAAACAGCGGACTGGCGAGAATCCGCTCCAACTGTTCGCGAATCGCGTTGCGCTCCGCTTCGGTTTCCGGAGTCCACGCCGCGGTGGAATAAGGATGCGGATCGATCGACGGCCCAGTCTGCGTACAGCTACCCCTGGGACAGAATTATAGCACCGGCAAATCGGAACACTACAGCTTCTGGATTCGAAAACCACCCTTGGAGCGGTCATAGAACCAGATGCCGGCGAAGACGATCAGCAAGATCGCGGGAAGCGCCGCCACGTCGCGAAAAGACGTTTGCGCGGCGATGCCCAACACACGATCGAGCTCCGGCCCAGGCGGTAGAGCCTTGAAAGCTTCGGCGCCCCCGACGAGTTCCAGTTTCTTGTTATCGAAGATCGACCCCATCAGCGGTAACACGAATTGAATCGATAACGTCCCGGCTGTTCCCATCAAGCCCATCAACAGCGCGCCGCCTCGCGGAAATCGTTCGGACGCCGTCGCCAGCATCGTCGGCCACATGTAGCAAACGCCTGTGCCCCAGACGGTCGCGGCTAGCAGGGCGGTAACCGGCGAGTTCGCAATACTCAGTGCATACAATCCCAGCGCGGCACCCAAGCAGGAGAACCACAAAACTCCGATAGGCGAGACCCGTTGCACCAGCGGCCCCGCGAAGTTACGCATTAGGAACATGAGTCCGCTGACATACACCAGCAACAGGATTCCGGGCATGTGAACCGTGCGACTTAATGCCAAGTCCACCCATTGCCCCGGCGCGAGTTCCGAAGCCGCCGTCAAAAACATCGAAGCAAACAGCACCAGAAACAGAGGATTCGCCAGTTCCCGAAACATATCGCGCGCGGGGACTCCAGCAGCTGCCCGTTCCGTTGGCGGAAACTTCATCCCGGAGCACAATGCAATCAAAGCGATGGCGGGAAGGAATACCACCCCCAATTTCATCTGCCATCCCAGGTGCAAGCTGGACATTCCCACGCCCATCAGTCCGCCGATGACCAGCCCTCCCGGCCACCACGCATGGACGGCATTGAGCCGTCCGGTTTTCTTGTCGGGATAAAGCGACGCAATGAGCGGATTCACGACGGTCTCGACTAGACCCCAACCGATGCCAGCCACCAACGCCGCAATCCACAAGACCGTATACACTCCGGCACCCGTCGCCAGGTCGCCCGCAAAAATCATCAGCAGCATGCTCAGTGACAGAAATACACCGGAAAGCGGCAGCAACAGCCCCATTCCGATGTAATCCAGCAGCGGGCTGCCAATTGCGATGGTCACAGCGAAACCTAAAAACGGTAAGCCCAGAACGCTGGCAATCATTTCCGCCGAGTGCGCCTTGTCGATCGGATCGAGAAAGATCCGCTGCATATCAGACGCCGCATTGGATCGCAGCGCCGCGTTGATCCCCGCCATGCAGAGCCCCAGGGCACCGGCCGCGAACAAGCGAGATCGGCGATATTGTCCAGTAACGCCTCGATTGGCGGGTGCCGCTGTGGATACGCTCATCAGTCTAAACCTCGCTTCGTTTCAACATCTATTTCCCAATCAAATACGCGATCAGGTTCGCCACATCGTCAGCCGAATAGTTCTCAAGAAGTGCCAAATGCCGCTGCCGGGCGGCGGCCGTCTTAGTGTCGCGCAGCCGTTCAACCTGCCACGACTCCGCGGCGTCCAGGAACTTGGGGCGTAGAATGCGCGCCCGCAGCGCGGCGGGATCCCCCTTCCAATCGCCCGGCATCGAATGGCAGGAACTGCATTTCCCCTCAAAATACGCCTTCCCCGCCCCCGCATTTCCCGCACTCAAATCCTTCGCTCCGCTGAGTTCCTTATACCGTCCCTGCTGCCGCGCATAATGTATCCACATCGCAATCGCGGAAATCTGCTGATCGCTCAAATCAGAAAACTGTGGCATCGGCGACAGCTTCGCGGTTTGAGGAATGCCGGCGCGTAGCAACGGACCGATCAGATTCGCATTTTCATCCCTGCCCACTAAGCGCGAGTGCATAAGGTCCGTAGCTTCGCCGCGTGACTCCAGATGCAGCCCGTGACAATAGCTGCAACCGTACAACACGTACATCTCTTTGCTGTGCTGCAGAATCGGATCCGCCATGGGGAGCCCAATGTAATTGATATCGTAGCCCGGCGTTCCCGCCGACTGAGCCCACAGCGAGCCCGCGACTAAGACCGCTACACAAACCGCTTGGTAATATGACACAGTCATCCCTTTACGCGAGTGCCCGTTTGCAATAATCGAACATCAACTGCACTTCCTCCACTCCTGTGCGTAATGTCCCGTGCTCGAATTCCAGAAGAGCAACGATAGTCCAGCGGTTGTCCCGAATCAGTCTGAGGATTTGAATAATCGGCGCGTCGCCCTCCCCGAACGGCGCGCTGCGCCCATTGTTTTTTCGACGATCCCCTAGATGGACGCTGGAAACGCGTTCGTGGTGCCTTTCGAGAAACCCGATGCAATCCCCATTGCCAGCCGTGAAGTGGCGAACGTCGAGAGTGGCCTTGAAGTTTGGTGAATAGGCCAGCCCTTTGTCGAAACTCGCCTCATTGCTGAGTGCGTCCGGATCTGACAGGTTGTCGTGGTTATGCAGTCCCGTAAATATCCCGTGCTTGGCCGTGAAAGGAGCCAGTCTCTCCGATACCGCCAATCCCTGCGAGCCCACCGCACCTTTCGCTCCCAGCGCTTTGGCTGCCTCGTAGGTGGCATCGATTTCCGCATCGCTATAACTCTCGTTGATGCCCACCCAATAAGTAAAGATGGTGACGCCGGCATCGTCAAATTCTTTCTTGATGTTGCGATAGTAGTCCGCGGGCGTTGTCACCCGCCAATTCCGCAACTTCTCACGAGCCACTTCCGCGCTCACACCCGGCGCATCGAAGCGCGGCTCACACCAGGTAGCATGAAGCTCCACCATGCCGAAGCCATTCTGCACTAGCCGTTTCACGAGCGTCGGGCGGTTCTCCTGAGTCATCGGCAGATCGTGATAGCAGAAGGGCTGCAGACCAAATTGCACGCCGTTGATGTACGACCGATTGGGCGTAACCGCTGGTTGCGCCAGCGCGCTTGCCGTCAACCCGGCCAGAGCACACTTGCCGAAATCGCGTCGGGTCAAAGCTGTCATGGTTAATTCTCCAACCCCTCCAGAAGGAACTTCGCGCGCTCCGGATCATTCGGGTTGCAATTGTACATGCGCGGCTCCGCAATGCGATCGATCCGGTAGTATTTGAACTCGTAAGTGTGCGGCTTCTGGAACATCTTCGGATCTTCCCAGCTAAAAACCACTGAGAGTCGATTCCCGCCCGCCAGAAGGCGGTAACGCTCCACCAAATGCGAATCCCGAGTTCGTGCCCCGCCGCCAGGAATGCGAGTCACGCCGCCATCGTTGAACATCGTCGTGTCGACGATGAGCGTGTCACCTTCCCAGTGCCCGATCGAATGACCGTTAGTAGTCGGATCGTAGTCGTCCTTATCCGGATGCTTGCGGCCGTCCGTATAGATGTAACGCATCGACGACGGCGGTTTCGCCGCGATCGCCGTAACCGTGGGACTCTGCCGTAAATCGATCGCCGAACGGTCTCCCATAATCGCTGGGATGCCGATGTTAGCGCAGCGGCGGATGGCCTCGGCGTCGTGCCGGACCTGAGTCTTGACGGCATCGCGCCCCGACATGGCTGCGGTCAGCGAAGCCACCGGGACTCGCATACTGTCGTACCGCAGCTCCCAATACCCCGACAGATCCGGATGCTGCTGCGCCATCACCGGGGCAGCCACCAAAACCAACGGCAGCACCCACCTTACGCTTCCAGACATTTTCTCGCGTAAACCAAACACTTCGAAATCTCTTGCACCGAATCCGACCCCGGAGGGATTGGATATTCCAGTTCAATATTCGCCGGGAACGTATACTTTTCCTTCTTCAGCAGCAACAGGACCTCGTTAATCGGCGTCTCCCCCTGCCCCCACGGCATGTTGGGTCCATCGTGCTTCTTGCGATCCTTCAAATGAAGGTTGGTGATCCGCCCGTGGTGCTTTTGAATGAAAGCGATCGGATCATAGCCCGCGGCCGTGTAGTGTCCGATATCGAGATTCACTCCAATGTAGCTACCGAGCGATATGATGTGCTCGAACGATTCGGGTGTTGCAAACTCATTCGGATCGTTCACCGCCGTATGACCGTGGCCGCCCCACATCAGTTTGAATTTTTCCGCCACCGGCGCGACACGCTTCGCGACAGCAACCGTGCTGGTCGAAGAGATCGCCTTGACCTTCAGAGCCCTCGCCATTTTGAACGCATGCTCGATTTCGTCGTCGGTGATATTGGCCGCCATGTTGTAACACAGCAGGTCCACATGCACGCCGGCGTCGTTGAACATCTTAAGCACTGCTTCGTAAGTCGCCGGCGTCGTTTGCGCGCGCCACTCCGACCGCTTGCGGCGGCCCTCTTCTATTTGCGCCTGCTGGTCGGCCGTCGGCTTTACTCCAAAGCCGAAGTTGGGGATCGGTGGCGCGCCGGCCATGCGCTCCCCGTCATCCGACATTAGCTCCACCGAGCTGATGCCTATCTTCGTCAGGTCCGGAATGATCTCCTCAGGCTTCTTGACGTCCTGCTTGAAACTGTAGGTGATCGTGCCGATCTGCACGCCAGCGATCTTGGAGTTGGGTCTAGCGAATGCCGCGCCCGGGAGTCCCAGAAAAGCCGCAGGAAGGGCAGCCGCGGCGATTCTACCGAAGTCTCGTCGAGTGTGAGTCATGAAATAGCTCCTAGCCTCAGTTGTTCTCAAACGGGTGCGCCTGGGGAAGCTTCTTGAACTTGTAGGTGTAGGTGTGAGGCTCGAGAAATACTGTCGGATCTTCCCAGGTGAATGTTATGGACATTTCTTCGCCGTTGTCACCCAGCCGGAAACGCTCTACCAGATGCGTTGTACTCTTGGCGCGTCCGCCGCCCGGCGTCACCATCACCGGATGCCGGTTGTCGCAGATCGTCGGGAACGCCACGGTGTCGACCACCAGCGTTTCGCCTTCAATATGCCCGACCGAATGCCCAAAACCCGATGGCCTATAGCCCGGAGCTTTAGTTTCCGAATGGTCGCGGCCGTCCAAATAAATGAAGCGGGCCCGGCCGGCCTCAGGTCCGATGAAAACTTCGTCGCGCGACTGCACGATGTTCAGCGGCGGCGAAGACCCCATCATCAAGGGAAAGTTCCCTACCGGACATGTCTCCAGCCGCGGCGCCGTGTTCACCACGTTTCCCGCCGCCTCGCTCGCTTCCTGAGCCTCATTGTCCTTGATAACTTCCGGCTTTAGTTTGGGTTTCGGGACATTATTAAACCAGTCCGTGAAACTTCCAGACCCGGGGTCTTGCACCAGCCACACTCCGGAAATGTCGAGAGTTTTACTCTGTGAACCGGCCCGTGCGCTTAGCAGCGCGAGCCCCAGCACGATTTTGGCCACTGTTCGCTGAGTGTGCATCTATTGCACGGATGCTGTGGTGCCTTCCGCCTTGGGTCGGGCGATATCATGATACAGTCGCTTGCCATCAGGCATCACCGCGTAAAATAGCGATGCACCCTTTGTGCCGTCCTTCATCGGATGCGCCACCACCTTAACATGGTCCCCGGCCTTGAATGTCGCCCGAGTCCAACCCTGCCGGCCCATGATGTTGGTGGAGCCGCCTTCAACGTCCCACGTCCCTACCGTCGCGGCGTCTCCAGCCCCAGGATCCACCTTGACGATGATGTGGGTGTGAGGATTCTCCCAACGGTATTCGACTACCGTGCCTTCGTAAGTAACATCCTTAGTAAGTTCGAACATGGCAAACGAATGATGGGCCAGCAGCGGAACCGCTACCGCCATTGCGCTCACCATAAACATTGGTAGTTTCATTATTCTTATGAACCCCTCCAATTTAAACTAGAGCTTTCGACGCCCTCTGGCAAGGTCGCTACAGTAGCGGGAACGGTGGCACTCGTTTGCTGTTTATTTACAGTGAGTTATCGAGTTCACTAGGACCTGTATCATACGTCTCTTAGGCTCCCCGCGGATTTACCAAAAATGTGCCGCGAGAATGCGCGGAGGTCCCGATGTCCTCCCCACCACGCTGGTGGCGATGACCAATTCGATATTCTTGCGATCCCAGTCCTTTGGCGCGCCCTGTGTGATCTGTTCGACATAACGGGGCGTACTGAGAAATTCGCCCGCTGCCGCCGTCCCGTACTTGCTCAGACCGGCCACCGTCACGGCCACCCGCCCGGTGGTGGAGTCCCAGACCCGCGATACAATTGCATAGTCTTCCTTCACATCCGTGTAGTGGACGTCCGGCGATCGGAACCACGCCATGTTCTGCGGGTCCTGCCGGTCGCGGATTCCAACCTGATGGGAATCCGCCAGGCGCACGAAATTGAACCGCGTCGAACCCGTCAAACGCAGCGTGAAGCTGTTGCTGAACGCTCCGATCAAGACCGCTGGGCCTTCCTTTAACTCGTTCAGCTGTCCTTCTTCTTGCAGTCGCAGACGGTACGGCTTCTTCCTGGTCGCCAGATAGGCAGTGAGATTGGCCAGCGCCTCGGCATCCGCGAAACCGACTCTCTCGGACTTGTGCAAGTCCGTCATGGTCACCGCTGCCTCGGGCGGTCCTTCCGGATAGGAGGCCCCCACATACACTAAAACTGGTTCGGCAGACTGCAGCAACGGCGCCCAAAATCGATCAATGGGCGCAGCTGGCAGGCCCGCCCTGAAAATCAGCACTGCCGCCAATATGGAGACGCAGGCTAAGCCGGCAATCATGACCGGCGATGCGCTCTTTCGAACCGAGGCGGGAGGGACAACAACCGGCGCTACGGCAGCCGCTATTTGCGGGACGTGGAACTCCGGCAAATAGGAACCGGGCGGGAAGTCAATTCGAATTTCGGCTTCGTGTCCGGGTTCGTGATAATACTGGGCGATCCGCTTACGAATTTCACCCGCGGTTACCCGCACCACTGGATCCAAGTTGGTATCATACGCCGGGTCACGGCCGAAGACCGCCACGCCCAGCGTGCGCTCCTTCAGATGGTCGGTCTGGCCCTCAATCGCCCGCTCTACCACGTAGCGCAGCATGGTGGGATAGCGTTTACTGTTCTTAAAAAGGGGATGGGCGACGATGCGCTCAAGTTGCGCATGAATCGCATTTTGCTCGATTCCGGCTTCGGCGGTGGATGCCTCCGAATTCGGCGCGTTCTTTTCGAGCGTAGGTCCCTGCGTAGCGCGATCCTCCTTGGCCCGGTGACTATAGTAACATCGCCCCCCGGCGAGTGAAAAGTGTTAGAAATCCAACCGCTAATCCATGTAGCGAAGCAGTCTGATTACGTACTGCTACCGTACCGAGCTTGCCCGCCCGGCAGCAAACGCGTAATATCTTTTAGCGCTTGGCTGCGCAGTGCGCGACCCTATCAAGAGGAAAGAACTCTATGTTTTCCAGACGTGCTTTCGCGAAACGGACCATGACCGCCCTATCACTCGCTGCCTTGCCGCTCCCGGCCTTGCGCGCCGCGAAAATCGACTCGACCGTAAAAGGTGTAAAGCTGGGGCTGATCACCGGCTCTCTAAATCCCTTGCCCCAAGGCAAAGATCCCATCGATGCGATCGTCGAGCAATGCGTCCAGATTGGCGCCGGCAATATCGAACTGGTAAACCTGCTGGAACCACGACTGGTGGGCGCCGTAAGCTTCGGCCATCCTCCATCGCCCATGACCCCGGAATATGAAAAATCCCGCGCAGCCGTCCGCGAGTGGCGGCTGAAGACGCCCTTAGACACCTTCCGCGACATCCGGAAGAAGTTCGACGCAGCCGGATTGAATCTCTTCTCCTATGTAATGACCTTTGATCTGGACTTCACCGACGAGGAAATGGATGCGGTCTTCAAGCAGATGCAAGCCCTGAAAGTAAGCTGCTTTTGCACCAATCAGAGCCGCGTTGACGTTGCTGCGCGATTGGTCCCGTTCGCCGAAAAATATAAGATCCGGCCTGCTTGGCACCCGCATGCCATGGTGAAAGATCCGAATGAGGTCGCCACGCCGGAAAGCATGGAGAAATTGCTAGCCATGTCGAAGCTCTTCGCCATCAATCTCGATATCGGACACTACACGGCCGGTAACAACGATGCGGTCGACTTCCTAAAGAAGCATCACGACCGGATCACTCACCTTCATATCAAGGACCGTAAACGCGATGGCGGACCCAACGTAGCCTTGGGAACCGGTGACACCCCCATCAAAGAATGTCTGACTCTGCTGCGCGACAACAAGTATCCGATCTACGCCATCATCGAACGCGAGTATCGCGACGCGCCTGGCACTCCAGCAGAACAAACCAAGGGACAGATGGAGTACTTAAAACAGATTCTGTCTGCATAACTAGGCGCCTTACGCTAGAGCAGCCCGCAAGTAATCAAGACACTTCTTCGTCTCGGCAATGGAGTTCGAGCCCGTGGGAATGGGGTACTCCAGCTCCACATAGGCTGGGATCGCGTATTTCTTCGTTTTCAGAAGTTGCATCACGTCCTTGATTGGTGTGTCGCCCTGACCCCACGGGACGTTGGGTCCCTGGTTCTTCTTCCGGTCCTTGATGTGCAAGTTGGTGATGCGGTCGTGGTATTTGTCGATGAACGCGACGGCATCATAGCCACCGGCGGTGAAATGGCCAATATCGAGGTTGATCCAGATATACTTCGACATCTCGAGCGGGGCAGCTAAGCTCTCTGGGGTGGCGAACTGTTCCGGATCGTTTATATCGGAATGCGGGTGCATGGCTAGAATCAAGCGGTGCCGGTCGGCATACGGTGCCAGCTTCCGGGCTAGGCTCACGGTTCCGGAAAGCGTGATGCATCGAGCACCGAGCGCCTTCGCTTGCTCGAAGGAACGATCGATCTCTTGCGGAGTTCCAAACCAGCCGCAATTGTATCCGTAGATGACAACGCCGGCAGCATTGAAACGTGTTCGAATGTTCTTGAAATACTCCAAGGGCGTTGCAGCGTGCCACTTCCGCCCCTCTGCCAGCATTTTCATCGAAGGATCCGGCTTCGGTCCGTAAACGCCCTCCGGGTCCCTGCCACGGATCGAGACCAACATGCCGGTCATCGAACCAGGAGCGATATGAGGCGCCCACAGCTCGCACTCATGGATGCCCAACTCGGTCATGGTTGTCAGCATCCGGCTCAGAACTTTTTCGTGACCCGGATCCAGCGCGGGCAGGTCCCGCACCAACGGCTCAAAATCCCGAAAGCAGTAGGTCTGGATGCCAATATGGACTCCGTTCACCACGGCAGAGTTATCCGCCGCCAAAGCAATGGCCGGCAACCCGGCCAAAGCGAGCCTTCCAAAGTCCCGCCGGGTACGTGTGCTGACAGTGAGTGGGTCCATGCCGCCGAGTCTAGCGAAACAGCGCATTCATGACAAGGCGGGGTGCACATGGGTACAGCTTCAGTCTTTCAATGCACGCGTCAAATGAGTCCTGAAGTGGCTCGTCCGAGGCCAACATTTTTCAAGCCGGTCCATTCACTAGGTTAGGTGCCGACACGTATCAATACCCAGAATACGTTTTGGCCAGAAACCCGTAAGTCATACATCGGAAAAGACGAGTGGGTATGATCTTGTCAGGATACCGTACCCGCCTTGTCACGATTCAGAATTTGGTTATGCTCTTAAAGGCAGCAACAGCGAATCATGCCCACGGAAACCGTTTACTTGAAGATGGCTGAATCGGTTGAAATACGACGCTCGATTTTCTGGCGGCTCGCGTCGAACGTTGTCTCCATTTTCCTGTCGGTCGTTTCTTTGCCAGTCGTTTTCTTGCCGACGGTGGCCGCACAACAGCCATCGGTTTCCCCACATCCCGAGGCCCAAAAAGGGAAAGTGGATCCGGCTGCGGTCGAGCGGGGAAATCAGGTCTATCGGCCTAACTGCGGTTTCTGTCACGGCATTGACGCCCGCGGCGCAGCGGGACCAGACCTGGCGAGGTCGCTGGTGGTGTTGGATGACGTCGGTGGGAAGGACCTGGGCCTATTCCTCAAGAGCGGCCGTCCGGACGCAGGGATGCCGGCATTCTCCGGCTTGACGCCAGACCAAGCCGCCGATATCTCGGCATTTCTTCATGCCCGGTTTGAAGAATCGCGCGCCCGCCGTCCCATGAACGTGAATGCGATCGTGGTGGGAAATGCCGTGGAAGGTGTCGCGTTCTTCAACGGCGAAGGCAAGTGTAACTCCTGCCACAATCCGAACAAGGACTTCAAAGGAATCGGCGCGAGGTATGATCCATACGTGCTGCAGGGGCGCATCATGAATCCGCGCGGCGGGCGCGGGGGACCGCCCATCAAACCCAGCACCGTGAAGGTGACTCCGCCAACCGGTCAGACGGTGGCCGGACGCCTCGTCACGATAAACGATTTTTCCGTGACACTGATCGACGGATTGGGAAATCGCCGCACTTTCGAACGTGACAACGAAGTGCCCAAGGTGGAGATCACGGATCCCTATCAGGCGCACCTGGACAACTTTCTGAAGATGACCGACAAACATATGCACGACCTGACGGCTTATTTAGTGACCCTGAAATGAAATCGGCCCTCAGTTGTCTTGCTTTGACCGCAGTAGTCGCTGCTACCGCTCTGGCGCAAGCGGACTTGGACACCGCGCTGCTCGGCAAGCCCCCCGTCGACGCTTGGCCGACCTACCACGGCGATTACTCGGGCCGGCATTACAGCACACTGTATCAGATCAACCAGACCAACGTGAAGAATTTGGGACTGGCGTGGGTCTATCGTGCCAACCGGAATCAGCAGGGCGCGCAGACTGGAGGCTCGGTTCCCGAGGCGCTGCCGTTCACCCTTGGCCCAGGCGCGCTGTTTAGCGGATTCCTTAAAGCGACGCCGTTGATGGTGAATGGCGTCCTCTATTTCTCGGCACCAGATCATGCTTGGGCGGTCGATGCGCGCACCGGAAAAGAGATCTGGCATTTTTTCTGGAGAACAACGGGTGGCGACCATATCGGGAACCGCGGCCTGGGCATGTATGGACGGTGGCTGTACCTGGAGACTCCCGACGGCTTCATTGTGTCGCTCGACGCGGCCACCGGCAAGGAGCGCTGGCACAAACAAATAGCCGATGTGAAAGCCGAGTACTTTGCCACCACGTCGCCGATCGTCATCGGCAACCACGTGATTATAGGGCTGTCCGGCGATGCGCTGGACGTCCCGGGTTGGATCGAGGCGCGCGACCCCGAGACAGGAAACATTCAGTGGAAGTGGTACACAACTCCGCGGGCGGGAGAAGCTGGTATCGAGACTTGGCCGGACGCCTTTACGGCAGAGCATGGCGGCGGCATGACCTGGCAGCCCGTCACCTATGATCCGCAATTGAACTTGATCTACGTCACAACTGGCAATCCCAATCCTGTGTACCGGGGTGATCTGCGCAAGGGATCTAACCTCTATACGGCGTCGATCGTAGCCTTGAATGCGGATACTGGAAAAATGGCATGGTATTTCCAAAGCTCGCCGCACGACACGCACGATTGGGACGCCGCTCAGGTTCCCGTGCTGTTCGACATGAACATCAACGGCCGGCCGCGCAAACTGGTGGCGCAGGCGAGTCGAAACGGATTCTTTTTCCTGTTGGATCGTACGAATGGCAAGAACCTGTTGACGAAGACGTTCGTCGAATCGCCGAACTGGTACAAGGGTGTCGATGAGCGCGGGGAACCGATTCCCAATCCTGATAAGGACTCGCAACTCGGTGGTTCGCTTATTTCTCCCAACAACGGCGGCGCGGCCAATTGGACGCCCCCAACCTACGATCCGGAAACCGAACTGTTCTACTTGAACACTGCGCAGGGCTACGAGATTCACTACCAATATCCGATCGATGGGCCGGTATTTGGTAGCTCCGGTCATACATCGCAGGCAGTGGGTGGAATTGAAAATTCTCTGCGCGCGATCGATCCAAGGACGGGGAAACTTCGCTGGGTTCACAAATATGCCGGATCGGAGTGGAATCCGGAACGTCCCGAACATTTGGGCGGATTGCTGAGTACGGCGGGCAAGTTATTGTTCGCAGGGGCACCCGGTGGATTTTGGGTCGCCTACGACCCTGAGAACGGACGGCAATTGTGGCACACGACATTCGACTATGACGTGAGCAATACGCCGATCACCTACGTGTTGAACGGCGTCCAATATATGGCTCTGGCGGCGGGCGATGCAATGTACGCTTTCCGTGTGCAGAAATAGGATTTAAACATGAATCGCTTTTCCAATGAATTATCCATTGCCCGTATGGTTCTCTCGCTTGGTGCGACGGTGCTGGCAGCAGGTACCATGAGCGCGCAATCTCCGCACCCGGACTTCTCCGGCTTTTGGGAGCCGAAGTACACAGGAGGCTCGGGCGCTTTCAGCGACATTTTTGGCAAAGTAGACCGCGCGCCTCTCGTGACTGGTCTTCCGCCGATGCAGCGTCCGCGTGGGGAACATCCCGCGTACGGAGCCAAAGATCCTGTGGATGGAACGGCGTGTCGTGTTCTCGGGTTTCCCTTCTTCATGACCTCGTCCCCGCCGTTTGATATTCTGCAGCGCAACGACGAAATGCTCATCATCTCCGAACGCGAGGGCGGCTCCCGTCACGTCTATATGGACGGCCGTTCCCATCCTTCGGATGTAGAGCACACCTCAAATGGCCACTCCATCGGGCATTGGGAAGGCGACGATACTCTTGTGATCGATACCGTTGGCTTCCTTGGCTTCGCGGGTGTACCGGGCGGCGGCCGGCGTGGACCCAATACGCATCTCGTGGAGCAATATAAGATCGTCGACAGCGGCGAACACCTTATGGTCACGTTCTCTTGGGACGACCCGGCGATCTACACCAAACCGCACACCTACACGCTCAACTATTACAAGATGCCGAAGGACACCTACGCCTTTGAGGATCCCTGCGATTCGGGCAATGCGAAAGAGTACCAATCGGTCAACGGCGTTTCCGTTATCGGCGCCACCAGTGTGTACCGACAAGACACTCCTGCCGTGAAGAGCCCGCCGGCGCCCACCGCGCCGAAGCGATAGGCGCGCCGATCTGGGTAAAGAATATGAAAGCGAACCGCACGCCCCGGAAGAGAGCTCAGAGCATGGCCCTCTTCGCAAGCCTCGTACTGATGTTTGTCTCGAGGTCAAACGCGCAAAGCGCTAGTCCCGATATTTCCGGCTTTTGGGAGCTTCGCTATTGGAGCCGCAATATTCCGAAAGCAACGCTCACGCCTGCTGCCGCGAATGCGGACCGACAGGCCCAAGCCGAAAAAGACTTTCACGCTATCCGCTGGTGCAATCACGTCGGTGTGCCATTCATGATGGACGACGGCTCGCCCATCGACGTTCGACAGAGCAAGAATGAAATCGCGATCACCTCGCAAGCGAATTCACCGGTGCGGCATATCTACATGGATCGCCGTCAGCATCCGGCAATCGATACATTCGATCCGACGACGCTCGGCAACTCCATCGGCCGCTGGAGCGGAGATACGTTGGTGGTGGACACGATGGGCTTCAATGATGCCGGGCTGAACGCAATTCCTGGCGGCGGTGTCCGCGGCGAAAATTCGCATCTGATCGAGCAATACAAGCTGTCCGATGAGGGACGTAAACTTCAGGTGACTTTCACTTGGATCGATGACAAGATGTTCACCAAACCTCACACCTACGCCTTCATGTATGAAAAGCTCCCCTCGTCGACAACGGCTCGAGAGTGGCTTTGCGATCCTATGGATGGCGCACGTGCGCGATTTTTGATCGACCTGCCTCAGCCCCCAAAGTGAAGCGGCTCCGGGAGACTGGTCTGACGGTATAAAAGTATGTCGCTTTCATTTGAAACTCGTAGTACTTCACGCCGGGAATTCCTAG
>Ga0207695_10001910_pt1 | contig 32431 bp, 27 predicted proteins | sample KBSC54metaG_FD_184354 | JGI IMG/M metagenome (GOLD analysis project Ga0207695, IMG submission 184354) | Corn rhizosphere microbial communities from Kellogg Biological Station, Michigan, USA - KBS C5-4 metaG (SPAdes) (version 2) | ecosystem: Host-associated > Plants > Roots > Rhizosphere > Soil... | reverse complement strand
ATCTCTCCTCGCAAAGGAGCTCGAAGCGTTTTCCCTTTTCCCCTCAGGAGCATGTGGCGCAAGGCGCCGGATGAGGGTGCGCACTCGCTGCCGGTGACAAGTGCCACAGTGCGCGCGACTCGACTTTCATAAATGCCCCGACCCTCACGCCAACCCAGCTCCCGCGGGAAGAGGGCCAAAAGAAAGGCCGCAGTGGCCGCGTGTCGATCAAGCGAGGACTGATGACGCATGTCGACGTCGATCTTCGTTGTACGTGCACACCTGCGATATCACGCCATTCCGGGCGAAACCTGCTGCTGCAGCGAAACAGCGATTGCGCGTAGTCGCGATCGCGGCACCCGGAAGTCATCGCCCAAGTTCATCTTGAACACGAGAAAGATCATGCGATTCTTCAAGCAAGCCGTGGCGCTGGGAATATTGGGCGGCGCGATCGCACCGAGCGTGGGCATGGCCTGTTCGGCCTGCGGCTGCACGCTGAATTCCGACTGGGCCAGCCAGGGATTGGCGGCCAGCGGCGGCTGGCGCTTCGACATGCGCTACGACTTTTTCGAGCAGGACCAGCTGCGCTCCGGAACCGACAGCGTGCGGCGTTCGGATCTCACGTTTCCAACCGATCAGGAGGTGCAGCAGGACACGATCAATCGCAATTACACCTTTGCACTCGACTACAGTCCGAACAAGGACTGGGGCTTCACTGCGGTGCTGCCGTGGTTCGATCGCTCGCACGCGACGATCGCGGAAGGCGATATGCAGGTTTCGACCTCGCACGACAGGGGCATCGGCGACCTTCGCCTCATGGCACGCTATTCCGGCTTCGACGCACAACGCGGCGCCGGCATCCAGTTCGGCATCAAGCTGCCGACCGGCCGTTTCACGAGCCCGTTCGAGGGCGGCCCGCAACAAGGCGAACTGCTCGACCGCGGCCTTCAGCTCGGCACCGGCACGACCGACCTGCTGCTCGGTGTATACAAGTTCGCCGCACTGACGCCAGACTGGGGCTACTTCGGACAACTGCAGCTGCAGCAGCCGCTGAACTCGCGCGAGGACTTCAAGCCCGGCACCGGCGTCAACTTCAACCTCGGACTGCGCTACACCGCCAAGGCGACCTTCGTGCCGCAAGTGCAGATCAACGCACGCGTCGAGAAGCGCGAACAGGGCGCCGAAGCCGACATCGAAAACAGCGGTGCTACGTTGGTCTATTTGAGCGCCGGCGGCACCTGGAACATCTCAGCGCGATTTTCCGCCTACGCGTTCGTGCAGGCGCCGGTATACCAGCGGGTGAATGGATTGCAGATAGAGGCGACGCGGTTGGGATCGGTGGGGGTGCATTACCACTTCTGACGGTGGTTGTTCGCTGATTGTTCAATGTTGTCAGTCAGCATCCAGCTCTCGCCTCGGCGCCGACCACCTTTTGGACGGTGGCCGGCGCCTGCAACTCGCATGACGAACCCATTGGAGGACCACTACGGCAGCAGGCTGAAGCCGCCTCCGACAAAAATGCCTACGGCAAAGTGATCCGTGTTCGTCCATCCAAGTCGAACCCCGCCACTCCAAGCGCCCTTGTCGTCTCGAAGCAGGTAGATTGGCAGGTCGACACCGTTGTCGCCGGATTCGAAATCATGAGTGATCTTGAGATCCATTGCCGTGCCGGCGAGCTCGGTTCGACCTTCCAGATAGACCAGTCGTTCGTTGACCGTCTTTGGCGGACCGATGCTGCCATTGACACACTCCGTTGAGGGCCCCGTCGAAACTGGGCACTCGATCTTTTGTTTCGTTGGTTTGTATGCGCGTTGAAACTCAGCGCCGGCCGACAGGAATGCCTCCGTCCGAGGGGGGATGAATCCGATATAGGCGCCGGCGCTCCACGGGAGCTTTGAATCGGATTGGCTGGCAAGCGTCCCTGACTGAAAGAAGTCATAGGTTTGGTACCCGAGTGTTCCTTTCAGCCCGTACGTCCACTTCCGCGTATCAGGGCCGATGAAACTCTCAAGGAACTCCGGATAACGATCTTCGTGACCGCTTTTCTTCAGTCCGGCCTCGACGGCACCCAGATCGCACGGTTCGTTGTGCTTGATTCCGGCCAGCGCACATATCTCAGCAACATTCGGAAGGACGTGCCCTTCGCTATCGGCTGGATTCTTGAAACCGGAAACAAAGAACTTGTTGAAACCAAGCGCCAGAGAAAAAGAGTTCGCGAGCCCGTCGAGCGTTGCAATGTTTGTAAAGGGATCTGATTTGCTCAGCGGCGCCGAGAGTGTTGCCGACCAAGATGAAAATGACGCGTCGTCCGTGCCGGAGTTCGACGACAGATTGCCGCTGAACTTTATCGCGGCCTGGCTGGACTCCGTCGTCGCCGAGACCTGGAATCGCGGTAGTCCCTTGTCGGCGTCTCGATCGATCGTCGCATCACTCACCCCGGCATAGAACACGCTCGCAAACGTCTTCGTGCGGTTCTTCTCGGCAGGAGAGGGTACCGGAACGCCGGTATCGTCGGGAGACGGCATGGCTGTGTCTGCGATGCTGGCCGCTTGAGTACTTGCGTTGCTGCATTCAGCACGCGGCGTGAATGAGGTCTGCGACTTCGCCGCGTCCAGTTCGGCGCTGACGCAGCGAAGGTGAATTGCAAGGGTTCGCAACTCCGCGCGTACCTTGGCAAGCTCGTCTCGTTGCTCGTTCGGAGGATTTTCGGCGGCAAGGGACGCGTGATCCAGGCAAACAACAGCGGCGACACATGCGGCTATCAGCGATGGGATTTTCATGACACGGTAAACCACATGAATCCCGCGCCAGCCGTACGTCCTGCTTGTATCGTCGACTGTTTGAGGGTGACCGCTTCATTTCCGGCGGCGTCTTTCCCAACGATGCCGATGCTGCCGCCGCCGTTGCCGACCATGTGCCAAAACAACGCATACTCAACTCCAACGTTCAAACTTAGCCTTCCGACTCCATCGGCGAGCGGAACGTCGCGGTTGCCGACAGCGATCCAGAAGCCCGAGATCTTTCCGGTTGGCGTGACGGTAAACGTTATTGCCTTTGTTGCCATGTCGTTCCCCTGGCTATGAACAGGTGTGCGTCGCAGAAGAGGGCTTCAAGGCCATTCAATGGCCTGCGGTCCCCATGCGACGACTAGCTACGGTGTGTTCGCCGAGGTATCTGTCTCAGCACGGCAGCTGGTTGCACCGGGTCGGCGGCTCGTGGACACGATGCAGTGAGACACTGCGCTCGGTCCCAACACTGCTTTCAAGAGACACCTTGGCGGAGTAGCCTGCACCTCTGACGGCAGCTGCCTCACCAACACGGGAGGGAACCATGAGCCTTGACGCAGCCGGCATCGGCACCGCAATCGCCACGATCGGGGCGCTCGGGACAGCGGCCTTTGGTTTGGTCGACGCGCTCAAGACGCTGCCCAACGGCGGCATTTCCAACAGCGGCTATTCGCAGATCGAGCGATCGCTGCAGGCCTTGTTCGATGACAAGACGCGAAAGACTGCGGCCGGCGACGTGAAGCGCCTGTTCGATACGCTGCACGGCAACTGGATCAACGGCGTTGCACTGGCCGACCAGAAGGCGATCGCCAAGTCGCTGATCAAGCTTCGCCTCGATGCGGATACGTCAGCGGCGTTTGCGGCGGCGACCGACGTCGACGCGGCCACGCTGAAATCGGCTGGCGAGAAGATGACGTCCGGTACCACGCTCGACCCGAAGGAAATGAATGTGCTCGGCCGGTTCGATCTTGCGCTCAGCGCGATTCTCGATGACGGCTACCAGCACGCCGACCAGAAATATCGCAACAACACCAAGATCGCCGCGACGATCATTGCTACCGCGCTCGCGCTGGTCGGCGGTCTCGCGGTTACCACCAATCCCACGGCGTGGGACGTCTGCGAAGCGCTGATCGCCGGGCTAATCGCGGCTCCTCTGGCGCCGATGACCAAGGACCTGGCCAGCGCCTTGTCGGCCGGCGTGAAGGTCGCGCAGGCGATCCGGAAGTAGGCCATGACCCTGTTCGTCAATCTGCGCGCGTCGGCCAACGGCGGCATCGCGGCATCCAGTGCCAGCGCGTGGGATGACGGTTCGCGGGCGGTGTCGGCGGCGGATTTCGCCAACCGCGTGGCGGGCCGCGATGTGCTTTTCGTCACGCATGGTTTCAATGTCGACCAGCAGGACGGCATCGCAGCGCTGTCGCTGTGGAGCCAGCGCTGCAAGATACCCGACTCGTGCTTGTTCGTCGGCGTGCTGTGGCCGGGCGATTCGAGATTCGTCCCGGTCGTCGACTATCCGTTCGAGGGCGACGAGGCGATCACGTGTGGCAAGCTGCTCGCCGACTACGTCAACGCGAATGCATTGCGCGCGCAAAGCCTGTCGTTCGCTTCGCACAGCCTCGGCGCGCGCACGATGCTCGAGGCGTTGCGTGGACTCAAAACCGGCGCACGGCGCCTCATCATCATGGCCGGCGCCATCGAAGATGATTGCCTGGCCCGGGAATATGCCGACGCCGCGGCCAAGGCGGCAGAGATCTACGTGCTCGCGTCGCGATCCGATGCCGTTCTGAAACTGGCGTTTCCGGCCGGAAACCTGATCGGCGAGATTCTCATGCACGGCGATCCGTACGACCGCACCGCGCTCGGCCGCGAAGGGCCGGCGCGGCCGCTGCCGCCGAACGTGCACGCCGAGGCCTGGCAGATTCCGGATGGCTGGGATTTCGGACATGGCGACTATCTGCCTTCGGGCAAGATTGCGGGCGCGTTTGCGCTTCCGGTCGCCGTGCCGGGACCCGACACTGCCGTACCGGTGGATGAGAATGCAGCGGCGAGCGCTGGCTGGAAGGCGGCGTGGTCGGCGAGTGCGGTTGCCACGCAGCTGCGTTGAGCGATATCAGGTTATCGGGCCAAGGCGCCCTGGCAAGCGCGCCGCTTCAGCCCTTGACTGAGAGGGCGGCAAGTGCGCCGCCGCGCCTGGAAGCAACGATCAAGCCACGACATTTGTGAAGTTCTGCGATCAATGTCACGGCGGCAAAGCCGATGACGGCAACGCCAAAACGGCGCATGATTTTCAGGCGCGCCGGCGTGAGACAACCGGCCACGCGATCACACTTTGATTCGATGCGACGCGTCAAACGGTAAACGGAAACCGGCGTCGACCGCGCTGCGATTGACAGGACTGTCGATCCCGGCTGCCATCAAGTCTCTCTAACCAGGAAGGAGAGTTGCCATGTCATGCACCTGCTTCATCGTGCCGGCGGACGTGCTGCGGAAACTGGCACAGGACAAGAAACTGTCGGCGCGCATCCGCGATGGCGCCGAGCACACTGCGAAGGTCAGCACCGAGGTGCGCAAGCTGCGCACGCAGGCGGCCGCGCTGACGACGATGAGCAATCCGATGGGCATCGTGCCGAAGGCGCTGGTCAAGTCGCCGGCGATCACGGTCTACGACTGCAAGCAGCAGCAGACGCTGCCGGGATCGCCGATCGCCAAGCCGGCCAATTCGTCCGATGCGACGGCCAGGCGCACGTACAAGGAAACCCGGGCGGTCGCGACGTTCTACAAGAACGTGTTCAAGCGCAACTCCATCGACGACGCCGGCATGACGCTGATGTCGTCGATCCATTACGGCAAGAACTACGACAACGCGATGTGGAACGGCTCGCAGATGCTGTACGGCGACGGCGACAACCAGTTGTTCATCGACTTCACGTTCGGCAACGACGTGATCGGCCACGAGCTCACGCATGGCGTGACGCAGCACAGCCTGCAGCTCGGCTACTCGGGCGACGCCGGCGGCCTGAACGAAAGCATTTCGGATTGTTTCGGCTCGATGTTCCGCCAATGGCAAGCCAGGCAGACCGTCACCTCGGCGGACTGGCTGATCGGCGCGGACATCATCGGCCCGGCGGCTAAGAAGAAAGGTTACACGTGCCTGCGCGACATGGCCAATCCGGCCGCGTCGCATTGCCTCGCGCCGCAGCCGACGAACTATTCGCAGCTCAATCCCGGTACCGATCCGCACTACGCGAGCGGGCCGCCGAACCTGGCGTTCTGCGCTGCCTGCAAGCTGGTCGGCGGGCGCAGTTGGGAAACGGTCGGACAGATCTGGTACCGTGGCCTGACCGGGTTCGGGCCGAGTCCGCACATGTCGATGAAGGACTTCGCCAAGCGCACCCGGCAGCTGGCCGCGCAGATGTACAACGCCACGGTCGCCGCGGCCGTCGACAAGGCCTGGAAGCAGGTCGGACTGTGATCCTGGGGAATCCAGACGTTGCCGAAACCCACTGGTGATCGCCTGACGATTCAACGCCTCGGCGGCCTGGGCGGTTTCAGCCTGCCCGGGTCGCACATCAGGAGCGGGGGAGAGCTCGCGCTGTCGCAGCTTTCTCCCGCCGACTTGAAGGCGCTCGACGCGTTGTTCCAGCGCAGCGCGAAATCGGCCGCCGCGGTGAAGCCCGACGGATTCACCTATCGGCTGACGCGCACGATCGGCGGTGCGGCGAAGACTGTCGAGGTGCCGGAAGATCAGGTGCCGATGGCGGTGCGCAACGCGGTGAAGGACACGCTCGACTGATGATCTCCCGCGGTCATCAGCGCATCTTCTGACTTCGCACGCTCTGCCTACTTCCGGATGCTGCCACCTTGAGCGCTCCGTGCCGTTCCTTCCCCTGCGAAGCGGGGGAAGGTGCCGAAGGCGGATGGGGGCGTTCGTGGCGAAGGCTCGGGGTTGGTACCAGGTCAATCGCTGCAAGCCGGAGGATCGCGGTCATGTCGCCCGCGAAGGCTGCCTACGACTGGCCCGCGGCCTTCGATAGTTGAACAGCGCTCGTATTCGCGCCACACAGTACGACACCAATCCGCTGCCCGGGCTTTGTCTCGAACGCGCCGCTCAGCACGGCCGCCAACGCGGTCGCGCCGCCGGGCTCGACGACGATGCGCAGGTTTTTCCACAGCGCATGCTGCGCCTGGACGATTGCTTCGTCGCCGACCAGCAAGGCGCTGTCGACGAACTGCTGCGCGAGCGGGAACATCAGCTGTCCCGCCTGTTTCGGCGCAAGCGAGTCGGCGGCGACGCCGCCGGCCGGTGCATCGACCGGTGCGCCGGCCTGCAGCGCCATCGCCAGCGTCGGCGCCGCGTTCGGTTCGACCGCGACGAGGCGCGTGGTGCTGCGATACCACGCGGCCATGCCGCCGATCAGTCCGCCGCCACCGACCGCGACGAGGACGGCGTCGAGTCCGGGTGTCTGCTCGTCGAATTCCGCGGCCAACGTGCCCTGACCCAGCAGCGTTTCGATCTGGTCGAACGCATGCACGCGCAGCGCGCCGGTCCGGTCGGCGAATTCGTCGCTCGCCGCGAGCGCATCGGCGTAGCGATCGCCTTCGATGTGCAGGTCGGCGCCATAGTCGCGGATCTGCGCGATCTTCGCGGGCGAGGCGACGCTCGGTACGAAGATCGTCGCGCGATGGCCGGTGCGCGCGGCGGCAAATGCGGTCGCGGCGCCATGATTGCCGCCCGATGCGGCGACGATGCCGGCCGCGGGAATATCGCGCGTGAGCATATGCGTGAACGCACCGCGCGCCTTGAACGAGCCGGCATGCTGCAGGAATTCGAGCTTGAGCACGAGCGTCGCGCCGGGCACGCCGAAGTCCGCGCCATCGACTTCGATGACCGGCGTGCGCCGGATGAGCGGGGCGATGACGCGCTGCGTCGCCGCGATGTTCTCGCGCGTGAGAGCTGGATCGATCACGACGGTTTCCCGAAAGTCGTTGGTTTGCCTAGTGTAGTGCGTCGCCGATCTTCGCTTGTCGAAGATACACCGGGTTTCCGGAGTAGAGACCGAGTCTCCCGGAAGCATGGGAGTCCTCCTTCTGCCTCCGGGAGAAGGCGGCGCGCAGCGCCGGATGAGAGTCCGCATCCGCCTTGCGTCGATGAGCGCCACTGTACTCGTCCGGACTTTGATGAATGTCCCGACCCTCACCCCACCCCTCTGCCGATGGGAGAGGGGCTTGAGAGTCCGCCCTGGAGGCAGGAACTCACCGCATTGGCGCGATGAAAAGAACGTGCTGCGCGGCAGGTCGAAGTGGTATCGCGCACCTCCGATGAAGCGGCCCTTCCGTTGCATCGTCGCTCTGCGACACGCTCAAGGACCGTTCCGCGTGCCGCTGGTATCGCTGCGCAATGGAGCGCTACATCCACACAGGTGAGGATGCCAACGTGAATGCAGTCGAACGATCGGCAATCCGGATTCTTGCAGGCGGCGCGATGGCGGCTTTCGCCGCAACGCTGGCCCGCTCGGCAAATGCGCCGGCGACGGACGGCGCGGCCGGCAAGTCGACGAACGGCGCGCGCGACGGCCAGCACGACTTCGATTTCGAGATCGGCACCTGGCACACGCACGTCAGGCGCCTGCTGCATCCCCTGACCGGTTCGACCACCTGGGCCGAATACGACGGTACGTCGGTCGTGCGCAAGGTGTGGGACGGCCGGGCGAATCTTCTCGAACTGCGCATGGATGGTCCGAGCGGACACTTCGAAGGCCTGTCGCTGCGGCTGTACAACCCGCAGGCACATCAGTGGAGCCTGAATTTTTCCAACGCCGCCGCCGGCACGATGGCGACTCCGACGATCGGCGAATTCAGCGACGGCAGGGGAGAGTTCTACGATCAGGAGACGCTCGGCGATCGCGCGATCCTCGTGCGCTTCGTCATTTCCGATATCCGCGCCGATTCAGCCCGCTTCGAACAATCCTTCTCCGCCGACGGCGGCAAGAACTGGGAAGTCAACTGGATCGCAACCGATACGCGCGTGAAGGATGACGCGGCGACCAGGATGTAACTGACAAAGCCCATGCTGGCACGGGACGCCGGGATCTTTGCCAACGGGTCCAGGTCAGCCCGTCAATTGCCCGGCTGAAACGCCGCGTTCACGGCGTCGAGCAGCGCATTTTCATGGCCGACATCTTCCGGCACATAGCCTTCGCCGATGTTCCAGATGATCGTGCCGGCCAGTCCGTTGCGGCGCACGTAGTCGCCCTTGGCGGCAATGGATTGCCCGTCTTCGTACGACAGGAAGTTGCAGCCGTTACCGGGCCCGAACGCAGTCGCGTTGGCCAGGTACGACGCCTGTGCCGGCAGGTCGTAGTGATAGTTTGCCAGCGAGTAATACGCGGTGACGATGTTGTGATAGCTGTAGGTGTTGTCGCTGCCGTAGATGCCGGCATTCTTGCCGATCGTCTGACGAGGACCGGTCACCCCATGCCAGCACACGCCGTAGAAGCCGATGCCCACGCCGAGCTTGCTGCGCGGCACGCCGGAATTCAGGTAGAAACTCACGCTGCTGTCGACCGACATCGGTGTCGTGGCGGTCTCGCCGTACAGCGCCGACGTGAACCAGCTCTTCCAGCCATCCGCCGGCCATTCCATGTCGTAGGTCATCACGTCGATGCGGTCGAACAACGGCGCGATCGTGCCGAAGAATGGATCCGGCGCGGTGGAAAGGTTGATGTTGATCGCGTAGACCGGCGCGGTCAGCAGCATGGCCGGGCGCGTGTTGCGCAAGCCCTGGGCGAGCGCGGTGAAGATCGTGTAGTCCACCGGGTCGAGCGGTTCCCAGTCCAGGTCGAGGCCGTCGGCTCCGGCCGCATCCATCGCGGCCAGCAGGTGCGTCACGAAGCTCGAGCGATTGCTGTTTCCGGCCGCACCTTCGAAACCGGTCGAACTCCCCGAGCCGCCGATCATCAGCAACGCCTTGCGACCGGCCGCATGCGCCGCGGTCGCCACGCCCTTGGCCCAGATCGGGCCGTTGACGGTGTCGATGTCGAACGTCGTGTTGAGCGAACCATCGGCATTCGGCGAGACGACGCCGATGATCACGTGACTCATCGCGGCGAAGTCGACCTTGTCGGTCGGATACTCGTCGGCCTCGTAGCCGACGTGGTAGCCGAGCACCCAGACCGGATCGAAGCCGCCGGCGAATACGGTGTCGTTTGCGCTGGCAACGCCGGCGGACGACTGCAGAAGCAACGCGATGGCGGCGGTGCGGATCTTCACGTCGGTTTCCAGGGGACGATCACGATCAGTGTATCAGCGGCTTCGAGACCACTCTCGCCGGAATGGTGACCGGTCGATGCGCAGCGGCCTTGGCGTCAGGCGGGAGAAGAAAGCCACGTTCGAGCGATGCCACCACAAACTGGGTGAAGCCTCCGTCTTCAAGGCCGAAGAGCGGGCAGCTCAGGTCGTCAGCACGATCTTGCCGACGTGTTCGCCGCCTTCCAGGCAGGCGTGCGCGGCAGCGGCCTCGGCCAGCGGGAATGTGCGGTCGACAATCGCGCGTACCTTGCCGGCGGCGATCCACGGCCACACGACATGTTCGACCTCCGCAGCCAGGCGCGCTTTTTCGTCCGCGTTGCGCGGGCGCAGGGTCGAGCCGGTGATCAGCGCGCGCTTCATCATGATCTGGCGCACCGGCACCTCGAGCGTGCCGCCGCCCAGTGCGGCGATGTATACAATGCGGCCGCCGGTCCTGAGCGCGTCGAGTGTCGCGGCGAAGTAGGAACCGCCGACCATGTCGAGCGAAACATCGACGCCGCCGGCGGCCTTGGCAACGGCGCCGAAGTCGTCCTGCGTGGTGTCGATCGCGATGTCGGCGCCGAGCTCGCGCGCCTTCGCTGCCTTGCCGGCACCGCGCGCGGTTGCGATGACTCTCGCGCCGGCGGCCTTGCCCAGCTGGATCGCCGTGACGCCGATGCCGGATGTGGCGCCGTGCACGAGCAATGTCTCGCCGGCCTTCAAGGCGCCGTGCTCGAATACGTTGGCGTAGACCGTGAACACGGTTTCCGGCAGCGCCGCCGCGGCGACGAAATCCAGGCCCGCCGGCATCGGCAGGGCGTGGCGCGCATCGACGCAGGCGTATTGCGCGTAACCGCCGCCGCCCAGCAGCGCGCAGACGCGATCACCCTCGCGCCAGCGGCCGCTTGCGGCGATGACTTCGCCGGCCACTTCGAGGCCCAGTGTCTGCGGCGCGCCCGGTGGCGGCGGATAGTTGCCGCCGCGCTGCAACAGGTCCGGGCGATTGACGCCGGCGGCTCGCACGCGGATCAGGATTTCTCCGTCGCGTGTTGTCGGCAGCGGTGTCGAGACGGCGTGCAGCGCGCTTGCCGGGCCCGCGCCGCCCTCGATCGCAATCGCCGTCATCTTTCCGGGCAGCATCGTTCGAATCTCCGCGCCGATCGATCGCGGCGTCCCGTGGCATGATTGCACGAGGCGTGATGGCAGGGAATCGATTGCGATTTGCCCGGCTACATTTGATCACGCGCTGCCGTGGCGCAAGCGCCGCGCAACGCCCACTCGCGCATGGCCGGGTGCTGTCAGTAGGCCGCCATGGCCCGGATCAGCTTGCGCGAACGCCACTTGACGAAATCCGACGGCTTCGTGCCGAAGCGGCGGTGGAAGGCGCTGGTGAAGTGGCTGTGGCTGGCGAAGCCGACCTGCACGGCAATGTCGCCGATTTCGCCGCCGGAGTCTTCGAGCAGGAACAGGCCCTTGCGCAGGCGCAATTCCTGGCGGTAGTCGCACAGCGTGAAGCCGGTCGCGGCGTGGAAGATGCGCGACAGGTGCGTGGGCGAGCAATGCAGCTGCAGGGCAAGATCGGCCAGCGACAGGTCGGTCGAGTATTCGCGGGCGAGCGCGGCCTTGGCGTCTTCGATGATCTGCATGCGCCGGCGCTGGCACACCGGACGCGGACGCCGGCGGGGCTTGCGCGAGTAGCCCCAGAAGTGCAGCGAATCGGCGACGACGCTGCCGATCAGGCGCGTCGCGGCTTCCTCGATCTCCAGCGAATTGAGGCCTGCCGCAGGGTCGGCCGCCGCGGCGAACAGCTTGCGCTGCGCGAAGAACACTTCCGGCCGTACCGGGGCGAACGGGCGCGGGAACAGGTGGTCGTCGTCGACGGTTGCGTCCGGCAGCAGGTCGGCGTACAGCGTGCGCAACAGGCCCGGCGCGACGGCGAGCCAGTCGCACTCGTCGCCCTCGCTGCCGATCGCCTCGCGCGAATACGAACCGCCGACGTTGTAGAAGCTGACGTGATTGGGCGTGGCGACTTCGGCGCGCCAGTCGTCGATCTTCATGCGCACGCTGCTGCGATGGAACGTGATGTAGGCGCAGGTATGCGGGCCGCCGCCGCGCTGGAACTGCGGGTGTTCCTGCGGACAGCGGTGGCGGCCCAGCGCGACCGCCTGCGTCATGCGCAGGATCTGCTCGACCGGCGTGATATCGACGCGCAGGCTGCCCGCGTCCGGCGCGGCGCCGTGCTGCGGCTCGCCGGCGTCTGCTTCGAAGTCGCCGTTGGCGGCCGGTTGCCAGTCATGCCAGCTGTCCTGTTGAACGACAGGAGCGTGGCCCGTGCGCCACGGATCATTGCTCAAGCTCTGCATCTGCTCAACTCCGCGCGTTGCGTCCGGCCGCTACCAAACTCTTGTCCGTTTGGGCCGCGTGCAGATTTGCACCGCATCCGTGATGGCGGAACGACTTTGTAACGAGCGGTCACCGCGCAAGTACGAACGGTTTCGTCTGCGTATCGAAACGGTACCCAAGGCGCCGGGCGATCGGATCGCCGCACCGGAATAAGCGGGCGGAGCGCCAACCCGGCGGCCGGATTCCCGCACTGGAGGACGCGCCGGATCGCCTCGGATCATGTGGCTGTCGAGCCTGCTGCGGACGCAAGCAGGCTAGCCCGGTGCCGCAGGCCGCGCTTTCACAAAGCTGCCCTGATGCGCGTCCAGCCGGCGCGGGCGCCGCCGGGTGTCTTCAAGTGAGCAGAAAACCGCAAACGCCGTGCTGCTGCACCGGCACACCATGCCATGAGTGTCGAAGATTTGCGCACTTTCGCGGCGAGCCATGTCATTGAACGCCGGGCGCATTTCGCTACTATGCTGGGCAGCCCACCGCGCGCGCCCGCGCATGCAGCCGGAGCGCCGATGGCCGAGACGTTGAAGGGGACGCAGTCCGTGTCGATTTTCCTGCGCGTGATCCGCTATTGGGCCATTGCCGCGCTGCTGGCCAGCGCGATGATGTTGTTCACGGCGTTCCAGACGAACATGCAGTTCCTGCTGCGCGGGCAGGAGATGAGCTTTTTCAGCTCGATGCTGTGGAGCGCGGTGATCTGGTACACGTGGGCGTTCGTCGCGCCGTTGCCGATCATGCTGGCGCTGCGCTTCCCGATCGAGCGCGGCCGCCCGGGTTTCGCGCGCAACGTCGGTCTGCACCTGGTGCTCGGCGCCGTCTGCATCGGCGTCCATGCGGTCATCGCCGCGGCGATCATGCACCCGTATCCGGAACGCTTCGGGCTGCTGCCGGAATTCGGTCCGGCGATCATCCAGCTGCTGGCAATGCAGGCGCACTGGGGATTCCTGAGCTACATCGCGATGATCGCACTGGTGCACGTGACGATCTATGTGCGCCGCGCGCAGGAAGAGGCGCTGGCGCGCGAGGAACTGCGCACGCAGGCGGTCTCGGCGCAGCTGACCGCGCTGGCGCGGCAGATGCAGCCGCATTTCCTGTTCAACGCGCTCAACGCGCTGGTGGCGATGCTCGACGAAGGCTCGCCGGCACAGGTCTTCACGATCCGACTGGCCGACATGCTGCGCATCCTGCTGCAGCGCGGCGACCGCGCGACCGCGACGCTGGGGGAGGAACTGGCGCTGGTCGAAGCCTATCTCGACATCGAGCGCGCACGCCTGGGCTCGCGCCTGCAGACCGACATCCGCGTCGCCGACTCGGTAGCCGGCTGCCTGGTGCCGGCCTTCATCCTGCAGCCGCTGGTCGAGAATGCGATCACGCACGGCATCAGCCGCATGCTCGAGGGCGGCGAGATCACGGTGCGGGCGCAGCGCGAAGCCGGCGACGTCGTCATCGAGATCAGCAATACCTGCGAGCCGGCGGACGGCGAAAATGAAGCCGCCGACGGCATGCAGCTTGCGTTGCCGAACTGCCGCCGCCGGCTGGCCCTGCTGTACGGCGCCGATGCGCGCTTCTACGCCAGTTTCGTCACGCGCAACCTTTTTCGCGCTTCGATCATCCTACCCGGCAATGCTGCGGCGACGTTGCAACCGGCATGAGGCGACTTGGGGTTCTGGTGGTCGAGGACGAACAGCTGGCGCGCGAGCGACTGGCGCGGCTGGTCGCGGAACAAACCGAATACGAACTCGTTGCCGCGTGCGGCAACTGCGCCGAGGCGATGGCCGTGCTGGCGGCGCAGCCGGTCGACATCGCGCTGCTCGACATCCAGATGCCGGGCATCAGCGGCATGGAGTTTTCCGAGCGCCTGCGCGATGCCGGCGGCGGCACGCCGGTCGTCGTGTTCGTCACGGCGCACAAGCGCTTCGCCTTCGACGCCTTCAAGGTGCACGCGGCCGACTACCTGCTCAAGCCGTTCGATCGCGCGCGCCTGGAGGAGGCGCTCGGCATCGCGCGCGAGCGACTGCGCGCGCGCGATGCGATCGGACTGGCCGAGCGCATCCAGGCGGTGGTCGGCGAAGCGGCCGAACCACGCACGGCGCCGGACCAGAAATCCTCTGCGCCGGGACGCTTCGTCGTGCGCGAAAACGGCCGCTTCCTGATCGTGCGCAGCGAGCAGATCGACTGGATCGAAGCCGACGGTCGCGATTGCGTGCTGCATTGTGGCAACAAGCAGCATGTCGTCGACGGACCGCTGGCCGAACTGGCCGAGCGCCTGTGTGCCGATCGCTTCGTGCAGGTCAGCCGCTCGGGCCTGGTCAACATGGACAGCATCGCGCAGCTGCAGGAGATGTTCAAAGGCGACCTGGTCGCGGTCATGAAGAACGGCCAGGAAGTGCCGGTCAGCCGCCGCTTCCGCACGCAGGTGATGGAACGCCTGGCCGGTTGAGGCCAGCGGCGGCGGCAGGTCGAAACTCCGGCAAAGCAGTTTGCGCCGATCCAGGCCGGACAATCACTTCGCGCGTCCGGACCGCTGCGAGCCTCGCGCCTGAAATAAGAGGCTCACCCGGGACGCGGCGCGCAGCACCGCAGTCGAAGGCCAGTCGACGACGCCGTCGCGACCGCCAGACCGCCGGGCACGGAAAATCGCCCCTTCAGTGGTCGTTCCGGAATTGTCCGTGACACTGGCGCTGAAGCTCGCGACGCGCGATGCGAGCGCCAGGAGCCGCAACCATGAGGACCATCCGTTTACGCCTCGCCGGAGACCGCCAGACGGCCGATAGCCTGATCGTGATGCTGCACGAGCTGGACAAGGTCGATCGCGTCGAGGAAGTGGCGGACCAGATGCATGCGCGCGACGACACCAGCTCGCTCGGCCTCGCGGATGACAATGGCGGCGGCGACGACTTCCACGACATCGAGGTGCATGTGCTCGACGCGAAGACCGCGACCGACGTGCGCGATCGCATCGAGATGGCCGCACGCGACCTCAACGCGACACTCGAATTCGTCGACGAGTTCTGACCAGACGCACCGGAACCCGCATTTTGCACGAAGCGGCACCGCAAGCATTGCCAAACGCACGGGTGGCCGGTCGATGTGCGCGGGCAAACGTGAGCAAAATGATGCCGCGCCGCCCATATCGCGGCCGCTGGCACATATACTGCTGACAGCAGTTTCCCGGCGAATGGGTTTCGAGGACAGCGCATGAACAAGATCAGCAGCGTGATGACGGCAGACGTAAGGCTTGCGCACCCGGATCAGACGATCCGTGATGCGGCGAAGATCATGCTGCAGTCAGATGTCGGCAGTCTGCCGGTCGGCGACGGCGATCGCCTGATTGGAATGATCACCGATCGCGACATCACGCTGCGTGCCGTCGCCGAGGGCAAGGACGGCGACACGCCGGTGAGCGACGTGATGACCCGCAACATCCGCTACTGCTTCGAGGATGATGACGTGCTCGACGTCGCGCGCAACATGTCCGAACTCGGCGTGCGCCGCCTGCCGGTCCTGAACCGGCAGAAGCGCCTGGTCGGCATCGTCGCGCTGAGCAATATCGCCAGCGGCGGCACGGAGAAGGCGCGCGACACGTTGCTCGAAGGCGTCGCAACGCCGCATTGAACTGGCGCCATGCAGGCGCGTTGCGCGGCGCGGAGCCCGCGGCCGGCGGTTGCAAGCCGTGGGGCGCGGCCTCGCGCTTGCGGCGTGTGGGGGAGGCAGGCGCAGCCGTGTTCGTGTTGCATGCGGATCAGACACTGGCGCGCGCGCCGCGCGCAGCGAAATGGCCAACACCGGGCGACTGAATGAGCAGCACCGATTCCAATTCCAATCCGGGCCTGCCGCCGCAGCCTGAAAGACGGCGGTGGCTGCCGCCCAGCCTGTCGCTGCTGTTCCTGGTCAAGCTGCTGGCGGTAGTCGCCGCAGCGGCCATGGCCTACGGCGCACTCAGGCAGACCAACGACGCATCCGCGGCCAGTTCGCACGCGCTCGAGGTGCAGCGCGCGGTCCTGAACGTCAATGCGAATCTGATCGATGCGGAAACCGGCCAGCGCGGCTACCTGTTGACCGGCGAGCAGATGTATCTCGACCCGTACAACCAGGCGCGCAGTCGACTGGCCGGCAGCCTCGCGGCTTTGCGCGACCTGGTCAAGGGCAATGCGCAGACGCTGGCGCGGGCCGATCGCATCGCAAGTTTGAGCGAGGAAAAAATCAACGAGCTGAACGAGACGGTCGAGCTGCGCCGTGCCGGCAAGTCCGAGCAGGCGCTGGCGCTGGTCGAGACCAATCGCGGCAAAAACGTGATGGACCAGATCCGGGCGGAGCAGGACCTGATCCTGCAGAACCAGAACAGCCAGTTCCAGCAGTCGCAATCGAGCTGGCAGCGGGCGGCGAAACAATCCTTCACCGTCGCGCTCGGCAGCTCGATCGTGCTGTTCGTGCTGATCCTGATCAGCGTAACCCTGATGTCGCGCGACTATCGCGCGCGTGAACTGCAGATGTGGGTGCGCGTCGGCCAGGGACGGCTCGGACAGAAGCTGCAGGGCGAGCAACGCCTCGAGACGCTGAGCGAACGCGCGCTCGAGTTCCTGGCCGGCTATGTCGATGCGAAGGTCGGCACGCTGTATGTGCAGGAGCGCGACGGCCGCTTCCGCCGGCATGCCGAATTTGCCGTGCCGGCGGACCAGCGCGGCGACGTGGTGCGCCCCGGCGACGGCCTGCTCGGCCAGGCCGTGCGCGAAAATCGCGTGCTGCGCATCGACACGCTGCCGCATGGTTACCTGACGGCCGCTTCGAGCCTCGGTGCCGCCGCGCCGGCGCAATTGCTGATCCTGCCGGCGTCGGCCGACGGCGTCGTGCACGGCGTGCTCGAGCTGGGCTTCCTCGAACGCGTTTCGCCGCACCAGGAAGAATTGCTGGCGCGCGTTTCCGAGCAGCTCGGCGTGGCGCTGCGCTCGGCCAAGGATCGCAACCGCCTCGAGGAACTGCTCGGGGAAACGCAGCGCCAGTCGGAAGAGCTGCAGGCCCAGCAGGAGGAGCTGCGCGTCGCCAACGAGGAACTCATCGAGCACGGCGACGCGTTGCGCACCTCGCAGGCGCACCTGGAATCGCAGCAGGTCGAACTGGAACAGACCAACTCGCAGCTCGAGGAACAGACGCAGATGCTCGAACGCCAGCGCGACGACCTGGTCGCCGCGCAACTGGCGCTGACCCAGAAAGCGGCCGAGCTGGCCAGTGCCAGCGAGTACAAGAGCCAGTTCCTGGCCAACATGAGCCACGAGCTGCGCACGCCGCTCAACTCGACGCTGATCCTGGCCCGGCTGCTCGCCGACAACAAGCCGGGCAACCTCACCGCCGAACAGATCAAGTACGCGCAAACGATCGCCTCGGCCGGCACCGACCTGCTCGCGCTTATCAACGACATCCTCGACCTCGCCAAGATCGAGGCCGGCAAGATCGACGTCGTCGTCGAGCATATCCACCTGGGCCGCACGCTCGACGTTCTGATCAAGACCTTCGCGCCGGTCGCGCAGCAGGCCGGACTGGCGTTCACCGCCACGCTCGCGCCCGGCACGGTCGACCACATCGACACCGACTCGCGCCGTCTCGGGCAGATACTGCGCAACCTGCTTTCCAACGCGATCAAGTTCACGCCGAGCGGCGGCGTGACGCTGCTTATCGCGTCGACCGACGAAACGGTCACGTTCGAGGTCAACGACACCGGCGTCGGCATTGCGGCCGAGCAGCAGCAGGTCGTGTTCGAGGCATTCCGGCAGGCCGACGGCAGCACGCACCGGCGCTTCGGCGGCACGGGCCTGGGCCTGTCGATTTCACGCGACCTGGCGCGCATGCTCGGCGGGGACATCGGCGTGCGCAGTGCGCCGGGCAAGGGCAGTGTCTTCACGCTGACCTTGCCGAAGGCATACCGCGGCAAGGCGGACGCCGAGCCGGCGTCGCCGCCCGCTCGGCGCCGCCACGAGACGACGTCGACCGCGCCGGCCCCGGCGCTGGCCCAGGTCGGCATCGATGACGACCGCACGCAGCTGCAGGCAGACAAGCGCCTGATCCTGATCATCGAGGACGACACGCGCTTCGCCGAGATCCTGCGCGACCTGGCGCACGAAAACCAGTTCCAGTGCATCGTCACGCACACCGCCAGGGACGGACTCGAGGCGGCGGCGAAATACCGGCCCAGCGCGATCGTGCTCGACATCAACCTGCCGGACCAGTCGGGCCTGGTCGTGCTCGACCAGATCAAGCGCGAGTCGGCGTTGCGGCATATTCCGGTGCACGTGGTCTCGGGCGCCGATCATTCGCACGAGGCGCTCGCGCGCGGCGCGATCGGCTATGCACTCAAGCCGGTCAGGCGCGAGGAAATCCTCGATGCGTTCCAGCGCCTCGACGCGAAGCTGTCGCAGGCCACGCGCCGGATCCTCGTGATCGAGGACGATGCGGAACAGCGTGCGATGATCCGCCAGCTGCTCGGCGGCCCGGACATCCAGATCGTCGAAGTCGATACCGCCGCGGAGGCGGGCCGACAGCTCGGCGGTGCCACCTTCGACTGCATGATCCTCGACCTGTCGCTGCCCGACGCCACCGGACTGGAACTGCTCGAACGCATGTCGCAGAGCGGCGACGTGTCGTTCCCGCCGACCATCATCTACACCGGCCAGGCGGTGACGCCGGAGCAGGAGCACTCGTTGCGGCGCTTCTCGCGCTCGATCATCCTCAAGGGGGCGCGTTCGCCGGAGCGCCTGCTTGACGAGGTCATGCTGTTCCTGCATCGGGTCGAGTCGAACCTGCCGCCGGAAAGCCAGCGCATGCTCAAGGCCGCGCGCAACCGCGAAGCGGCGCTCGAGGATCGCCGTATCCTGGTCGTCGAGGACGACGTGCGCAACATCTTCGCGCTGTCGAGCGTGCTCGAACCGCTCGGCGCCAAGGTCGAGATCGCGCGCAACGGCAAGGAGGCGCTGAATCTGCTCGACGCGCGGCCGGCGCGCGGCAGCGGCTCGATCGACCTGGTGCTGATGGACATCATGATGCCGGAGATGGACGGCTTCACGGCGATGCGCGAGATCCGCAAGCGCAGCCAGTGGTCGAAGCTGCCGATCATCGCGCTGACCGCCAAGGCGATGCAGGACGACCAGGAAAAGTGCCTGGCCGCGGGCGCGAATGACTACATCGCCAAGCCGCTCGACGTCGAGAAACTGCTGTCGCTGATCCGGGTCTGGCTGCGCAAGTGAACGCCGCGAGCGCCACGATGGACGATTTCGAGATCGAGATGCGCCTGCTGCTCGACGCGATCTACCATCGTTACCACTACGATTTCCGCGCCTATGCCATGCCGTCGCTGAAGCGGCGCCTGCGTTCGGCGATGCAGCGCTTTCGTTGCGATTCGCTCTCGCAGCTGCAGGATCGCGCGCTGCAGGAGCCGGCGCTGTTTCCGGGCCTGCTCGACTATCTCACCGTGCACGTCAGCGAGATGTTCCGCGACCCGTCCTATTTCCGCGCATTGCGCGAAAGCGTGCTGCCGGTGCTGCGCACGTATCCTTCGCTGAAGGTCTGGGTTGCCGGCTGCAGCGCCGGCGAGGAGGCCTATTCGATGGCCATCCTGCTGCACGAGGAGGGCCTGCTCGAGCGTTCGCTGATCTACGCCACCGACATCAATCCGCGCGCGCTGCAGCGCGCCGAAGCCGGCGTATTCGACGTGGCGTCGATCGCCGGTTTCACCGACAACCACCGCCGCTCCGGTGCGCCGGTGTCGCTGTCGGACTACTACACGGCGGCCTACGATTCGGCCGTGTTCAACCAGTCGCTGAAGAGGCACATCGTGTTTTCCGACCACAGCCTCGCGACCGACAGCGTGTTCGCCGAAGTGCAACTGGTGTCGTGCCGCAATGTGCTGATCTATTTCGATCGCGGCCTGCAGGAGCGCGCGGTCGGCCTGTTCCGCGATGCGCTCTGCCATGGCGGCTTCCTCGGCATCGGTTCGAAGGAGTCGCTGCGCTTCTCGCGGCACGCCGATGCGTTCGCCACGGTTTCGGCGGAGGACCGCATCTACCGGCTGCGCGGTGTGGCCGCGTGAACGCCCCGCCGCCCGGGCAGCGCGAGATGCGCGGCATCCGCGCGATCGCCATCGGCGGTTCGGCCGGTGGCGTCGAGGCGCTGGCCGAGTTGCTGCCGTCACTGACAGCCCGCGGTGCACTGTCGATCTTCGTCGTCGTGCATCAGCCACGCGATCGCTCGAGCATATTGCCGACGATCTTCGCGCCGCGCTGCGCGCTGGCCGTGTGCGAGCCGGACGACAAGCAGGTCGTGCAGCCGGACCACATCTATTTCGCGCCGGCCGATTACCACATGCTGGTGGACAGCGGTCGGCGCATCAGCCTGTCCACCGATGACCCGGTGCATTTTTCGCGGCCGTCGATCGACGTGTTGTTCGAGTCGGCCGCCGACGTGTACCGCGAGCAGCTGCTGGCGATCGTGCTGAGCGGCGGCAACGAGGACGGCGCCGACGGGGCGCTGGCCGTGCGCCGCGCCGGCGGTTTTGTCGTGGTGCAGGATCCCGGGACGGCGCGCCTGCCGATGATGCCGCGCAGCGCCCTGGCGCGGGTTGCCGCCGATGCAGTACTGCCGGTGACGCGGATTTCCGCGCTGTTGAATGAATTGTGTGAAAAGGAAATCGTCGATGATCGCTGATGACTCCGCCGCACGCGTTGTCGTGCGTTGCCTGATCGTGGACGACCTGGAGGCGAACCTGCTGTCGCTCGCGGCGCTGCTGCGCAGCGACGACGTCGAGGTGATCACCGCGCGCTCCGGCGTCGAAGCCCTGGAACTGCTGCTGGCCAACGATGTCGCGCTCGCGCTGATCGACGTGCAGATGCCCGAGATGGACGGCTTCGAGCTGGCCGAGCTGATCCGCGGCTCGGAGCGCACGCGACACATCCCCCTGATCTTCGTCACCGCCGGCGAGCCGCAGGAGCGGCGCATGTTCGAAGGCTACGAGAGCGGCGCGGTCGACTTCCTGTACAAGCCGATCGACGCGCAGATCCTGCGCAGCAAGGCCGAGGTCTTCTTCCAGCTCGACCGCCAGCGCCAGCAGCTGGCGCGCGAGCTGGAGGCCAAGAGCGAAAACCTGCGCCTCAACGAGCTGTTCCTCGGCGTGCTCGGCCACGACCTGCGCAACCCGCTGACCACCGTGCTGACCAGCGCCGAATACCTGCGCCAGTCCGCCGACCCGAAGATCGCCAAGTTCGGCGGCTGGATCCACGCCAGCGGCGAGCGCATGAGCCGGCTGATCGAGGACACGCTCGACCTGGTGCGCATGCGCGTCGGCGGCGGCATCCAGCTGCACACCGGCGCGATGGATCTGGGCGACGTCGTCGGCCGCATCGTCGACGAACTGCGCACCGCGCATCCGGATCGTCGGTTCAATTTCCGGCGCGACGGCAAGCTGGCCGGCATCTGGGATGCCGATCGCATCGCCCAGGTCGCTTCGAACCTGATCGGCAACGCGTCACGCCACGGCACCGCCGGATCGGACATCACGATCGACGCGCGCGGCAGCGATTCGGGCGTCGTGCTGACGGTCGCAAACCAGGGCGCGATCGAGCCGGACCTGCTGCCGTGCATCTTCGACCCGTTCCGCGGCACGCGCGATCGCCACCGCGGCCGCTATGGCGGCCTCGGCCTCGGGCTGTACATCGTGCAGCAGGTCGTGCTGGCGCACGGCGGCCGCATCGACGTCCGCAGCGACGACGACACGACCACCTTCACCGTCGAGCTGCCGCATCCCGCGCCAGGCGGCGGCAGCGGGCCGCAAGGTCGCAACGAGGAAGTCTGACCGGTCACGCCGCCTGAAGGCTGAGCGACCCCCTCTCCGCCAATAGCTTTCTAGGTGCGGGAGAGGGCTGGAGTGAGCGGCGGCGGCGCCTCGCACCTCCTCGACGATTCGGAAGTATCAAAACGCTTGCCCCTCAGCCAACCCTCCGCCCATGCAAGCGTGGGGAGAGGACTTCGTTTTCGTTGTCGACGGACACCACGCCGGGTTGAGCATGCGCAGGCCGGCGGACTTGACGAACCGGCGCGCATCTCACCTTGCACGATGATTGCGGCGCCGCCTTCCGGCCGCGCACGTCGTTCGCGCCGCCGCCCCTCGCCGCGCGCCGCGTAGAAACGGACAAATTTGGTATAGCGACGTGCCGGCCGACAAGGCCACGATGCGGACGCGGGGAAGACGCTTGCGCCGCTGCACTCGACATCACCTGCCGATCGAGCAGGAAGCACCGCGCCGTAATGACCATGCGGGCGCAAGCGTTCGCCACGCACGGACTGCGCCGGAATTTACGCCATCTACAACGACATTGGGGACATCATGAAACAGCGAGCACTCGTATCGTCGATCCTGGTCGGTCTTTGCGCAACCTTGTGCGTTTCGACCGCCAGCGCCCAGACTGCCGATGCGGCAACTCCCGACCAGGGCAAGAAAGACGAAACGCAGACCTTCGAGACGGTGACCGTGACCGGCTCGCTGATTCCGCGCGCGCAGATCGAGACGGCTTCGCCGGTGATCACGATCACCGCCCAGGAGCTGCAGCGCGAAGGCTTCCGCAACGTGTACGACGCGCTGCGGTCGCTGCCGCTGGCGACCGGCCAGGTGCAGGACAACCAGAGCACGAACAGCTTCACGCCAGGCGCGACGACGGTGAGCCTGCTCGGCCTGGACCCGAGCTTCACGCTGGTGCTGATGAACGGCCGGCCGCTCGCGGATTATCCATTTTTATACAACAGCAACAGCAACTTCACCGACCTCAACACGATTCCGACGTTTCTGATCGACCACATCGACATCCTGCCCGGCAACCAGTCGGCGATCTACGGTTCGGCGGCGATCGCCGGTGTCGTCAACGTGGTGCTGAAACAGAAGATCGACGGCGTGACGCTGGACTATCGCGTCGGCGGCTACACCGACGGCGGCGGCGCGCAGCAGCGCTTCCAGGTCGCGGCCGGCCATGCCTGGGGCAAGCTCGACGGCATGTTCGCGCTCGAGCTGAACAAGCAGAACCCGGTATACGCCTACCAGCGTTCGTATACGAACGACCTGGCCGATGATCCGCTGCTGCACGGCGCGCCGCCGGTCGCGCAGCGCGATCGGCTCGAGCTCGATCCGTTCACCGGCTATGTCGATCCGGGCAAGTCGACCTGCGATGCGATCAGCAACCTCAACCGCGGCGACGAGAGCTATCGCTTCCGCCCGGGCCTGGGCTACTACTGCGGCAGCACCAACAACGTCGGCTTCACGACGTTCCTCAACGCGGAGAAATCAGCCAACGGCTACGGCAGCCTGAAATACCAGTTGAACGACAACACGCAGGTCTACGGCGATGCCTTGTTCGACGTGCGCAAGGTCATCTACGAGGTCGGCGGCACGTCGTTCTGGGCCACCGGGCCGAATTCCAACACGCCGACCTATGTGTACGACCTGGATTCGCAGCACCTGGCCTTGCTGCAACACCTGTACGCACCGGAAGAGCTCGCCCACGAAGCGGACCAGAGCGTGCTCGAACGCAGCTATGTCGTCGACGTCGGCGTGCGCGGCGTCTTCGGCGGCTCGAGCTGGAACTACGACGCCTACTATCATCGTTCCGGCTACGAGGCCGATTCGAAGGCGCGGCGCCTGTTGAACGACAAGGCCAACGCGTTCTACCTCGGCCCGCAGGACGGCGTCGACCCGTTCGGCTACGGCTATCCGGCCTACCACATCCGCCAGCAGGGCCATTTCTGGGGTGCGACCACGCCGGCGCAATTCCTGTCGATCTCCGACGTCAACCGCAGCGATTCGAGCACGTACACGCAGGTTGCCAACCTGACGGTCACGAACACCGACATCTTCGCGTTGCCGGCCGGATCGGTCGGCTTCGCCGGCGTGCTCGAAGGCGGCAACCAGTACTGGGACAACCCGGTCGACCCGCGCATCACCAACGGCGACTTCTTCGGCTCGGGCGGCACGTCCGGCCACGGCACGCGCGACCGTCAGGCCGCGGCGGCCGAATTCAACGTTCCGCTCTTCAGCATGCTGACCGCCGACGTCTCGGGTCGCTACGACCGCTACAGCGTTTCGGGCAGTTCGCAGGGCAAGTTCACCTACAAGCTCGGACTGGAATTCCGTCCGATCGAGACGCTGCTGCTGCGCGGCAACTATTCGACCGCGTTCCGCGCTCCGGACATGGGCTATGTTTTCTCCGGCGGCTCGATCTCGTTCGTCACGGTCGACGACGTCTACAACTGCCGCAAGGCGCAGGGCGACAACTATACCGTGTGCGCGCCGCCGTTCGCCTCGAACAACATCCAGAACACGACCGACTCCAACCACGACCTGAAATACATCACGGCGAAGTCCTACGGCGCCGGCGTGGTCTGGTCGCCTATAACCGAATTCAATGCCAAGGTCGACTACTACCACGTCAAGCTCGGCAACGAGGTTGCCACCTACAGCGTCAAGACCATCCTGGCGCGCGAGGCGGACTGCCGCCTGGGTCATACCACGAGCGGCACGCCGGTCGACATCAACTCGCAGTTGTGCCAGCAGACGCTGGCCGAAGTCAGCCGCAATCCGGCCAACGCGCCGATCGGCGCAGGCCTGCTCAATGGCGTCACGACGTTCCCGCTGAATCTCGCCAACGAACTCGTCTCCGGCATCACCGCGAACGCGCAATACCGCTTCGACGCCGGCCGCTGGGGCACTTTCACCATCGGCGCGGACTACAACACGACGCTCAAGCACGCGCAGCAGCAGTTCCCGACCGATCCGGTCGACGACCTGCTGCGCGACCGCAACTATTATGGTCCGTTCAAGAGCATTTTCAGCGGCAACCTTACCTGGCGCTACGGGCCATGGAGCACGACCGTCTACGGCATCCGCTACGGCAAGACCTTCAGCTGGGACGGCCAGTCGATCATCGCGCCGTGGATGATCTACAACGCGACCGTGCAGTACAACTTCAACGACGACGCCGCGATCACGCTGATCGGCAACAACATCTTCAACTCGCGGCCGCCGTTCGACGCGAGCTTTGGCGGACAGGTCAACTATCCGTTTTTCAACGTGTTCAACTACAACGCCTACGGACGCCTGCTGATGGTCGAGTTCAACACGCATTTCGGCGGCTCGAAATAGCGCCGCCGGACCTCGAACCGCGCACCAGCCGAAAGGGAAGGGCGGCAGTTCAGCGGTCTTGGCGCGCCGCTGCACGCGGCTCGCCCTGCGCCGCGATCATTGCGCGCGCTTGCCGCGACTTCCGATCCTCTGGAAGCGCGTCAACGTGAACCGCCTTCAGGCAACGTCTGCACGTACGCCGCGACGTTGCCGATGTTTTCGCGCGTGAGGTTGTGCGCGACGGTGTTCATGACGCTTCCCTCGGGGCGTTCGGTGCTGCGCTGGAACACGCCCAGCTGCTTGGCGACATAGTCCGCGTGCTGCCCGGCGAGCCGTGGAAACACCCCGTTGCCCAGGCCTTGCGCGCCATGACAACTGCTGCAGGGCGGAATCTGCCGATCGGGTACGCCGCCGGTAAAGATCGTGCGGCCGGCGGCGATTTGTTCGGACCTGCCCTCGGGAGATTGCGGGCGAGGCTGCTGCGCGGCGAAATACGCCGCCAGTTCGCCGATCTGCTTTTCGGTCAGCTTGCGGCTGATACCCCACATGTATTCGAATCCCACCGGATCGCTGCGGCTGTGGCTCTTGAATTCCTTCAACTGCTTGACGAGGTATGGATCGAGTTGTCCGGCCAGGTTCGGCACGTTCGGCGAAGTCGCCGTTCCCGTGACGCCGTGGCAATTCGAACAGACCTGTTCGGCGAGCGTCTTCCCGGAAACGTCGGGATTGGCCAGGTCGCGTGACCGCGGCAGGTTCGCGCAGCCGGCCGCCAATGCGGCCAACGCAAGCAGGCTTGGAATTGCGCGTTTCATGGAACCTCCTCGTGCACCGTGTGTTGGGCGTCGCAACGCGCCCGACGGTTCGCGTGTTCAGTACGCGCCCCACAGATACAGAAACAGGGAATTGTTGTCGCCGGCGTTGCGGCCGGCGCCGTCGTAGTTGCGCGCGGCCCCGTTGTAGCGGTCATACATCGTGTACTGCAGGCCGATGCGCAGGTACTGGACCGGCGTGTAGAAGATCTCCGAGGTCCAGCCGCGGATTGCCGGGTTGCCGGAGATGTTGCCGTAGACGCGCGTCGGATCGTAGAGCGCCGAATTGGTCGTGCCAGTCTGGTTGAAGAAAGCCATGCTGGCGCCGTATTTCGCCTGGTAGATATAGCTGCCCTTCGCGCGGAATACGTTCGTCTTGTCACGCGTGTTCGTGTTCGGCAGCGGATTGCCGTCGATGTCGGTCACCGGCTGGTCGGCGAGGAAGTACGGATAGCGGTGCGAATCGCGCATGTAGGCCAGCTGCACCGTTACCGCATGCGGATCGAGCAGATACTGGTATTGGCTGTCGATGCCGATGTCGCGAAAATGATGGACGCTGCGCGGGTCCGACGTGTCGAGCGGATCGTCGTAGACGTCCGAGATCATCCCGGACGTGCCGACCATGATGTTGTGCGCTCCCCATTCCCTGCTCAACGTCACGCGCCAGTACGGATTGGTTCCCTGCAGCCTGGTCTTCTCGTCCTTCGGCACGCCGGCGCTCATGAATGAAGCTATGCCGCTGGCCGTGCGATAGCCGCCCAATTCGACATACAGCAGCTGGTTCCAGTACGCATACGCGGCAAGACCGGCGATGTTGCCGCCGGCGGCTATGCCGGGGTAGGGCGTATTGCCGTCGATGAAGCTGCTGCTGGTCGGACTCGGCACCGGCACGTATTGCATCCACGCCGCAGCGGAGTTCCAGGGATCGGCGACGGACGGATTGTTGTTCGCGGTGACGCCGAAGATGAGGTCGTTGGTCGGGCTGATGAGCCGGTCGGCGTAGCGGATGTCCATGTTGTCGGCCGAGGTATGGCCGTGGAACTTGCCGTCGTCGCTTTGCGTCGCGTAGTTGTCGTAGGTGACTTGCAGGAACGCACCGATGTTGTCGGTGACCTTGCCGGCAACGAACCCGCTCGCGGTGGCGAAGATCAACGCATCGTTTTTCTGGAAATCGGCGCGCGGATCGTCGCTCTTCGACGTATTGGCGACGTGCGAATCGCTGACGACGGCCATTGCGGCGAAGGGCAACGTGCGCTCGCCGATCGTGTAGCCGGTCAGCTTGAACAGGCGGCCGTACGGCGTGAGTTCCGGGTATTGCCCGCCGGCATGGCAGGCGACGCAGTTCTGGCCGGTCTGGCGGGCAAATGTCGGCAATGCGTGTGCGGGAGCCGAAGGCAATGCCGTGCACAGGAACGCTCCCGCCAGGACGACGGTTCGCACGATCGAACGGACCACTGCGCTTCTGGGCATTGATTGCATGTTGATCTCCGGTACAGCGCCGAGACAGGGCAGAGCGTGGCGTATGCGTCGGGCAGCGTCATGATCTGCGTCAAAAACTCGTCTGACAAGGACGGAATTGCATGAAACCTGACGCCAAGCTTGCAATCGCCGGCAATCAGCGCGCGCGATGCGGCGCAGGTCAGGCGCGCGAACGATAAGCCACGGAAGGTCGCGCGACCCATCGCAGGCTCGACCATGATGCATCGCACACGCCACGATGACCGTACGCAAACGAACATGGCGCGCACGCGCCCGCAGCCGGACATTTCGGATCGCGCTGCGACTTCAGGATCTTCGATGCAGCCACCGCGCAGGCGCGCCACCGCGCATTGCCGATGACAGGGCGGTCGACCCTGCGGCTTCAGGTACCGGATTCAGGACGCGCCGACTTCGGCGGACTGACGCTGAGCGGCAACATGCCGGACCGCGGACGCGTACGGGCTGCTAGCGATGGCCGAACAGGAAGAGCACCAGCCACAGCGTGAGCACTGCCGCAACCAGCAGCGAAAACGCCGACGCCTGCCGCTTGCTCCCGTTCGGCGGGGATGCCGTCGCGCGCTGTTGGTCCGCTGACTCGGTGCGCGAAGACCTTGATGGACCGCGAAAAAACCGATGTCGAGCCGACATCATGCGCGCGCCCTGCCAGCCCGCCTGTGCGCCGGCACGATGCTCACTGAAACTCGTGTTCGGGCCGGCCGGACCGAAGGTGGCACGGCGCGAGCGTCGGAAATCCATCGATATCTCCATCGTCCCTGGCCGATGTGAGCAAATTGCGTGCCGGCGATGCGCCGAAATTGCACGTTCCGCCGTGGGCGGCTCCGGAGACGGGGTATGCCGCGGTCGCCCGGAAAAAATCAGGCGCGCTCGGGTGCCGGGCTCGCTGCGACGGGGTCGGGTGCGATGCTGCGACCGCGGCGCAGGCCATAGCCGACGTAGATCGCGATGCCGACCAAGGCGTAGCCGCCGAGCACGGCCGCGGGCAGGACGTCGCCGCGCTGCGCCTGCGCGACGATGTCGAGTGCGACCGGGCAGACCATCGCCAGGCACATCACGATCGCGGCGACCGGCACGTAACCAATCCAGGCCTTGCCGATGTGGAAGCCGCCGAACGGCACGCGGAACGGGCGCGGCAGGTCCGGGCGCGTCGTGCGCAGCCACATCAGGCTCAAGGCAACGATGACGAACGCGAGCGCCGTGCCGACGCTGACGAGATCGCCCAGGAACGAGATCGGGAACAGTGCGGCGAGCACGGCGGAAATCGCGCAGACCAGGATCGAGCCGATCCACGGCGTGCGGAACTGCGGATGCAGGCGCGCGAACGCGCCGGGCAGCAGACCGTCGCGCGCCATCGCGTAGCAGACGCGCGAATGGCCGTAGCCATTGACGAGCAGCACCGAAGACAGGCCGGTCAAGGCGCCGATCTTGATCAGCACGGCGAAGCCCGGATGGCCGATGTGGTCGACCGCCACCGCGATCGGATCGGGCACGCCGAGCTCGCGGAACGGCACGATGCCGGTCAGCACGGCGGCGACGACGATGTAGATCAGCGTGCTCGCAGCGAGCGCGCCGAGGATGCCGATCGGCATCGCACGCTGCGGATCCTTCGTCTCGGCGGCCGCAGTCGAGACCGTCTCGAAGCCGAGATAGGCGAAGAACAGGATCGAGGAGGCGCGCAACACGCCGGCCCAGCCGTACGTGAATCCGCCTTCGTTCGGCGGAATCAGCGGCGTCCAGTTGTGCGGCTCGACCGCGCCGATGCCGACCGCGACGAACGAGGCGAGCACCGCGATCTTGACCGTGACCAGGATCGCGTTGACGCGCGCCGACTTCGACACGCCGACGACGAGCACGACCGCGACCAGCGCCAGCGCCAGCGCTGCGACCAGGTTCAGGCCGCCGCCACCGACGAATTTCGTATGCCCGTCGACGACGCTGGATTGAAGCAGCGATGTCGACAACAGCTTTGGCAAATGTATATCAAAATCACCGAGCAGGCTGGCAAGGTAGCCGGAGAAGCCGACCGCGAGCGCCGAACCGGCCAGACCGTATTCGAGCATCAGCAGCCAGCCCAGCGTCCATGCGTAGACCTCGCCCATCGCGCTGTAGCAGTACGTGTACGACGATCCGGCCGCCGGCACGGCGGCGGCCAGTTCGGCGTAACACAGGCCGACCAGCGCGCAGGCCGCGCCGGCAACCAGAAACGACACCATCACGCCGGGCCCGGCGTAATTCGCCGCGGCCGGCCCGATCATCACGTAGATGCCCGCGCCGACGATGCAGCCGATGCCGAGCAGCACGAGGCTGGTCGGCGTCAGCACCTTGTGCATGCCGTTGGTGGCCGTCTCGTGCTGCAGCGCCTCGACCGACTTGCGCGCGAACAGGCGCGAGGCGCTCACGATGCGCCGCCGTTGCCGCGCTGCGAATTGAAGTCGCGCATCAGCGCGAGCAACGCCGCGTTGCCGCCTTGTGCCAGCCCGTGCAGGATTTCCGGAAACGTGTCGTCGCGTTCGTCCTGGCCGAGCTTGAACTTGGCGCGGATGTCGAGCACGGTCGCGCGGAACGGAATGATCCGCGGCAGCAGCAGCGCATAGCGCGCATGCATTTCCTCGACCCTCCAGCGCCGCTCGCGCCCGGCTTCCATCGCGTCGACCAGGTCGCGCACGATGCGATCGAGGTCTTCCGGCGTATCGAGAAACTCGATGCGCACGCTCACATTCGCGGCCGCGTAGTTCCAGGTCGGCGCCTGCGTGCGATCGGCGAACCACGAGGGCGAGACGTAACCGTGCGGGCCGAGGAACAACAACGTCGCGTGCGGCTCGGCCTGCAGTTGCGCGACCTGCGGGTTCGCGCGCGGATAGTGGCCGGTCAGCGTCGCAAGGCGGCCGCCGCTGACCTGCTCGGGCCGCAGCGGCAGCAGTGTCGTATCGGCGTTGCCGGCGTTGCCGGTAACGACGAACGCCAGCGGATTGGCGCTGATGAAGCGCGTGACGTCTTCGTCGCTGCGGGCGGAAAATCGCGGATTGCTCATCGGGATGCCATCGTCGCCGGTTGGGTTTGCCTGGTTGCGCTGCGCGCGTTGCGCCGCGTCCACCACAGGCCGGCGCCGAGCACGCCCATCGCGAGCAGGCCGAGACCGGTCAGCAGCGAAACGAGGCGGCCGGGCAGGCCGAGAAATTCGCCGTTGTGGATCGGATAGAACGCGTTCGCAATCTTCTCGTTCAGCGGCAGCCTGAACGCGTCGCGATCGAGCAGGACGCTGCCGTCATGCGCATCGACGAATACGGTCGTCTGCCCGAACACGCGGCGCAGCTCGCCCGCCTGGCGCAGGCGGATGCGGTACCACGGCTGATCGGCGCCCGGCATCTCGACCAGCGACAGCGCCGCGCCCGGATAGCGCTGCATCGCGGTGGCCAGCGCCGTGGCCAGCGGAATGCGCTCGGCGGAAGTAGCGGCGCGCACCGGCGGTGCAACGGATTCCACGCCGAGCCAGCGATCGACCGGCCATTGCTGCGCCACGCCGCAGGCGACGATCACGCTCGCCGGCGCGAGCAGGCAGGGGCCGAGCGCGCGATGCCACTTGTAGAACTTCGCGGCCGGCGAACCCGACGTGCCGGGCAGCAGCACCCGGCGCCATGACTGGCCGCGCGCCGGCCATGCGAGGGTCAGGCCGAACAACAGGTTTGTCAGCAGCACGAGGCCGCTGCAACCGAGAAACCACTTGCCGCGATCGCCGGCGAACAGCGTCTCGTGGAAATCGTGTGCGGTCTGGAACAGGCCCGGCGCCGGGTAGTCGTAGTCGCGCGGCGCGTCGCGCAGCACCGCGCCTTCGCCATCCACATGCACGCTGCGCGTGTGATCGTCCTTGTCGGTGAACAGCAGGTCGTAGCGATTCGGCGAACCTTCGCCGGCCATGATCCAGGTCAGCGTCGCCTGTGGCCGCGCGGCCGCGAGCGCGGCCACCGCCGCGCCGAACCGACCGGCTGCCAGCGGACGATCCGGGCCGCGCAACAGCGCATCTCCGATCTCGCCCTGGAACGAGATCAGCACGCCGCTCAGGGCCTGCAGCAACCACAGCACGCCCAGGCCGAGGCTCAGATACTTGTGCGTGCTGCGGACGATCGGGCGCATGGCGAGCTTCCGCGCCGCAACCGGCGCAGTCAATACCGGTCAATCTCGGTCCAAATCCTGTCACAGACTGGCGATGCGGGGTCTATCGCTGTCGTATGTGGGCCAAGTTGGGTTCGCGCGCTGTCGGCTGTCATGCCGACGGCGTCATTCCCGTGTGAGCGGGAATCCGTGTTGTCATTTGCTCGTCATTCCGGCGCAAGCCGGAATCCATCTTGATCTCGTTTTTCCTCGCTCAGGCGAGTGCAGAGCTTCCACTCGCCCTGCGGGCGAGCGGGTCACTTTCTCTTGTGTGGCCAAGAGAAAGTAACCAAAGAGAAGGCCACCCCCGGCGGCGCGCTCTTCGGGCATCCTGCCCTGCGAGTGCGCGATCGCACTGCGGGGTTCGCTGGATGCACGTCCGT
>Ga0207695_10001906_pt1 | contig 32547 bp, 28 predicted proteins | sample KBSC54metaG_FD_184354 | JGI IMG/M metagenome (GOLD analysis project Ga0207695, IMG submission 184354) | Corn rhizosphere microbial communities from Kellogg Biological Station, Michigan, USA - KBS C5-4 metaG (SPAdes) (version 2) | ecosystem: Host-associated > Plants > Roots > Rhizosphere > Soil... | reverse complement strand
CCGAGTCGGCCGATCGCCGACGACCTCCATCCAAGGAACGCCGGCGCCGGCGAGCACCTCGCGGAAACGGCCGGTCATCCACGCGCGCAGATGCTCACCATCGCGGAGGCCGTCGTCGTCGAACGGAACACCGGCGTCGCTCGTCAGGACGTACAGGGCACGCGGCGGCATTGCTTCGGCGATGGCGCGCACGGAGTCCGTCGTGTGTTCGCGGTACCGTTCCTGCCAGATCGTCGTGGCGAGTGCGTCGGTGTCGCAGACCAGCACCGGACCGCCGGTCCGTGCCGCGTGTTCCTCGTCCTCGCACTGGCGCAGGGCGACGTCGTCGAAATCCTGGTCGGTCCACTCCAGGTCGAAGATCGTCGGAACGGCCTCGGCGCGCATCCTCGCCTGAGCCTGCGCCACAGCGAGCTTCAGGACGGTGAGTTCGCGACCGTATTCGGGGACGCAGTTCGTCGTCGCGAACGGACCGCCGCGGGCTCGCAGCGCGTCGGCGAGGTCCTGCGCAAGCGTCGTCGTCCCGGTCGACTCCGCGCCGACGATGACGATGCGGCGCGCGAACCACGCCCGCACCGGCGGTTCGATCGCGTGCCAGTAAGCGATCGGGTCGGCGCGTACCTTGGTGCCGGAGACGGCGTACGTCGCGCGAGCGGGATCGACGCGGACGTCGGCGGCGGCGAAGCGTCGGGCGAGTTCCGCACCGTAGGGCTCGGAGGTGAAGACGGCGTCGACGGGAGTGCCGCGGTACCTTCCGTCGTTGACCGCTTCGTGCATCAGGGCGACGTGGGCGTCCCAGACAGCGGCGTCGTCGTAGTCGACAGGGATGTCGTCCACGATGCCGACGACGTCGACGTGCGGCAGGCCAGCGAAGGACTCGCGCAGCCACGCCACGCGCACAGCCAGGGAAATCGACTCGACGCTGGCGGCCATGACGACCACGGTCACGCTGTCGCAGGTGTCCGCGGCGGCACGGATCAGGAATCGGTGCCCGGCGTGCGGCGGGTAGAACTTGCCGATCACCAGGCCGTGGCGGAACTCGTGCTTCACGCGGTCACCGCCGCGGCCGCCGTGTCCTGACCGACTTGCTGGTGCCGGGCCGTCGCGAGTCGCCTGCCCCAGGCGCGCAGGCCGACCAGGCACAGACCGAGGAAGATGATGTAGACGATGCCGGTGAGATACAGGGTCTTCACGAAGTAGAGCGGGACGTAGACGACGTCCGCCGCTATCCAGAAGAACCAGTTCTCGAGCTTCTTGAGGTTCAGCAGCCACTGCGCCGCCAGCGACAACGCGGTTGTAAGCGCATCCCAGAACGGGGCGATGTCCCGTGCATGCGTGAGCAAGATGTCCAGCCCCCATGTCGCCGGCACGACGAGCGCGATGAGGACCGCGATCGTGGTGGGTGTCGCTCGCGTCATCAAAAGCCTGCTGCGCTTCTGTCCGCCGTGCAGCCACTCCCACCACCCGATGACACCGAGCACGAGGTAGACGATCTGAAGCCCGGCGTCCGCGTATAGCTTGGCCGTCCAGAAAAGGACGAGGAAGAACACGTTGTTGGCGATACCGATCGGGAAGTTCAAGATGTGCGCCCGTACCGTCAACCACACACCGACGGCCCCGGTCAGGAACCCGAGCAACTCGGCCCACGTGACCGCATCCCGCCCAAAATGGAACAGCACCACATTCAACGGCGTCACTAAGTGACTGAGGAACTCCGTCACGGCATCCCCTCTCTGACCGGCCCGCCTTAGTTAGCGTCAGAGTGACGATAATGGGTGGTCGCCGGTCCCGCAAGGGATGTTTTCGGCATCGAGTCGAACCTCAGGAGACGCTCACGTGGCCACAGCGTGCCTCGGCCGACACCTCGACCCCATCCGCGCCGATCTTGCCGTCGGGCCAGATCTCACGGACCGGAACCGCCCGAGCACCAGCACGCCGACCAGCCGGTTCACGGACGCGTGTGGTTGTCCGGCTCGGCTCTATGCCGAACGTCTGGGTGAACCCCGCTAGGTGAAACCACCGTAACCAGCCCCTCCCGCCTCCTTCCCGCGACATCCAGTCCGTCAGATCTGCCGAAGAAGGCAGCTCGTGGGCAACGTGGTCCACTTATTGGAAGGGCAAGGGCTCTGATATGCAACAGAAGGGCATAGTCTTCACGACGAAGTTGACCGTGAGCGACTGCGCGGACCGTTTCCGGGAGACCGGTGACGGCCTCCGGAACGTGGGTCGGAAACTGCTGGAGGCCACCGCGAAGGTGGCCGGGAACGGTGACGTCACCGGCTACTACACGCCCAGGTTCACGTCGCCGTTCGCGCGCGTCGACGGCATCCCGGACTTCGCGGTGGGGATCAACATCATGAAGTTCAGCGCCGCCGCGCAGGGCAACGGGACCCATGTCCACATGTACGTCGACGACTGTGGCGAGTATCGGGAAGTGCAGTTGGTCTCCAGCCACGGTCTCACCGGCGGTATGCGTTCGGGACGGATGGTCCGGAAGTTCTTCGAGGCGTTCCAGGAGTCGGACGCGGCAGTGACGGTCAAGGAGAGCAGCGTATAGCCCGAGGCCGGATACCTGACGTGGCACTACTGCGGACGGGGCGTGAGCGGGATGATCTCCGATCCCGCCCACGCCCGCTTGTCGACCAGGGCGGCCCGGCGTTCGGCGGTGAACCGCTTGCGCCAGGTAACGGATGGTGTCGAGACCGCCGATAAGGGACCGGGTCAAGGCTGGTAATAAAGTCTCTGACCATCACGGGCACTTCAATACTCACGGCCCACACCAAGGCCGGGACCAAAGCCCACCGGACGCCGGCACGGCCGAAGTCATCCCGCTCGAAGGCTCCATCCGCCGCCGGTGAGTTCCTCCCACCACGCCATCCACGGTTACCGGTGCCCATACCAGCGTCCAGCACCGGGGTGTATGAAGGCACCCGGAAGGGCGAGGTCCACTTCACCGGGAACATACTCAGGCCGGTCCAGGTTTGTTCACCAGCGCGGTCGTGTGCGATGAGCGCGTCTACTGTGAGACCGTCGCGCAGATCTGAGCGACGTAGGACCCCCGTCGATCCTGGAGAATGCATGAGTAGCCCCGATACGGTGATCGCCGCCCTGCGCAGCGAGTACGACCTCCTGACCCAGCAGGTCGCGGTGTTCAGCGACGATGACCTGGCCGGGCCCTCGGCCGCGTCCGAGTGGGATATCTCGCAAGTCCTCAGCCACCTGGGCAGCGGCGCGGAGATCAACCGGGCGACGCTCCAAGCCGCGCTCGACGGCACGACGCCCGGCGGCCGCGAGTTCAACGAGTCCGTCTGGGACCGGTGGAACGCCATGTCCCGCCGGCAGCGCGCCGACGGGTATGTCGTGGCGAACCGCGAGTTGACCGAGCTGTACGAATCGCTGGATGCCGATACGCGCAACAGCCTGATGATCGACATGGGCTTCCTGCCCGCGCCGATCGACGTGGCGACCGCCGGGCGCATACGTCTCAATGAGGTGGCCATGCACTCCTGGGACATCCGTGTCGCCTCGGACGTGAACGCGACGCTTGCGCCGCAAGCCGTCCGCGAGCTCCTGCACGGCGAGCCGGACTTCACCGCATGGATCAGCAAGCCCGAGCACCTCGGCGGCGAGAGCTTGGTCCTCCACGTCACCACGAGCGAGCCGGAGTCGGACTTCGCACTGAACTTGACCACCCCGGTGAGCACCAGCTTCGAGGTCGCCGACAAGTACGACGGCACACTCACACTGCCGGCCGAGGCGTGGCTGCGTCTCAAGGCCGGACGTCTCGCACCGCGGTACACGCCGACCGGGATCGTCGCCACCGGCGCCGCCGACCTCGACCTGCTGCGCAAGGTCTTCCCCGGCTACTAGGAGCTGTCCGGGGTTCGGATTTCGGTGAGGTCCGGTGGGGGCTGGTGTCGGCTGGTAGAACTCGGGCGTGGCGCGTTTTGATGTGACGGATGCCGAGTGGGCGTTGATCGAGCCTGTGCTGCCGGTGGCTGCTACCGGGCCGTTGCCGCGACGTATGCGGGAGCAGTTCAACGGGATCGTGTGGCGGTTCCGTACCGGCTCTGGCTGGAGTGACGTGCCAGAACGCTACGGATCATGGTCAACGCTCTACGACCGGTTCAACGCATGGTCCGTGGGGTAGGTCAAAGCGGGCTGTCACCTGCGACGTCAGCGTCATAGTGCCCGCGGCGTAACGCAAACGCGTTGGATCGACAGTCGGCGACGACGAGGAGCATCCAGCGGCGAACGCCACGATGATCGCCGCCGCGCAAGCGGTGACGAGATCCAAGACTCGTTGACGTGCCACAGCACTTCGGCGCGCACGACGTCACGGCGGTTCCCAGCCCACGCGATTCGGCAGGAAGCGCCCCGGGGTGCGCTCGTTGCCCTGTCCCACCGTCGAGCATCTTGCGGGAACTGTTTGCTGCGCACGGTGGCAACAGGGAAGAGGCTGGAGCCGGGCCGCGGCGTGACGATGGCAGGAGCACTGGTGAGTCCTGTCGGGGTACGCAGCGTAGAAGGTAGAGATCATGAAGGAAGGATGGCTGACGTTTCTCGTCGCCCTCATAGTGATTGGAGCAGTGGCGGGCGCCAAAGACGCCTCCGGCTCCTCCTCCCAGCCTTCGCCACAGGTTGTGCAGACCACCGTGTCCGGTCGCTGAACGGGGCATGTGGACGTCTTCGAGAGTGCGCCACTCTGTTATTGACGTGCCGTCGGATGGTTATCCGGCGGCACGTTGCATTTCGGCTGTTGTGACCACCATCATGTCGGACACGTCGCCGAGTCTTGCCGCGAGCGCTTCGAACTTGCTGGTGGGAGAGGTGCGGCAACGCGGATTCCACAGCGCTCAGCGGGTCGGGACGCATACTCGATCAACAGCAGCGTTCGTGTCGATCGTGGGGACGAGTTCCGGAGGAGAGAGTCATGGCTCAGCAGGGTGGACCGATTTCGCAACAGCAGCAGCCGCTTCCGGATTCGGCTAGGGGGCGGCTTGCTCAGTCGCAGCAGGGGCGGCCTTGTTTCACCTCTGATCTGTCGGTGAATGAGTTCGTGTTGGCTACGCAGGCGGGGTTCGTGCCTGTGGGGCTGGTGATGGGGACGAGCATCTACCACATCGGGATTCAGCCGACGCGGTGGAACACCAGTCAGGAGCTGGGGGTGCTCACGCAGGCGATGTACACCGCGCGGGAGCTGGCGATGGCTCGGATGGAGGCTGAGGCCGACATGCTGGGTGCTGACGGGATCATCGGGGTGGAGGTGCGGGCGCGGCGGTATGCGTTCTCGGCCGAGATCATGGAGTTCGTGGCTGTCGGGACGGCGATCAAGGCTGAGAACAGCAACGTGCCGCTGCGGACGCCTGCGGGCCGGCCCTTCACGTCGCATCTGTCGGGGCAGGACTTCTGGACGTTGTGGCAGCACGGGTGGGTGCCGCGGGCCTTGGTGCTCGGCACCTGCGTCTACCACGTCGCGCACCTCACGTTCCGGCAGGCGTTGCAGGCGTCGGGACAGAACACCGAGCTCGGCACGTACACGCAGGCTGTCTACGACGCGCGCGAGATCGCCATGTCCCGCATGCAGTACGAGGGCAACCAGGTCGGCGCCGACGGCATAGTCGGGGTCACGGTCCACGAGAACGACTGGGTCTGGGGCGAGCACGCCATCGAGTTCTTCGCGATGGGGACCGCGGTCAGCAAGCTCCACCAAGACGCGTCGCCGGTGTCGCCCCAGATGACGATGCCGCTGTCCGGCTGAGGTAGGGAGAAACACCGGGGGAGGGGCGCCGGCAAAGACGCCCCTCCGCTGCATCATCGCAAAGCGCTGGCCAGAGGCGGGTTCAGCCGGGCGAAGCCCTCCTGCCGCTCATAAGGGAAGTACGGATAAGGCGCCGCCTGCCAGCTAGCCGCATCAAGCCGAGCGACCTGCTCCACCGTCAACTCCCAGCCGATGGCGCCGAGGTTCTGCCGCAGCTGCTCCTCATCGCGAGCCCCGATGATGACCGAGGACACCGTCGGGCGCCGGAGCAGCCAGTTGATGGCGATCTGCGGGATCGCCGCGCCGGTCTCCTTGGAGATCTCGTCCAGCACATCGACCACTCGATACAACTGCTCGTCATCGACAGGCGGCCCCATCTCAGTGGTCTGATGCAGTCGGCTGCCGGCCGGAAGCGCCTCCCCGCGCCGGATCTTGCCAGTCAGCCGGCCCCATCCCAGCGGACTCCACACCAGCGCGCCGATCCCCTGGTCGGCGGCGAGCGGCATGAGCTCCCACTCGTAGTCGCGCCCGACGAGCGAGTAGTACACCTGGTGCGCCACGTAGCGCGAGGCGTGCATCCGGTCCGCGGCCGCCAGCGACTTCATCAGCTGCCAGCCCGCGAAGTTCGACGCGCCGACGTACCGGATCTTGCCGGCCCGCACCAGGTCGTCGAGGGCTGACACGGTCTCCTCGACCGGCGTCCGGGCGTCGAAAGCGTGCAGCTGGAACAGATCGATGTAGTCCGTCCCCAGGCGGCGCAGCGCACTCTCCGTCGCCTGGATCAGCCGGGACCGGGACGCTCCCGCGTCCTGGGGTCCGTCGCCGATCGGCAGGCCGGCCTTCGTCGACAGCAGAACCTGATCGCGCCGGCCCTTGATGGCCGCTCCGAGCACCTCCTCGGCCATCCCCTCGGAGTACACGTCCGCGGTGTCGAACAACGTCATCCCCGCGTCGAGGCTGATGTCGACCAGCCGCCGAGCCGCGCGGGCATCGGTGTCGCCCAACGCGCCGAACAGATCGCCCTTGCCGCCGAACCCCGCCGAGCCCAAGCTCAGAGCGGGGACGACCAGCCCCGAATCACCCAACCGCCGGTATTCCACGACCCTGCCTCCTTGCCGCCGAGAGAATCAATACTCTGCTAAACCCCGGCCACCAAGGTAGCACTGTCGACGGCCTTAATGGAACCCCAGTCCCGTTACTGTAGCTGTCGGATCCCCGTCGCACAACGGATCAAGAGCGATCTCCGGCTGAGAGTGGGGCCGCTAGACCTTGTCGACAGCCTTGCTGACCAGCTGCTGGACCGTCGACGCCGGCACGCCGCCGACCCCGAACGCGGCGACCTCGATGTAGACCTGCCCCTTGCGAACGACGACTACGTCCCCGTCGTAAGTCACGCCCGACCTGCTGGCCGTCAGCTGCAAGGCATAGCTCTCGTCGCCGTAGGACGAGAACGATGTCGCGGACAGGTGCGTCGTATCCGTGCCGGAGGTGATCGCAGAGCACTGGCTCGCGGCCTTCTGGACCGACGCCCACAGATCGTGAACCTGTTGGGCCGGGCCGGAAGCAAGGATCTCCTGCAGGAACGGCCCGTCCTCCGACGCCTGGAAGTCGGTCTCGGCCTGCGCAGGCAGCTGCGTGCTGCCGCTCGCCGTGAGGGCCTCGCACGGAGCCGTGACCGAACTGTCCGCGGACGGCGGCGACACCGCCCATCCGAACGGCAGGTCGGGAATCGCGAGGGCTGCGGCCTTCAGCTGTGTCGCAGAAGCCTGGCCCACGAGAAGCGAAGCCGAAGCCGAAGATGGAGATGGAGATGGAGATGGAGATGGAGACAGAGACGGAGACGGAGTCGAAGTCCGAGCCGGAACCGAAGCTGTCGGCTGCACCTTGTGACTCGGCGAGGAGGAGGAAGAGCACGACGTACACGAGACGAGCGCCACCGACGCGACCAATGCCATGGACGCCATGATCCGGTTCATACACATGCCTCGCTGCCGTGGCGGTGACTCTCTACGGGAGGAAGTCTCAGCCCTTAGTGTGCGCTCAAGCCGGGCACCGAGGCAGCCCCGACAGGTCGGAAGCCTTCAGCACATAGGCGTCGTACGTCAGATCCGGTGACTTCACATCCCCGAGCGGGTAGTACACCGCGACCGCGTCCCCGTTCGTCACCGCGCTCCCGTACTCCTTGGTGACCTGCGTGAACGACCGCGTCTTCAGGTCCGCGGCGAACGTCGCCGTGGAGTTCGTCCACGTCACCACATCGCCCGACACCCCAACCGTGTCCATGGCGTCGCCGTCGTTCGCCGTGCTCACCACGACAGCGGCGGGCATCCCCGCACGCCACGCATACAGTGTCCGGTAATCGGCGCTGGTCCAGGCCCACGTGGTGCCGTCGCTCGCGATGGTCGCGGGAGCGGTCTGCACCTGAGCCAGCGGAGCGGGGAGCGTGGCGGGAGCGCCGGTCGTCGCCGAGGCGGCCGTGAGCGTCACCGGGCCGTTGGCCTGCAACGCCTCGGTCCAGACCAGGAGGTCGCCGGCGAACAGGGAGGCGCCCATGTGTCCGGTGTGGACGACCTTGTCCTGACCGGTCGCGAGATCGAAGAGGTGAACCTGCTGTGTGCCGTCGGCGAGGCCCTGGATCCACGTCGCCTTGCCGTTGTGGACCTGCGGCCATTCGACCGTGCCGTTCGTCGCCGTCCCCGGGTCGCTGGCGATGGCATGCGGCCTGGCAGTGCCCTGCGAATCCCAGGCGTAGAGATCCCAGGCGCCGGTGAGCTGCTGCGAATGGTTGGCCATGAAGATGAGCCAGCGGCCATCGAAGCCGGCCACACCGTAACCGGCATAGGGAGCGGCCAAGGTGAAGACCGTCTGCTTCTCGCTGCCGCGATCACGCGACCAGACGAGGTTCTTCATGTTCTGGACGCCGTTGCCGTCCGTTGCGAAGAACGACGATCCGTCCGGAGCGACGGCCACGGGAACCAGCGCTTCGCCTGCTGCGGTCCTGACCGCACCTGCCGATTCGGCCTGCGTCAGCGCAGCGGGGGTGGCGACGGAACAGAACGCGCCGCTGGGACGACTCGCATGAGAGGAAGTGGACGCACTGCACCCGGACATACATGCCGTCACTATCGCCGCCGCTGCGGCCAGCAGACAGCGTCGGGTTCGGGAAGATGCCACGTCGGCCTCCGGGGTGCGATCGTGCTGAGGGCAGAACGGAACCCGCGGTGGCGGCCGGAACCGGCTGCCGCCGCGGGCTTGTGCCGTGCGGTGGGGGGCCCGCACGTCTGACAGAGCGGGCGGTCTACCAGTAGTAGCCGCGGCCGCCCAAGATGCGCACCAGCAAGGAGGAGCTGATCTTCGAGTAGGCCGGGACCGTGCTCCAGACCGTGGTGGCGGGGTCGGCGTAGTGCGTCGTCGCGCCGTTGTCGTAGTACCCGTCGATGGCGATGTAGTGGTAGATCAGCTCGTTCGGGTGTCCGGCCAGGTGCGGGCCGCCGGGAACCTCGTAGGCGTTGCCGACCAGGCCGTTGCCGGAGTCTATGTCCGACTTCAGGTGGCTCTCGTAGCCGGAGACGTAGCCGGACCAGGCGCCGGACTCGAAGACCTCGTCGTACTTGAAGCCGCCGGAGTAGGCGTTCAGGGCGCTCAACATCCCGCCCATGTCGGTGCCGTTGGTGGTGGTGCCCAGGACGCCGGCGGCCCAGCTCTGGGTGCGCGTCCCGTGGCCGCTCTCCTTCAGCGTCGAGACCAGCGCGGCCGGGCCGCACCAGTAGTAGCGCTGCTCGCCCTGCTGCGAGGGGGTGAGCTTGGCCCAGCCGGAGCCGTGGGTCACGGGGCCGGCGTCGGGAGTGACCGTCGTGCTCTGGGCGCCGGCGTTGGCGGGGGTCGCCGCGGCGGCCGTGCTGATGCCGGCCCCGAGGGCGAGCAGGACGGCCGCGCCGCCGATGAGCGGGCGCCGCAAGCTCGCCGCGGTGGGGTTCGTTCTCATCGGATTCCTCCTTGGACGACAAGCGTGGGGAAAAGAGCGGCAGCGGGCCGGTCCGGGCTCGTCGTCGGGCCCGACGGGCCAGAGCCCGGCTCGCCGCCGAGAACGACCCTGGGCTACCGGACGTGTACACCGGAAGGCTTCGGCGCTGTCCGGAAGCAGCCCTGTCAGGGTTCGGACACTCTATACACAGGGTTGGCAGTCAGTCGCACTCAGTACTGAAGGCTGAGTGAAGCCGATTACGCCCGACGGGCCACACCAGAAGGGTCCTGATAGTTCTAGTGCCTGCACCAGTTGCTCGGGCCATGTCAGAAACCGCATACTGACGTTCGGTGAGAACTTCCACTACACCTGGGGAAGGGATGCTGGAAGCCTTCGGGGTCTCGTCGGCGGCAGAGCAGCTGTACCTGCATCTGCTGCGCGAGCCGGATCTTCGGATCGAGGCCATCAGCGGGGAGCTGGGGTGGCCCGAGGAGGAGGTGCGCGCCGCTCTCGACGAGTTGTCCCGCCTCGCGCTGCTGCGGACGTCTCCTGCGCATCCTCGAACGCTGCGGCCGGTGGCGCCGGACGTCGGGCTGGAGTCATTGCTGGGGCGGCTCCAGGCCGAGCTCGTGGCGCGGCAGCACCAGTTGGAGAGCGGTCGCGCGGCCCTGGCGGTGCTGACCGCCGAGTACGCGGAGCTCCATCCGCGGGGCGAGCGCACGGTGACCGAGGAGCTGCTCGGGGTCGAAGAGGTGCGCACGCGCCTGAAAACCCTTTCCGCGCAAGCGAGGTCCGAACTCGTCGCCCTGATCCCGGACCCCGTCCAGCGCGCCGACACGCTGGCGGCGAGCAAGCCGCTCGACGCCGCGGTGCTTGAGCGCGGCGTCCAGATGCGCACGGTCTATCTGAACAGCATCCGCAACGACCCGGCGAGCATCGCTTACAGCGACTGGCTTTCCGGCATCGGCGGCCAGATCCGCACCGCCCCGACCGTCCCGCTGCGCCTGATCATCTTCGACCGCACCACCGCCCTGGTCCCGATCGACCCGAAGGACAGCTCCGCCGGCGCCACCGTTCTGACCGGAGCCGGCGTGGTCGCGGCGATGTGCGCGCTCTTCGAGCAGATCTGGGCCACCGCCAACCCCCTCGGCGTGCCCAACCCGCTGGACGCACAGGGCCTCGGTCCCGAGGAGCGCGAAGTCCTGCGCATGCTGGCGAACGGCGAGACCGACGAGCACATTGCGCGCCGCTTGGGCGTCTCGACGCGCACGGTCGGGCGCAAAGCCTCGGAGCTCATGCGGAGGTTGGGGACTCGGAGCCGCTTTCAGATGGGCGTGCGGGCGAGCGAGCTGGGGTGGCTCGGCCCGCCCCAGGAGGCGTGTTGCGAGGGGTTGGAGGCGCCGCATCATGTGCGCGAAGGATCTGAACTCCTAAGCGGTTACCTAGACTGCGCACGGTAGTGCACGCCCTACTCATGGGTGAAAACCCTGATTAAGGGCGATGGTTGGCAGTGACTGCCGAGCACCGGCGCCCCACGCTGTGAAATCAAGGTGCTGCGATCAGTGCGTTCGACTGCGACACTGCGGACTGTGCCGGTCACCTCCCGGGCTTTGGACGGCGACGGCACGTCACCCCACGCGCACGACCACCCCACGAGAGGACGCCATGACAATCCCTCTGTATAAGAGAGCTGCCCTGGGCGCGGCGGCTGTGCTCGCCGTCACGACTGTCGCCGCAGGCGCGATGGTCGGGACGGCGCAGGCGGCGTCGGGCGGGGCCCGATGGACCGAGAATCTGGCGCAGGTGCAGTCTTCCGACTTCAACGTCGCCTGGACGGGCAAGGCGCTCACGGTCAAGGACGGCCGGGTGCACGCTTCGACGTCCCAGGACACGCGCGGCTACGCGCAGGACGTGCTGCCCGAGCACGCTCTGGCCGCGCCGGCCGACGAGGTCGCCGTGACGCTCACCGCCACCCGGCCCGCCGGTTCGGAGGCGCAGGTCGACGTCCGCGGCCTCGCGCTCAACGGCAGGTGGACGCAGTGGATCCCCGCGGCGGCCACCGGTGTCACCCAGCTCTCGGCTTCGGTGACCGAGGTGCAGGCGCGGCTGACGTTGCGCGACAGCGCGCAGGGTGCCGCCCCGGCGATCAGCAGTCTGATACTCAACGCTGACAACGGCGCCGCCCCCACCGCCGCCGCGCAGCTCACTCCGATGTCCCTGTCCTACCAGGTCTACGCCACGCGCGAAGGTCTCGTCGGCGGCACCACCGCCAACGGCCACGTCATCCAGTCCAGCGACCACTTCGTGGCGCTGCCGTCGGGAACCGTCCTGTCGCCCAACGGCAGCGGCAGCTACTCGGTGCAGGTCTGCGGCCCGGCCCGGTGTGAGACGGCGCCGGTGTGGGACATCGGCCCGTGGAACACGCACGACAACTACTGGAGCGCCAGCCGCGCCGAGTTCACCAACCTGCCGCAGGGCGAGCCCGAGGCGCAGGCGGCGTACCAGAGCGGCTACAACGGCGGCCACGACGAGTTCGGCAGGACCGTCTCCAACCCGGCGGGCATCGACCTCGCCGACGGCACCTTCTACAACGTCGGCCTGAACAACAACGGCTGGGTCACCGTGACCTACCTGTGGACCGGCGGTGGCGGCAGCGGACCGTCGGTCACCGGCATGAGCCAGTGCGCCACCTCGTCGAACGCCGACTGCTACAGCGCCGCGGCCGGCAACGGATCCGACTGCCACACCGGCCACTTCTGCATCTACACCGGCACCAACTACAGCGGCACGGTGTTCTCCTTCTACCACTGCAAGTACAACGGCGGTGACTGGGCGCTGCAGAACTGGCTCTCGGCAGGGTCCTACATCAACGACAACTCCGGCGGCACCGACGCCTACACCAAGGACGCGAACCACAACGTCATCACAGCGACCACGCCGGGGAGCAGGAGCACGAACTACAACTTCGACCCGGTCTACTACGTGCAAGCATGCTGAAATAGCTGGTGCCTAGTGCGGCGGCCCCCTTCGCTTCGGCGGAGGGGGCCGCCGCCGAGGACGTGCCGAAGGGCCGGCGCGCTACGCCTGCCCTCCGATGGCCCGCACCGCTTCGATCGTGTCAGCATCCTGCGGGCGCTTGTCCTCCCGGTATCGCACGACCCGCGCGAACCGCAGCGCGACGCCCCCGGGATACCGCGAACTCCGCTGCACGCCGTCGAAAGCCACCTCGACGACCAGCTCCGGCCGCACCCGCACGGTCCACTCGTCGGCGGACGTCCGCAGGGCCCGCAGCCGCTCGGTCTGCCAGGCGAGCAGCTCGTCGGTCATACCCTTGAACGTCTTGCCCAGCATGACGAACGCGCCGGTCTCCGGATCGCGCGCGGCCAAATGCAGGTTGCTCAGCCAGCCGCTGCGCCGGCCGTGGCCCCATTCGGCGGCGATGACCACCAGGTCGAGCGTGTGGACCGGCTTGACCTTCAGCCAGGCCGAGCCGCGGCGGCCGGCGGTGTAGGCCGCGTCGAGGGCCTTCACCACGACGCCTTCGTGCCCGCGTTCCAAGGCGTCCTTGGCGAACGCCTCCGCCGCCGCGGGGTCGTCGGTGACCAGGCGCGGGGCCAGAGCGCCGGGCGGCGCGACGGACGCGAGCAGGTCGGAGCGTTCGCGCGAGGGCAGGTCGATCAGGTCGCGGCCGTCGAGGTGCAGCAGGTCGAACAGGAACACCGTCAGCGGGATCTGCTCGCGCAGCTTGGTGACGTCTCGGCGGCTGCCGGTACGGCTCGCGGTCTCCTGGAACGGCCGCGGACGGCCGTCGGCGGCCAGCGCCAGCGCCTCGCCGTCCAGGACCGCGGACGTCACCGGGAGCGCCAGGGCCAGCTCGACCACCTCCGGCAGGCGGTCGGTGATGTCGTCCAGGCTGCGGGTGAAGACCTGGACGCGGTCGCCGTCGCGGTGGATCTGGACCCTGATCCCGTCGAGTTTCCACTCCAGCGCCGCCGGCGCGGCCTTCGCCAGCGCGGCCGGGACGCCGTCCGCCGTCCCGGCCAGCATCGGCTGGATCGGACGCCCGACGACCAGGCCGACCTCGCGCAGCCCCGGCACTCCGTCGCGCAACGCGATCTGCGCGGCCGCCGCCAGATCGCCGCCGAACATCGCCGCGCGCCGCACCTCGGCCGCCGGAACCTCCGCGGCCTTGGCGACGGCGTCGGCCATCACGCCGTCCAGCGCGCCCTGGCGCAGCTCGCCGGTGAGAAGCCGGCGCAGGAACGCCTGCTCCTCGGCGGTGGCCCGGGCGAACAGCGCGTTCAGCAGCTCGCGGCGCAGGGCCTGCGAGCCGGTGCCGGAGGTCGTGCCGACCTCGCCGAGGATCCGGTCGACCTCGGCCACCTCCAGCTCGCCGGGCCCGGCCGCCGGCGCGGGGAGCTCGCGCAGCGCGGCCCAGCCGACGCCGATCTGCCGCTGCGGCAGCTCGCCGGACAGGTAGTGGACGGCGACCCGGACCTCGTCGGGCCCGGCCGCCGTCCGCAGCCGTTCGGCGATCAGGGCGATCTTGGCCGAGCGGGCCGAGATCCCGGAGACGGCTGCGGACGTGGTCGCCAGGTCGAGCAAGCGCATGAATGCCATGGTCCGCCATGGCACTGACAGAGGCGACCGGGGTGACCCACCCGATCCCTCTGGACCGGCCGGCCATAGCCGGATCAGCCGAGCCTTCCGAACCGGCCATCGAACCTTGGCGCCCCCGCTCCGCCGAACCCGCATCATGGCGGCAGTGGTTTCGGGGCCCCGCCTCGTGTAGGAGGACGAGGAGGGCAATGGACATCGAGGATGAACGACGATTCCGGGAGTTCGTCGGGGCCCGGTCGAAGGCGCTGCTACAGACCGCCTACCTGCTGACCGGCGACTGGGAACACAGCCGTGATCTGGTGCAGGGCGCGCTGGCCGGACTGGCGCGCAAGTGGGGCCGGCTGGCCGATCCGGGCCACGCCGAGGCGTATGTGCGCAAGATGATCTACCACGCGCACGTGGACCGCACCCGGCGCCTGTCCTGGCGGCGCGAGCGGACGACGGCGACCGTGCCGGACACCGCGGCCGAGCGCTCGGATCCGGCGGATCTGGTCGCCGCGCGTCGGGACGTGATGGAGGCGCTGAGGCAGCTGCCGCCGGGGCAGCGTGCCGTGGTCGTGCTGCGGTACTTCGAGGACCGCACAGACGAGGACATCGCGGCGGTGCTGGGGATCTCGGCCGGGACCGTGCGCAGCCAGCATCACAAGGCACTGAAGGCGTTGCGGGTGAGCACGAGCATCACCGTGAACGACACGTTGAAGGAGGAGGCGGCATGGTGACGGAGCAGGAGTTGCGGGACGCGCTGGCCGACGCCGTCGACGATCCGGCGGCCGAGACCTACACGCTCGGGCTGTCGGACCGCGCGCTGGCGGAAGCCCGCGAGGACGCGCGGTGGTGGCGGCCGATGACGGGCCGGCGCGCGGGGGCGCGGGTGCGGTGGGTGCCGGTCGTCGCCGTCGGCTCGGCCTTCGCGGTCGCCGCCGCCGTCGGGATGGCGGCGCTCGGCGGCGGGAAGGGATCGGGCGACGGATTGCCGGTGCAGGCACTGTCCGCCCCACAGACGCCCCCGAACCCGGTCGGTCAGGAGGCGCTCACCGAGTTCGGAGCGGAATGCTTCGACGGGCACGGGCCGAAGCTGGACTCGACGTACGTCTGGGACCCGGCGACGCGCCGGTATCACGGTGTCCCCGGCGGCGTCGTGACGGCCTTCCACCCTTCGCCCGACGGGAAGTACGCGCTGGTGGAGCTGGGCATGCCGCCCCAGTCGTGGGCGGTTGCCGGCTGGTCCGACGCGGTGGCGGGTCGCCTGACGCAGCATCCGGTGGCCGGCGTGAGCGGCTTGCACTGGACCGCGGACGGCAAGGAAGTCGTCACCGACCTGAAGCGGGACGTGGCCAAGACCACTGGCGGATCGGTCCTGCCGAAGCAGGCCGCCGATTTCTATGATCCGGCCTCGGGACGCCGCCTGGCCGCGGTCCCGATTCCCCAGGTCGTGCTCGACATGGACGCGAGCCGTCAGTGGTCGATCCAACAGGTCCAGGGCGACCACGACTCGGCTGTGTTCCCCCTCCTGAGCGCCGATGGCGACCGGCTGGAGTACCTCGATGCTCAGGGAGCCACGATCCGAACGCTGGAAGTGCGGGACGGCCTTCCGGCGAGCGAGGGGAAGGAATCGGACCTGCTCGAGTCGGCCCAGATCTCGCCCGACGGCCGCTACCTGCTCGAGACGAGCGGGTCGGTGCTCGCGGTCTTCGATCTCCAGGCCCGTGGTGAGCGTGTCGGCTACCTGGATGTCGCGGGACACACATTCAGCAGCTGGGTCGGCGACCATCAGATCGTGACGTCGGTGGAGAAGAACATGCCGCCTTCCGGCGCCCGGACGGGCCACAACCCCGTGTATTCGGTGTTGTCACCGGAGTTGAAGGTCTTGCAGCAGGCGGAGTTCGTGCTCCCGTCCGACCCCCACGGCTATTGCGCGACGTGGCCCATGTCGTGGGCTCCGACAGGGCAGTTCCCTGGGGCGTTCGTACCCTGATCCCTTGACCGAAAATCACCGCCGCCTGGTACGAGGTGCCTGCCATCCTGAACGGATGCCAACCGACACCTCGTACCACGGCGGCCTCGCCGCGTTCTTCGCCGGGAGCGGCCAGGGGCACCCGACCAACGCGTACATCGATCGGCCCGCGATGCTCGCCCTGGTCGGGGACATCGCGGGCCAGGACGTGCTCGACGTGGGCTGCGGGCCGGGGTACTACGCGGCGACGTTCGCGGACCGGGGGGCGACGGTGACCGCGCTCGACGGCAGCGCGGAGCTGCTGCAGGTCGCGAAGCGCACGGCGGGGGAGCGCGGGACGTTCCTGCACCACGATCTGGAGCAGCCGCTGCCGTTGCCGGACGCCTCGTTCGACCTGGCGGTGATGGCGTTGGTGTACCACCATGTGCACGCGCGACAGCAGCTGTTGGCCGAGCTGCGCCGGGTGCTGCGCCCCGGCGGGCGGCTGCTGGTCTCCACGACGCACCCGATGAGCGAGCAGCGCTGGCTCGGCGGCTCCTACTACGAGGGCGGACGCGTCGAGGCGCCGGTCGGCGGGCCCGGGAACGGGTTCTCGATCAACTTCGAGCGGATGACCGCCGAGCGCTTCGTGAACGAGATGCTCGACGGCGGCTTCGTCCTGGAGCGCCTGCTGGAGCCGCGGCCGGCACCGGAGTTCCGGGACGTCGACGCGGCGAAGTTCGAGGTGCTGGACGTCAAGCCGACGGTGTTGACGGTGGCGTTGCGGCGACCGCGGTAGACCGGGAATCAGGCCGCTCCCCGGGTTCCAGCCCGGCCGCGCCGCGATCGGCCCGCAGCAAGAAGCATCCCGCCGCCAGCCCGAACGCCGCCGCCGTCTCGTGCCCGATCGTCGCGAAGTTCGGCAGCAGCCCGAACCATTGCACGCTGACGAACGGGTACGCGAACACCCCCGCGGCCCACAGCAGCCGCAGCTTGCGCGGCACCAGCGGCGTCACGGCCGCGGCCGTCGCCAGCACGCCATAGCTGATCCCGTAGTCGTACCCGTCCCACCACTTCGCGGGGTAGCGGCCGGAGTGGATCGCGGCGGCGGCGACGCTGGTGGCGGCCGCGGTCGCGATGGTGTTCGCGAGCAGGAAGAGCGCGGCGGTGCGGCCCGCGCCCATGCGCCGCTCCAGCGCCGCCATGCAGATCCCGACTCCGCCCCCGATGATCAGAAGGTGGGAGAGCAGACCGCTGTCCGTGGCCGTGAACAGCGGGCTGGCCAGCAGGACTTCGAGCGGGGCGTGCGCCATGTTGTGCGGGTTGGTGCTGATGGTGATTTTGAGGTGGTCGGCGGCCGGCCCGGACAGGAGCCGCGTCAGCACGAGCAGGCCGGCCAGGATGACGAGCAGGTAGGCGAACGTCATCGGGTTGCGGCGCGGGTAGGTGCGCGCGGCCCGGGCCGGCGCCGCGAGCGCGCGGGCCGCCGGGCGCGGGCCGGAGTCGATCGCCATGGGCCGAGCTTGGCAGAAACGCCCCGGCCGATGGCGGATCACCGGCGAGAATGGGAATCCGGGTCGAGGATGGAGGAGCGATGGACGCAGAGGAACCTCTGGAAGAACAGCGGCGTATCGAGTGGTACGAGACGCCGGTCCCGCCCGGCATGCTCGTGACCCAGGCCTACGTCTGGGCCCTCGATCCCGACGACGGCCGCATCCTGATCCAGGACCGCGGTCCCGAGCACCCCCGCCGCTACACCCTGCCCGGCGGCCGCCCGGAGCCCGAGGACGGCGGCGACCTGCTGCAGACCGCCGCTCGCGAGGCGATGGAGGAGTCCCAGATCCGCATCGACACCGGCCGGGCGGTCTATCTGGGCCATCAGGTGGTGACCTGGCTGGTGAAGCATTCCGAGCCGTTCGCCCAGGTCCGCTTCGCCGTTCCGATCATCGGCTACGAACCCATCGGCCCCGATCCCGACACCGGGCGCATCAGCCGCCGCTTCATGACCGCCGTGGAGCGCGCGCCGGAGTTCCTGCACTGGCACGAGACCGCCGCCTCGCAGGCCAAAGCCGCCTTACGCGCCGGACAGGAGCTCGGCTTACCCGTCGAGGACCCCGCCCCCGAGGGCTATCGCGACGGCGAGTAGGGCTGCGAGCAGGGGCGCAAACAGAGACGCAAACAGAAGACGCAAACAGAAGACGCAAGCACGGCCGCGAACAGAGACGCGAGCAGGGACTCAAGAAGGGCTGCCACCCGGTCAGCCAAGAACACCCCCCGTCACATCACCGGGTACTCGGAACTGCCCAGCGGCATGGCGCAGAATCCGCCTCCGGCCCGGTGCAGGGGCAGGGCCGACCAGTCGAAGTCGCCGATCCCGGGCAGGCCCGCCGCGAAGCGTTCCGCGTCGTCTTCGGGGTGGTAGCCGATCGCCGCGCCCTCGGCCAGCGAGAACCAGCGCCGGGCGTTGGCCGAGATGCCCCACAGCACCCGGAACCCGGCCGGCGGCGGGGCGGCCAGACATGCTTCGACCAGGCGCGCGCCGTCGCCGTGGGAGATCCACACGGCGAGATCCAGGATCGACAGCGGCTCGGGCCGGTAGGCGCCCAGTCGCAGACAGCTGACATCGACGCCGAACCGCGAGTGGTACAGGCTTCCCAGGGCCTCCATGGCCGCCTTGCTGACGCCGTAGTACGTGTCGGGCCGGGCCGCGGCGCCGGCCGGGAGGAATCCGTCCGGCCCGACGTCGTCCCGGGTCCAGAAGCCGGCGGCGTGGATGCTGGAAGCCAGCACGACCCGCGGTACCCCCTGCCGGACCACGGCTTCCAGCACGCTCCGGGTGCCTTCGACGTTCACCTCGGCCAGCTCGCTCCAGGAACCCTCGCCGGGATTCCCGCCGAGGTGCACCACGGCGTCCACGCCTTCGCAGGCCTCGTCGATCGCGGCCGGGTCGGCGAACGAGGCCGTCACGATCTCCGCGCCGTCGTCGCCGGGCGTCACCGGCATGACGTCGAGCAGCCGCAGCACCCGGCCGGGCCGCGCCAGCAGCGGGCGCAGCGCACCGCCGACGCGCCCGGCCGCGCCGGTGATCAGGATCCGTTCGGTCACAACGCCTCCTAGAAGGTCGAGCCAGAAGGTCGAGCCAGAGGGTCGAGCCGGTGCGCCGGTCGGCGTGGCGGCAAGGTGTCCTGGTCGGAGACTGCCTTCGCGTTCGGCGGGTGTCCACCTGAAAGGCATGGCCGACACGGAAGACAACGTTGTCCGCCATCGTGCCCGGGCCGATCCGGCGGACCGATCCGGCGGGCGGCCGGCAGAGTATATTCGAGGTCTGATTCAATAGGGGTGCGCCGCGTCGGCTTTCGCCGTGCCGGTTCAGCCGGCGCTGCGCACCACCAGCTCCGTCGGGACCACCACGGTCTTGGGCCGCGACCGGTCCCCGGCGATGCGGTTGAACAGCAGTTCCGCGCCGATGCGGCCGATCTCGCGCACGTCGTAGGAGACCACCGTCAGCGGCCAGGGCACGAACGGCGCGGTCTCGAAGTCGTCGAAGCCGATCAGCTCCACCTGCGCCGAGCGGCCGGCCAGCGCACTGAGCGCGCCCACGACGAGCCGGTTGTTCAGCGCGAACACCGCGGTCGGCGGCTCGGGGCCGTCGAGCATGGCGTTCACCGCGGCCGTGGCGTCCTGGACGGTGTGCACGCCGTACTTGATGAGGTCGGGACGATAGGGCAGCCCGGCGTGCTCCAGCGCCCGCTCGGCCGTGCTGAGGCGCTCGGCCATCGTGGAGATGCTCAGCCAGTCCGAGACCACGCCGATCCGCGTGTGCCCGGCGGCGGTCAGGTGCTCGACGGCCATGCGGGCGCCGCCCGCGTTGTCGATGAGCACCGAGTCCGCGCGCAGGTTGCGCGGCGGCCGGTCCAGGAAGACGATCGGCATGCCGCGCTCGATCTCAGGGCGCAGATACACGTGGTCGGCGTCGGCGGCCGGGACCACCAGCAGGCCGTCCACCCGGCGCTCGCACAGCTCCAGCAGCAGCCTGCGCTCGCGGTCGGCGTCCTCCTCGGAGCTGGCCGTGATCAGCAGGGTGTCGCGGTCCAGCGCGTACTGCGCCGCCGCCGCGGCTATGCCGGCGTAGAACGGGTTCGCCAGGTCCTCGATGAGCAGGCCCACCGTCGCCGAACCGCTGCCGGAGCGCAGGTTGCGGGCCATGTCGTTCCGGCGGAAGCCGAGTTCGGCGACGGCCGCGTTGACCTTGGCGACCAGCTGGGGGTCGACGGTGGGCACGTTGTTCACCACCCGTGAGACGGTCTTCAGGCTGACGCCCGCGATCCGTGCCACGTCCGCCATGGTCGGGCGGCGTATCTCCCCTCCCGGGCTGGGCGTGCTCATCCTGCGTCCCGGCTCCTTCCGGCGCGACACGGCGCCGGGCCCGGTGCCTACGTTGTCTCGTGTCGCTACTGTAGAGCCTCCAGGGTAAACGCAAAGCCGGCGTCCACGGCTTCGAGCCGATGGCGGGGCTGCAGGGGGTGGCCGCACGACGCGCTGCCGATGCCGTGGTGGCCGTGGTCGACATGGACGTGCAGCCGCCCGGAGGGGACGAGCTCGTCGGGATGGCGCGCGGCTTCCAGCGCGGCGGTGCTCCACGGCCGGACCGCGAGGTCGAAGTGCGGGGCGCCGGACAGGAGCAGACCGCTGCCGTCGTGCCGGGTGAGCGAGGCCCTGCGGACCTGGTGGCGGTTGCCGTTCTCCTGCGGGAACAGGTACGGCGTCTGCAAGTCGAAGACAGAGCTCTGATAGTGCCCGACGCGCACCGCCGACCGGCTGTCCCGGTAGGCCTCGCCGGGCCCGAGCCCGTACCAGCTCACGGTTTCCAGGTCCGCCGGCAGCCGGAAGGAGACACCGAGCCGGGGGATCGGGCACGGCCAGGGCCGGTTCGGCGCGACGTGGACGGTCAGGCTCAGCCGGGTGTCCGTCGCCGACCAGATGGAGGTGACGTCGAGGTGGTGGTCCAGGCCGGCCGGCCCCACGCGCGTGGTGACGGTGAAGGCGTCGGGTTCGCATTCCACGGCGAGGACGTCGTGCACCAGCCGGTCCAGGCCCGCCGCCTTCCACGCCTGGACCAACGGCGGCCCGACGAACGAGGACCAGCGCTCGTTGTCGATCGGGGCCCGCCACAGGTCCAGCGCGAAGCCCTCGATCGCCACACCGGCCAGGCCGAGCAGCTCCCCGGACGAGGCGTCGAAGGTCGCCGGGCCGAGCGTGACCGTGTCGCCGAGGCGTTGCGGGGTCAGGTAATCCGCGGCCGCGTCGCCGCGGTCGATGGTCGTGCTGCTGGAGGCGGTGCTGGAGGATGTGCCGGACGCTGTCGCGGCCAGCAACGCGTCGGCGGCCAGCGCGACGGCTTGATCGACCAGCGGATCGGCGTCGGAGACCGGGGCGCCGTCCAGCTCGATCTGGCCCCACGCCACCACGTGTCCGGCCGGTGCCCACGGCTCGTCGGCGGTCAGTGCGGCCTCGACGGTCAGCCAGCGCTCGCCGGGGCCCGCGGCGTAGGCCGCCTTGGTCAGCTCGTCCGGCGGCCGGAAGCGGAAGCTCGCGCCCGGCGCGATCGGCGGGATGGGGAGTTCGGCCTGCGCGATGAGGTCGCCGTCGATCTCCAGACGCCAGGTCCAGCGCAGGTATCCGGTGTCGCGGCTGTGGTGCAGGTTGCGGATCGTGTCGCCCTCGACGCGGACGGGCTCGCAGAGCTTGCCGTACTCCAGCAGGCCGGGGGAGGGCGTGCGGTCCGGGAAGAGCAGGCCGTCGGCGACGAAGTTGCCGTCGTGGACCCGCTCGCCGAAGTCGCCGCCGTAGGCGTAGTGCGAGCCCTGGGCGATGCCGTGGTCGATCCACTCCCAGACGAAGCCGCCGGCCAGACGCGGATGCGACTCGAACAGGTGCCGGTATTCCAGCAGGCCGCCGGGGCCGTTGCCCATGGCATGCGCGAACTCGCACAGGACGAACGGCAGCGACCGCCGGTGGGCGTCGACGGTCGGGTCGGACGTCGTCGGCTCCTGATATACGCCGATCGAGACCACTTCGTCGTAGTTCGCGTACATCCGCGAGTAGAGGTCGACGTAGGAGGAATCCCGGTCGCCTTCGTAGTGGATCAGCCGCTCGGGGTCCCGCTCCCGGATCCACGCGGCCATCGCGGCCAGATTCTCGCCGCTGCCGCATTCGTTGCCCAGGGACCAGATCACCACGCTCGGGTGGTTCTTGTCCCGCTCGACCATGCGCTCTGCGCGGTCCAGCAACGCCTCGCGCCACGCCGGGTCGGCGACCGGGTTGTCGCGCCAGCCGACCAGGCCGAACCCGTGAGTCTCCAGATCGCACTCGTCGATGACCCAGAGCCCGTATTCGTCGCACAGGTCGAGGAAGCGGGAGTCCGGCGGGTAGTGGGAGGTGCGGACGGCGTTGATGTTGTGCCGCTTCATCAGCAGCACGTCTTCGAGCATCGTTTCCGGGCTCAGGGTGCGGCCGGTCAGCGGATGCCACTCGTGGCGGTTCACGCCGCGGAACTTCAGCGGCTTGCCGTTGGCCAGCAGGACGCCGTCGGCGGTCTCGACGCGGCGGAAGCCGATGCGGACCGGGACGCGCTCGCCGGCGCTGACCAGCTCGCCGGCGTAGAGGCGCGGCTGTTCGTCGCTCCAGGGCTCGACGCGGTCCAGGACGAAGGGCCCGGCCGGGTCGGCGTCGGCGATGCCGAGTCCGGGGACGGTGAGGCGGGCCGTGCCGGTGACGTCGACGCGCAGGGTGCCCTGGCCGGTCGCCGGGTCGTAGTCGGCGTGGACGAAGAAGTCTGAGATGCCGTCGCGCGGCCGTTCCAGGATCGCGGCGGAGCGGAAGATGCCGGACAGCCACCACATGTCCTGGTCTTCCAGGTAGGAGCCGGCCGACCACTGGTGGACGCGGACCGCGATCACGTTCTGCCGACCCGGTTCCAGGACGGACGAGAGGTCGAACTCGGTGGGCAGGCGCGAGCCCTTGCCGTCGCCGAGCAGGGTGCCGTTCAGCCAGACCGCGAAGCAGGAGTCGACGCCTTCGAAGCGCAGGCGCGCGCCTTCGGCCGGGAAGTCGGCCGGGACGTCGAAGGCGTAGCGGTACTCGCCGGTCGGGTTCTCGCGTGGGACGTGCGGCGGGTTCAGCGGGATCGGGTAGGTGACGTTCGTGTACGCCGGTTTGCCGTAGCGCGGCTCGTCCGGCACGCCTTGCATCTGCCAGCACGACGGGACGGCGATCTCGTCCCAGCCGGTGTCGTCGAAGTCCGGCGCCTGGAACCGCTCCGTCGTGTCATGCAGCCCGGCGGCCAGCCGGAAGCGCCACCGGCCGTCGAGCCCGAGCCGCGCGGCGTCGGAGGTGAACGCCGCGCGGGGGGCGAGGCGGCCGGTGCCGGGGGAGCGGTCCTCGACGTAGGCGAAGCGTGGGGTGATGGTCACAGGGTCAAGGGACATCGAGTCGGCACATCCTTAGGGTCCGGGGTCCGGGGGTGTCAGAGGACGGCCGACGGTGGCGCGGTGGACGCGCGCACCATCAACCGGCCGGCCATGACGGTCTCGTCGTTGTGCGCGCTGTCGCCGTCGAGCAGATCCAGCAGGATCTGCGCGGCGCGCCTGCCCAAATCCACGCTTTGCAGCGCGACGCTCGTCAGCGGGGTCTCGGCGAGTACCGCCGCGGAGGTGTCGTCGAACCCCGCGACCGAGACATCGCCCGGCACGCTGCGGCCGGTTTCGCGCAGCCGGCGCATGACGCCCAGCGCCATGGCGTCGTTGAAGGCGAAGATCGCGGTCGGTGGCTCGGGGACGTCCATCAGGCGCGTCGCGGCCGCATAGCCGGAGTCGAAGGTGAAGTCGCCGCTGTCGATCAGCTCCGGCGCGAGGTCGACGCGGGCGTCGGCGAAGGCCCGCCGGACGCCGCGCAGGCGGGCCGCCATCCCGAGCCGGCTCTCCGGCGGGCCGTTGACCACGCCGATGCGGCGGTGGCCCAGCGCCAGCAGGTGCTGTGCGACGGCGTAGGCGCCGCCCTCGTCGTCGGGGTGCACCATGGGGATGTCGTCCTCGGTGTAGCCGATCACCACGACCGGATAACCGAGCTCCACCAGACGCGGCAGCGCCGCGGTGCCGGCCCCGCCTTCGACGATCAGGCCGTCGACCAGGCGGCGGCGGTCGAAGCGGCGGTAGGCGGAGGCGGGGTCCTTGGAGGCCTCGCGCGTGGAGAGCAGCATGCCGTAGCCGCGGGCGGCGAGTTCCTGCTCCGCACCGGTCATCATGCGGATCAGGTGGTCGTTGGCGAAGGCGAAGCCGGGATCGTGCGGGATGACCAGGCCGACGACCTCGGTGCGACCGCGCGCCATGGCGCGGCCTCCGGCGCTGGGGCGATAGCCGAGGGCGGACATGGAGGCGACGACGCGGTCGCGGACGGGTCCGGTGACGGTCGGGTCGCCGTTGACGACGCGGGAGACGGTTTGGTGGGAGACGCCTGCGTGGTTCGCGACGGTGCGCATGGTGGGTTTGGAAGGGGTGGGGGTGGTCGGGGTGATCGGCTGTCCTGGCATCCCCTCGTCCTCCCGGTGGTGCTGACAGGGTGGTTCGGCGACCCTACCCGTGTAGAGGCCGCCAAGTGAACGCTCACTTTACGGGTGACAGCGTTTGTTCGCAGCAAAAAGCGCGGCGGACCGAAGTCCGCCGCGCTCCTGCCTGCTCTGCCGGTCGGGCTTAAGCTCCGGCGCCCGGGCCGATCTGCTTCTTGCCGTCGCCGGCCGCGATCTCGTTCCGCAGGCGCGCCATCTCGTTCTCCACGCCCGATCCGGCCGAGAGGGCCTCCAGCTCGCGGGTGATGTCGTCCTTGCCGTAACCGGTGGGGTCGTCGAGGACGCCCGAGGCGGTGAGTTCGTCGAGGGCCGCGCCGCGGGCCTGGAGCTGCGCCGTCTTGTTCTCGGCGCGCTCGATGGCCATGTTGACGTCGCCCATCTCTTCGGAGATGCCGCTGAAGGCTTCGCCGATCTGGGTGGTCGCCTGGGCCGCCGCGTAGGTGGCCTTGATGGTCTCCTTCTTCGTGCGGAAGGCGTCGACCTTCGCCTGCAGGTTCTGGGAGGCGCGGACGAGCTTCTCCTCCTCCGCCTGCAGCGCGGTGTACTGCTGCGTCATGTCCTCGATCTGCTGCTGGACCGGGGCGCGGCGGACCAGGGCTTCGCGCGCCAGGTCTTCGCGGCCGATCTCGAGGGCCCGCTTGGCCTGCTCGCCGCGCTTGTCGTAGTCGGCCTGGAGTTGCTTGAGCTGGATCTCCAGGCGCTTGCGGCTGGTCGCCACCTCCGCGACGCCGCGGCGCACCTTCTGCAGCAGCTCCAGCTGCTTCTCGTACGACAGGTCGAGTTGCTCGACCGGATTTTCGCGGCGTTCCAGAGCCGCGTTGGCCTTGGCCTCGACGACCAGCTTCATCCGCTTCATGACGCCGCTCATGGACGCTCCCCGCCCCCTTCGATACACGCGCGTTGGTTCAAGGGATCAACGCTTCCGTGGTGACCGTGGTTCCCAGAATAGACCGGCCGGAATCCGCTTCGGCACCCGTGGTCTGCCCGATGCCGCGCTGCGCGAGATAGGCGCCTGCCAGCACGATCAGGCCGCCGGCGATCTGCGTCAGCGACAGCCGCTCCCCGAGAGTGATCCATGCGACCACCGTCGCCGACGCCGGCTCGACGTACGCCAGCCCCGCCGCGACCGTCGCCGACAGCCGCTGCACCGCCGCCGCCCCGGTGAGGTACGACAGGATCGTGCTGATCAGCACCATGAACGCGGCCAGCGTCCAGCCCGGCAAGTGGTGCGAGCCCATCGGGATGGAGCGCCCGAGGATGTGCCAGGGCGCGCCCCACGGCGCGGCCAGCGGTGTCAGCACCACCATGCCGACGGTCATGCCGCCGGTCGTCAGTGTCAGGGGGTCGACCGAGCCGGAGAGGCGGTCGATCAGCAGGAAGTACGTCGCGTTCCCCGCGGCGGCGCCGAGGCCGGCGGCGAGCCCGATGGCGTCCAGATGCACCCCGGACCAGATCTGCACCACGATCGCCAGCCCCAGCATCGCCACCCCGACGCCGATCGCCGACTCGCGCGCGACGTGCGTGTGCCGCACCAGCTTCTCCCAGCCGACGACCAGCACCGGCCCGGTGAACTCCAGCAGGATCGCGATCCCCACCGGCAGCCGTGACGCGGCCACGAAGTACAGCACCTGGCACGCCGCGACCGCCACCAGCCCGTACGCCACGATCGGCCACTTGTGCCGCACCATCGTCGTGAACTGCCCGGGCCGCCGCAGCACCAGGCACAGCGCCACCAGCACCACGACCGTCCCGACCAGCCGGACCCACACCGCCTGCAGGGGACTGAACCCGGCGGCGATCAGGGCCTTGGCGAACGGGCCGCCGGCCCCGAAGGCCACCGAGGAGATCACGCCGAACAGGACACCGGCCGTGGTGCGGTTGAGGGATGCGGAGCTGGTCATCTTGCCGAGGGTAATAGGCGCGGGCCGGTTTTGTCAGTGACGTCCGCCGGCCGACGCCCAGTCGTGATGCGCCGTCATGATCCAGACGTGGTGTCGCCCAGCAAGTGAACGGCTTCGGCGAACGCCTCCGGCGCCTCCTGCGGCAGGTTGTGCCCGACCCCGTCCACCATCCGATACTCGAGCCGCCCGGTGAACAGCTCCCTGTCCCCGGAGTCGGCGAACCCCGGCCCCCCGATCCCGTCCGCTCCGGACTCCAGCACGACGGTCGGCACTGAGATCTTCGTCCCGAAAGCCAGCCGCTCCTCGATCGCCTGATATCGCGGATCGCCCTCGGCCAGGTTGTGCCGATGCCTGTAAGAATGGGTGACCACCGCGACGAAATCCGGGTTGTGCAGGCTCGGCGCGCTCGCCGGGAACTCGGCCGCGGCCGCCTCCCACGTCGGGGACCACGTCCGCCACAGCAACTCGCACAGCTCCTCGCGGTTCTGCTCCAGGCCCCGCCGCCCGCGCTCGCTCTGGAAGTAGTACTGATACCAATACGTCGCCTCCCACGCCGGCTTCGACGGCTCCTGGGAGTGCGCAATGTTCTGCACGTTGTACCCGTCGACCGTCACCAGCCCGCGCACCCGCCCCGGCCACAGCGCCGAGACGATGCACGCCGCGCGGCCGCCCCAGTCGTAACCGCCGACGATCGGCTGGTCCAGCCCCAACGCGTCGATGAAGTCGAGCAGGTCCTGGCCGATGGCGCCCTGCTGCCCGGACCGCGGGTCGGTCTCGGACTGGAAGCGCGTCTTGCCGAAACCCCGCAGATATGGCGCGTATACGGAGTAACCACCTTGTGCCACCAACGCGGCGGCGACCTTGTCGTAGGCGCGGACGTCGTAGGGGAAGCCGTGGAGCAGTACGACGGGAATCCCCGAGGGGTCTCCCGCGTGTTCATAGGCGATGTCGAGAACTGGCGTCGCTATGTGATCCAGAGCGGTGAAGGTCATGCAGAGAGCTTCGCATAATCGCGTGCGTAGGCCTCGAAGAATGCGGCCTCCGCGAGCGTGGAATTCCGCAGCTCAGACAACAGAACGCGCTCATCGGGACCATGCAGTCCGCACGCCGCGTCCTCCGCGCCGAACAACAAGATCTCGGCGTCCGGCACCGCCTTCGCGAGCCCGTTGACGAGCGGGATCGCGCCGCCGTCCGCGGCGTACATCGGCCGCGAGCCCCATGCGGCTTCCAGCGCCTGTTCGGCAGCCTTGTATGCCGGTCCGCCGGTCTCGGCGGCGAACCCGGGCCCGGCGTCCCCCGCCGTCACCGTCAGTTCCACGCCGAACGGCTTCGCCGCTTCCAGATGCCGCACCAGGGCTTCCTGCGCCTCCTTCGGATCCTGCTCCGGGTGGATGCGCAGGTTGATCAGGGCCCTGGCATACGGCACGACCGCCAGCGCCGCGGTGTCGACCGGCGGGGCGTCCAGCCCGACGACGGTGATCGCCGGGCCGCTCCACAGGCGCTCGCCGAGCCCGCCGGACCCGGGCAGCGGGGTGCCGGGCTCGACGGTGGCCAGCGCGCGGAACTCCTCCTCGGTGTACGTGGTCCCGGACCACGGCTCGCGCCGCAGTCCCGGAACCGCCACGTCGCCCTTCGCGTCGTGCAGCGTCGCCAGCGCGCTGATCAGGGTGAGCAGCGCGTCGGGGGCGGCGCCGCCGTACAGGCCGCTGTGCCGCGCCTCTTTCAGGGTGCGGACCTCCACCAGAACTTCGGCGCTTCCCCGGAGCGCGGTGGTCAGGGTCGGGGTGCCGGGACGGATGTTGCCCGTGTCGGCGATGACCATCGCGTCGCAGGCGAAGGCCGCCGGGTTCTGCGGCGGGTAGTCGTCCAGCGCGCTGCCTGACTCCTCTTGGCCCTCCAGCACGATGCGGATGCCCACCGGCGGCCGGCCGTCGAAGGCCCGCAGCGCGCCGAGGTGGACGGCCAGGTTCGCCTTGTCGTCGGCGATGCCGCGGCCGCGGATCGCCGCTCCGTGCTCGGGGTCGGTGTACTCCGTCGGAGCGAAGGGCGGGGAGGTCCAGGCCGTCTCGTCGCCGGGTGGCTGGACGTCGTAGTGCCCGTAAAGGAGGACGGTCGGCGCGTCGGGCGTCGGCGGCGGGATGTGGCCGGTGATGATCGGGAAGGTGCCGGGCAGCCGCAGGTCTGCCAAGTCCTGAACCCCCGCCTCGCGCAGCAGCTCGACCAGCAGGTCGTGACACTCGATGACCTTCTCCCGCGGATAGCCGGGGAAGGCGATCGACGGGATGGCGGCCAGACGCTTGAGATCGGCGGCCACGCCGGGCATCAGGGCGTCGATTCTGGCGGTGAGCCGCGTGAATTCCATGCGGTCAGTAACTCATACCCAGCCTCGCCGTGCCGCCTGGGCGCCGATCTGGAAGCGGGACGCGGCCCCCAGCCGGGCGGCCAGGTCGGCGACGCGGCGGCGGACGGTGCGCTCGCTGATGCCGAGCTGGCGGGCGATGACGTCGTCCTTCATCCCGGCGTTCAGGCACTGCAGGATCGCGTGGTCCTCGGCGAGCAGGTCCGGGTTCGCGCCGGCGAGCGGTGCGAAAAGGGGTACCGCTTGTGTCCACACCGCCTCGAAAAGCGCGATCAGCGCCTCGCAGAGTCCGGACGCGTGCACGACCGCGCAGCGCGAGGCGGCATCGCCGGCACCGGGCTCCGAGAGCGGAAGGATCGCCTTGCGCCGGTCGGCGATGACCAGCTTGGTCGGCACCGACGGCGCCACCCGCGCCAGCTCGCCGAGCTGCACCAGCGCCCGGACCCGGTTGGTGCGCTCGGGATGGTCCAGCACGGCGGTCGCGTAGACGGCGCGCACCTCGACGCCGCGGGCCAGCGCGCCGGTCTCCGCCTCGGTGTCGGCGTAGTCGGAGGCGTAGGGCGGAGTGTCGAAGGCGAGGATCTCGGCGCCGGCACCGGCCATCAGGTCGTGGAACCGCGCGGCGATGGCGGAGCGGCCGACGACCACTTCCATCGGCGGTGCCGCGCCGGTGCGCACCGCGCGGTCGGAAAAGGCGGCCGACAGCTCGTCGATGGTCTGCGTGAGCCGATCCAGCTCGGTCTGCCGTTCGCGGACCAGGCCGGTCAGCGCCACCCGCGGATCGACCGGCACGACCGAGACGCCGTCGCGCAGCGCGAGTCCGAGCTCGATGAGCCGCCGGACGCTGCGCCGGACCTGTTCGGGCGGCGCGCCGAGTTCGTCGGCCAGGGTGGCCGGAGTGTGGGAGGCGCCGGCGGTCAGCAGGTGGCGCAGCACGGTCTCGTCGAAGGCTGACAGGCCAACGGGGGTCAGCACGATCGCCCACATTACAGCCCCTTTCCAGCGCACAGCACCTCTTGTTGGATGACTCGCGCACGCCTACGATGAGCCTCCCCGAGAACATGAAGATGCTTCACATACCTGGAGCGCACCTTGTCGCTAGAGACGTCGAACGGCCCCGGCACCACGTCATCCCCGTTCGACGCGGAGCCCGCGGCCAAGGTGCGGGCGCCCTGGATCACCGGGTTCGTGTTCGCCGGGCTGGGCTGGCAGGTGGCGAGCCAGGTGCCGAGCACCTTCACGGTGCCGCAGCAGATCAAGGACATCGACCCGGCCGGGCACGTCGCGGACTTCGCGTGGGTCAACACGATCGGGACGCTGTCGATCCTGTTCCTCGGGCCGCTGTTCGGGATGCTGTCGGACCGGACGGTCTCGCGGTTCGGGCGGCGGCGGCCGTGGATCGCGCTGGGCGCCCTGGCCTGCGCGGCGGCGCTGGTGTTCAGCGGGACGCAGAACTCTGTGTGGGGCGTCGGGGTCGGCTACCTGCTGCAGACGGCGTTCGTCGCCGCGCTGGCGGCGGGGATGGTGACGATCGTTCCGGACCAGGTGCCGATCGGGCAGCGCGGGTTCGTGCTCGGATGGGGCGGGGTGCCGCAGGCCGCGGCGCTCATTATCGGCGGGGTACTGGTCTCGCTGTCGAAGGGGTACGTCGGGCAGTACGCGGCGCTGGCCTCGTTGATGGTGTTCGTGGTGCTGTTCGCGTGGCGCGTCGGGGATGCGAAACTGCCGCGCGACAGACGCGAACCCTTCAGTTTCCAGGCCTATCTGGCCAACTACCGGATCCAGGTGCGGCAACACCCTGACTTCGGATGGGCGTTGGCGACGCGGTTCCTGATGGTGCTCGGATACGGCCTCGGGACGCTTTACACGCCGTACTTCCTGGATGATGTGCTGGGCTTCAAGAACACGCCGAACGACAAGAGCAACGACAGCCACCTGCTGATCGTGGTCGCTGTGAACAGCGTCTCGACGGTCGCACTGGTCGTGATCGCCGGATGGCTGTCGGACCGCTGGGGACGGCGCAAGCCCTTGGTGGCCGGCGGTTCCGCGGTGATGGCGGTCGCGGCGGCGATGATCGCGGTGCATCAGACGTGGGGGATGATGCTGGCCGCCGGTGCGGTGCTGGGACTCGGGTACGGCGTGTATCTCAGCGTCGACGGCGCGCTGGTCACGCAGACACTGCCGTCGGGCGCCGACCGGGGGCGTGACATGGGGTTCGCCAATCTGATGACGATTATCCCGTTTGCGCTGGTGCCGCCGATCGCCGCGCTACTCATCAAGTTCGCGGGTGGCTATGCTGCGCTGTTCTGGGCTTCGGCGATCGCCTCGGTCGCCGGTGCGGTGTGCATCAACCGGATTCGTGGCGTTCGGTAGGGATACACGGCGCACAGCGAAGCGCACTACGGCCAACGGCGAACACAGATCGGTTGCCAATCCATGAACTCAGCGTCCCGCGTCCTCGTGATCGGTATCGACGGGGTCCGGCTCGATGTTCTCCGCTCCGTTTCGACCCCGCACATCGACGCGCTGGCGGCCGAGGGGTTCCTCGCGCCGGTGCGGATCGACGACGCCACGCCGACGTGGTCCGGGCCGTGCTGGGCGACGATCGCGACCGGCGTCTCGGCGGACAAGCACGGCATCATGCACAACGTGTTCACCGGGCATCGGCTCGCGGACCACCCGGACTTCTTGACGTTGGCTTCGTTGGCCGGCAAGCGGACGTATCTGTCGGTCGGGAGCTGGGAGCCTTTGGCGACGGCGGCGTGCGGAGGGCCGCTGTTCGCGGCGCCGGACCGGGTGACGTTCACGTCGTACGGGCTCGACTGCGAGCGCGGGGACGAGGCGGCCACGGCCGATGCCGAGCGCGAGTTGCTGGCGGCGGATTACGACGTGGCGTTCGTGTACCTGGGGGACGTGGACGAGACGGGGCACGAGCTCGGGGTCGGGGCGGAGTACCGCGCGGCGGTGGAGCGTGCCGATGCGCGGGTCGGGCGGTTGCTGGCGACGGTGCGGGCGCGCTCTTCGTTCGCCGACGAGCGGTGGACGGTGATCGTGGTGACGGATCACGGGCACGTCGACGAGGGCGGGCACGGCGGCGACAGCGATGTGGAGCGCACGGCGTGGATCGCGGCCAGCGGGCCGGGGATCGAGGCGGGCGTGGACATGGGGACGCTGCGGCATGTGGATGTCGCGGCGCATGTCTTCGAGGCGATCGGGCTGAGCGAGGCGATGGCCGGGCTTCCTTTGGAGGGGAAGCCTTTCGCTGCTGTCTGAGGGCTCTTATTCAGTCACCTCCACGCGTTTCGGGAACGGAATGCGCATCAGGTCCTCGGCGATGTGGATCGGGCCGGAGAACTCCTCGGCGGCCTGGGCCAGGTAGCGGGCCGGGG
>Ga0207695_10001904_pt1 | contig 32555 bp, 27 predicted proteins | sample KBSC54metaG_FD_184354 | JGI IMG/M metagenome (GOLD analysis project Ga0207695, IMG submission 184354) | Corn rhizosphere microbial communities from Kellogg Biological Station, Michigan, USA - KBS C5-4 metaG (SPAdes) (version 2) | ecosystem: Host-associated > Plants > Roots > Rhizosphere > Soil... | reverse complement strand
GCACATACAGCAGTAGGTAATGCGCCGTCACGTACTCGCGCAGTTCGCTGCCTTCAGCAATGGCGTTCAGCTGTTCGGCTAGGCGAGTGACGCTATTTCTCGTTTCTACGGAGCGGGTGGGGCGCTCGAGGAATGACCGGCCCATCCCAGGGAAGCGTTCTAGATTCGGGATGACGGTATCTGTCAGTTCGTTCAGTAGCGTATCGAAGGCCTGTATGGCTCCGGCTTGCCGCAGGAATGCTTCGACCTCTTCGAGATGGTGCTCGAAGTTGGAAGTGAGTTTGACTGCATGGTGGGCTATCACGAAGCGATTCAGCTAGTCAATCTGCTGTTCTGGCGACACGGCGTCGCTTAAGAGCGGAGAGGACGCTCCGGGCTTCTTTGACTTTGCCGGCGGCTACGTCGGCCAAGCCCTTACTGGCATCCTCCATCAGTAGCAAATGAATGCGTTCACGCTCTAACTGATGGTAGTAATCCAGTCGCTGCGCATCGATGATGGCAACGTAACTCTCCCCATTTTTGGTGACGATTTTCTCGGCTCCGGCCTTCACCTGATCGGCCAGTTCAGACAGGTTAGCCCTGGCTTGGGAAAGCGGGATCACATCGCTGGCTGAGATGGACATGGCGTACTCCGTCGGTTCGACATTTGTACAGAATAAAGTACACTATACTGCAATTTCTGATGTGAAGGCCGTGCCGGCATTCAGGCTATAGTCGCTAACCTACGGCGCAGCTGAGTCGCGTGTCTGTGTTGGCCGATTGAAATAACGGCTCAGGCAAATTACCGTTCGGGCTCGCCAAACCAGCGTGATGCGACCTGAGCAATATCTTCAAGGTCGGGTGCGTTATCCGTAGCCCAGGCGACAAAGCCATCGGGGCGTACGAGTAATGCGCTCAAGCCCAGGTGATCCTTGGCGTCGCCGCTGACGTACGTGATTCGCCCATTCCAGCGACCTGCTAGCGCTTGAAGGGAAGGGTGAGGGCCAAAGTCCAGCAGCAGGCCACGCCCATTCCGAAGTAGCTCGCCGAGCCTTGTCCCATCCATCAACTCGAAGTCGGGAGCGCTGCGGCCCACCAGTGCGTGGCTATCGCCAAGGTTGTAGCGCAGAGAAACACCCCAGACGCGCTCGGCGAAGTATGTCGCACCATCGCGTGTGCCGATGAGGTCGCGAACGATGGCTTCGAGTGCACGTGAACTCTGGCTCGGCCGCATCAGCGCGACCTGCGCACGCGACCAGTCGAGCACGCGTGCCCCCACCGGTTGCCGTTCACTCGCATAGCTGTCGAGGAGGCCGACCGGTGCGTCGCCGCGGATCGTGGACGCCAGCTTCCAGCCAAGATTCATTGCGTCGCCGATCCCAAGGTTGAGCCCCTGTCCGCCCAAGGGCGAATGGATGTGCGCCGCATCGCCAGCGAGCAGCACGCGTCCTTTGCGATAAGCCGTCGCCTGGCAGGCGCGGTCGGTCCAGGTCGTGGCAAGTTGCAGGGCCTTCAGCGTGACGTCGGTGCCGGAGACGTGGCGCAATACCTCCTGCACCTGCTCAAGCGTGATCGGCTGGGTTCGGTGGAAAGCACCCCCGTCGAACGCAACCATTGCGATCGTCCCGGGTTGCGCATACGTGTACATGCCGGTGGAGGTGTAGTGGCGACCTGGGTTGAGCTTCTCCGGATCAGCCATCTCGACTTGAACGGAGTAACCGGTGAACTCCGGATCGGTGCCGATAAATTCAAAGCCTCCCGCCTTGCGAACTGTGCTGCGGCCGCCGTCACAACCAATCAGCCAGCGTCCGCGAAACGTTTCGCCGCGCGCATGAACGGTCACGTCTTCGTCTGACTGATCGAAGCTCTCGATACCCTGACCGCGCTTGATCTCAACGCCCATCGCGCTTGCCCGTGCAGCCAGGACGGATTCGAGGTGCTCCATCTCGACCGCCATTTGGGTGCCGGCCGGACCTGGCAGGCGGTAAGGCCACTGCGAGCTGTCGATGTCGTCGTGGTAGAACTGGATCCCGGCAAAATGGCCACCCGGACGGCGCGGCTGGTTCATCCAGTGCGCAGCCATGGAACCGCTGCCACGCGTGCCTTCTTTGATCGGTTGCGATGCCGCGACGTCATCGAGCAGCCCGCGGCGGTAGAGCGCTTCAAGGGTGGGTGCTGAAAGCCCACGCATTCCGAACGGAAGGCGCTTCAACGGAGAGCGCGGATCCTCGGCTTGCTCGAGCACCAATACCGAGAGGTTCGCCAGGCGCAGCTCGCAGGCGAGCAACAAGCCCACCGGGCCGGCGCCGGCAATCACGACATCATAAGAAGAGGGTTTGTGGCTGTGCATAAGCTACTCCTGTGTCGGTGTTCGACCGGAGTGGTTCGTCGGTTTGAGAACCACGCCGACGAACGTTGGACGCCATGGTGGCGTCCGGTGTTCGTCGCGGGACTCTCATGCACAAGGCAGGAGGCCAGAGCTTCCGTTTCCGAAAGGACTTGGGCTTACCAAACCAAGTCTGCCTTTTCCGACAGGCGCAACATAACGTCGTAGCGATGGATCTGCAACGGGCAAGGCGGTATCGATTCCCCCCGGTCCTGATCGATGATGTGCATCCTGCACGAATCCTGGGTTACGGCCTCTTCGAGGCTTAAGTAGCACTCCGATACGCCTTGGGCGATTTACCGACCAGGCGCTTGAAGGCATTGCTGAAGGCGCTCTCTGAGGTGTAGCCGAGCGATTGGGCGATCACTGCCACCTGTGTGGTTTCTTCTCGCAGGGCGCGCTCGGCAAGGCGCATGCGCCATTGGGTGAGGTAGGTCAGGGGTGCAACGCCGGCGACGGATTTGAAGTGGAAAGCGAAGGTCGTGCGGGACATCGCGCATGCGCTGGCGAGTTCGTCCAGATGCCAGGGCCTGGCGGGATCGTCATGCATCATGCGAAGCGCAGGGGCAATGCGTGGGTCGCCCATCGCGCGTAGCCACCCGGGTGGCATGGGGCGGGATGTCTTCAGGTGGGCTCGCAGAATCTGGATGAAGAGAAGCTGGGCCAACTGCGCCGACACGAGCTGCGTACCTGGCTGGCCGCTGGCGCGCTCCTCGACAAGCTGGTCGAGAAGCCAGCGGAAGGTTGTCGCCTGCGGCGATGCCGCCGGTACATGAATCCATGGTGGCAGAACATCGGCCAGTAGCCGTCCACTCGTCGGATCGAGCAGGACATGGCCACCGATATGCGCGAAGTCGTCTCCATCACCCAGTTGCGCAGTACTTTTGCCAGAGCCGGAAAACACGCTCATGGCATCGAGGGGAGTGACCGTCGGATCGCTGGCCAGAACAAACGAGCGCCGTTCCGCCAACAGCCCTACGTCCCCGGTTTCGAAGCGAACCGACTCCGCCTCGCCGTCGATCAAGACCCAGCAGTGCCCCTTCACGACGGCAAAGAATTTGATCTTTTCCGGGGCTGGAAAGCGGACGGCCCAGGTGCCACCAGCGGTGAAGCCGCCTGTCACGAGCGATTCCGCATTCGTGAATTTGAGAATGTCGGAAAAGGGGTCTGTGCTCATGTCCGGACTCTCGCGCAAGTAAGTCGCACTTTCAAGTATCCAAAATACGCGAAGCTGGCTCTACTCTGACGGGCATCCGTTAAACGATCGATGCGGGCGCGTTCGCCGGCTTCGATCAAGCACAGAAGAGCCTTCATGACATTGAGCAGACGACAACTTGGTAATCAGGGATTGGAGGTCAGCGCGATCGGGCTTGGCTGCATGGGCATGAGCCAGTCTTACGGCCAGGCGGACGAGGCGGAGTCAGTCGCCACCTTGCACCGTGCCGTCGAGCTTGGATGCCATTTCTTCGACACGGCCGAAGGCTATGGGCCGTTCACGAACGAGGAGTTGCTCGGTCGTGCGTTTAAAGGCCGGCGCGATAGCGTGATTCTTGCGACCAAATTCGGCTTCCGCTTCGAGAACGGGCGCCAGGTCGGTGCAGAGACCGATAGCAGCCCCGCCAATATCCGCCGCGCAGTGGAAGGGTCGTTGCGTCGGCTCCAGACGGATCACATCGATCTGCTTTATCAGCACCGCGTCGATCGCAAGGTGCCGATCGAGGATGTCGCCGGCACCGTTGGCGAATTGGTTCGCGAGGGCAAGGTCCGCTTTTTTGGTTTGTCCGAGGCGGGTGTCGCCAATCTTCGCCGTGCGCATGCGGTCCATCCGGTTTCGGTGCTGCAAAGCGAATACTCGTTGTGGGAGCGCAATCTCGAATCGGAGATTATTCCGGTCCTGCGCGAACTGGGCATTGGTCTCGTGCCATTTTGCCCACTGGGACGTGGCTTTCTGGCCGGCGGCGTGAAGCGAGCCGAAGAATACCCGGAAGGTGACACCCGGCGTATCGATCCGCGCTATCAGGGCAGCAACTACGACGCCAACGTGGCGGCCGCGCGGATCGTGTTCGACATGGCCGCGAGCAAAGGCGTGAAGCCTGGACAGATTGCCCTCGCGTGGCTGCTGCACAAAGGGGACAACATCGTGCCGATTCCCGGCACCAAGCGTCGTACCTACTTGGAAGAGAACGTGGCCGCCGATGCGATCCGCCTGGACGCCACCGAGATGCAGAAGCTCGACGCCGCGCTGGCGACAGGAACGATCGCCGGGAATCGCTATCCCGACTTTGTCATGGCGACGATCGACCGATAAGCGCGTGTCTTTCCGCCTTGATCAACAGGCATTTCAGGAAACTCATATGAACGAAGAACTCGTGCTGGTAACCGGCGGGACCGGGTTTATTGCACAGCACTGCATGCTGGCTTTGTTGAACAACGGATATCGTGTGCGAACCACGATCCGTTCACTGGCACGCGAAGCGGAAGTGCGCAGTAACCTCAAGGAAGGTGGCGTCGAGCCAGGTGAGCGCTTGTCGTTTGTCTGTGCCGATCTGTCCGCTGACAAGGGTTGGGCGGAGGCCGCCGAAGGGTGTACCTATGTGATGCACGGTGCCTCGCCGACGCCATCGGGCAACCAGACTCGCGAAGAGGATTGGATCAAACCCGCCGTAGAAGGAAATCTCCGGGTTCTGCGCGCCGCACGGGACGCTGGAGTAAAGCGCGTGGTGCTTACCTCCGCCTTCGGGGCGATCGGCGTTGGGCATAAGCCGTTGGATCGGCCGTTCAACGAAACGGACTGGAGCGATCTGACGGGCAATGTTTGGCCCTATCAGAAATCGAAGACCCTCTCCGAGCGGGCGGCCTGGGATTTTATTGCCAGGGAAGGAGGCGGACTTGAGCTGTCGGCCATCAATCCGGTAGCGGTTCTCGGCCCCGCTCTGGGTGCCGATTACTCCCACTCCATCCGGATGATCAAGAGCCTGATGGACGGCCAGCCAGGGTGCCCGAAGATCAATTCCGGTTTTGTCGACGTACGAGATGTGGCGGATCTGCATCTGCGCGCCATGACGCATCCAGCCGCCAGCGGTGAGCGCTTCCTGGCTATTTCCGGCCAAAGCACGTGGATGATCGATGTGGCAAAGGTGCTGCGGCATCGCATGGGGGAAGCGGCCAGCAAGGTAACTACGCGCGTGTTGCCCAGTTGGTTGGTACGCCTTATCGCCCTGAAAGACCCCTCGATGAAATCGATCGTGCCGCTGCTTGGCGTAAACCTGAACGCCACGAGCGAAAAGGCCACACGCTTGCTCGGCTGGGCGCCGCGTTCAAGCGAGGAAGCGATTGTCGCCACTGCGCAGAGCCTGGTTCGGCTTGGCCTGCTTCGCGATTCAAAAGAGGTCGCTTAAGCGGCGGTTAGGCCACCGTAGTCACCAGCCGCCCAACCGTGCCGTCCGCCAGCACGATTCGTTCCCACAGCATCGTCCCCGGCACGATCGGTACGCGTGGGTCGTGGTTTGCGCCGGTTCGTATTTCGAGCGAAGTGATCTCGCCCTCGTGCCAGCCGAGCTCGTTCAGGCTCGCCTCGGCCTGCAGGATGTCATCGCTGGCGTAGCCGAGCATGGAGGTCCCCAGCAGTGTGCTGACATCGATTTGCCATGCGGCTGTGCGGGCAGCGGACGCGGCGAGCAGGCGGTGACTGCGGCTGCAGATCAGATGCACTTTTTGCGTCGATGACTCGACGAGGCGCCTCAGTGCTGCATCTTGTGTCGGAGCCGGTTTGTCGACCAGCAGGCGGCGCGCGGCATCGCCTTGCTTCTTTGATGGCTCAAGCGTGCCGCGCTCCCAGCGCGATATCGTTGCCTGATCCACACCGAGCAGTTGCGCCAGATGCTGCTGCTTCATGCCACGCAGCAGGCGCATGCGCCGCATGTCGAAGCCGAACGATGTGATCGTACCCATGAGCTTGTACCCGCATGCGGCGTTGGCGTGCATATTTTATGCGTATATCGCAAAGAATGCCGCTGCTAAGCTCGAAAAGCGGTTCGAGAGGGCATATGAAGATATTGGTGACAGGTAGCGCGGGGCATCTTGGCGAAGCGTTGATGCGGACCTTGACGCGGGCGGGCAGGGACGCACTCGGCATCGACCTCAAGCCGTCGCCGTATACACATCGGGTGGGGTCGATCTGCGACCGCACCTTTGTGCGCGAGTGCATGATCGATGTCGACCAGGTGATCCACACCGCAACGCTGCACAAGCCACACGTCGCAACGCATGCTTACCAGGATTTCGTCGATACCAATGTCACCGGTACGCTCAATCTTCTTGAGGAAGCGATAAACCGCAAGGTCGGCGCATTTGTCTTCACCAGTACAACCAGTGTGTTCGGATCGGCCCTTGTTCCTCCGGTAGGCGAGCCGGCGGCATGGATCACCGAAGACGTCGTTCCTGTGCCGAAGAACATTTATGGCGTGAGCAAGCTGGCGGCGGAACATCTGTGCGAACTGTTTGCAAAGCGGCATCGGTTGCCCATGGTTGTTTTGCGTACATCGCGCTTTTTTCCCGAGGCAGATGATGATCCGGAGATGCGATCAGCGTTTGCACCGGAAAATGCACAAGCGAATGAACTGCTGTATCGACGTGTCGATATCGAGGACGTCGTCAGCGCACATCTGCTTGCTCTGGATGCAGGTCTCCGACTGGGTTTTGGACGCTTCATTGTTTCGGCGACGACACCGTTCGAACCAACCGATCTCGCCGATATCAGGCATCATGCCGATCGAGTGGTGCGGGCGCGCTTTCCGGGGTGCGCCGAGCTTTATGCGGCGCGAGGCTGGCGCCTTTTCGAGCGGATTGATCGCGTCTACATCAACACGCGCGCCAGGGATACGCTGGGTTGGCAACCGCGTTATGGTTTTCAACATGTGCTCGACAGCCTGCATAGCGGCTCGGATATTCGTAGTCCGTTAGCACGCGAGGTGGGCATAAAGGGTTATCACGACACCGTCTTTGCTGACGGGCCGTACCCTGTGTGATGTCACCAAACGTAACGGATTTGCCATAGGCCAAACAGATCGAGTTCATTTCATCAATCAATTAGATTGATGTTGTCGGGCTCTATAAGCTCCCGCCCGTTTGCATTGATGCAATCGCCGACGCAACTTCAGGGGGCTTCATGTTCGCTCTTCGTCTGTGCCTTGTCATGGCACTGGGCGGGTTGACCACGATGGTCAGCGCCGCCAATACACACCAAGCGCACGCATCAGCGGGATCGGAGATATCCGGTCATGTGGAACTGGTAGCCAATCCCGGGCAGGCTCTCGCCGCTGGCGAAGTGAGCGACACACTCGTTTATTTTGTTCCCAAGTCAGGCAAGGTCAAAGTGCGGCCAGGCACCTATACCGTGTACTCGGTCGATCAGGATTTTCGTCCCGCGGCGATGGCGATTCCCGCCGGCAGTACGGTGAAATTCGCCAATCTCGATCAGGTGCTGCATAACCTCTATTCGTCCACGCCCGGCTCGGTCTTCAACTATCAGTTCCAGAAAGTGGGTGAAGTGTTGAGCCATCGCTTCACGCAACCTGGTCCTGTGCTGGTCAGTTGCAACGTGCACCACTTCATGGAACTGGACCTGTTGGTCATACCCACGCCCTATATGTCGGCTGTGGCAGCCGATGGCAGTTTCGTACTGCGTGGTTTACCGGCGGGGCCAGGCACGCTGTATGCCTGGAATCCTCGTGGCGCGCTCAAGAGCCAGCCCGTTGGCGCATTGGAACGGGAAGTGTCGATGCAGTTGGTCGCGATCAAGCCGCGCGTTACCACCGAATTGAACCAGGATGGGCAGCGATGAAGGCGTCGACCAAAGCGCTATGGCGTGGATGGGCGCTGGTGATCGTTTGCTCGGTGCTGGCCATGTCCGCTGCCGTGTGGAACGCCAACCAGGGAGGGCGGACGCGTGCCTTGGCGCGCCTGCAGACATCCAGTGAGATCGTGCACGACTTGCAGGCGCAGGAGTTGGAGACGCTTCAGCTTCGCGCCCAGACCTTGGCTGGCGATCCAGCCTTCGTGGATTACGTCGCACAATCGCTGGTGCCCAATCCGCAACTCGGCGGCGGGATCGATAGCCTGTCGATCAGTGATCTGCTCAAGCAGCGTCGCCATGGCGACGACATTGTCATGCTGCTTGATGCTACAGGAACGCCGGTCACCGCCATTGGCACATTGAGCAAGGACCGCCAGAGTATTTCGCATGAGCCATTGGTCGTCGCATCGATCAGCCAGTTGGCTACGACGCAGGGCGTATGGCTCGATCACGGCGACTTGCTGTGGGTAGTTGTCAGCCCGCTGCTGAAGGGACGTACCCCGCAGGGTTACCTGATTACCGCATCGCGGGCCAATGAGGGTTTCTTCAGCAAGATCGGACATCTCGCACGCAGCGATGTTGCGCTGGTGCTCGATGCGGCGGTAACCCATTCCAGTGGCCTCGATGCCAGTCTGGTCGATCTGCTGGCAGCACATCACCAGGAGATTCTTGGCACAAGCAACGAACAAGGCACGGCCATGCACCTGCTCGATGGCCACCCACCGGTCGATATCTGGGTAACGCCGCTCAAGCTCGATGGCGGCCATGCTGCATTGATCGTGCTCGATCCGCCGATTCCTGCCGATCGTGGCATCGATCAGGAGACGTTTCGTCTGCTTGTGGGGATAGCGATCTTCGGCCTGCTGGCTGCCTTGTATGTATGGCTGCAATGGTTCTTTACGTGGCGACCGCTCTCGAAGCTGGCCGACGCATTCGACAACGATCGAAGTGCGATCGGGCGCATCCGGGGTAGCGCATTGGTTCACGACATGCGCGATCGCCTGCTGCTCCTGCTCAAGTCGACACGCTGAGTGGCGCTATCGAGCCAGATTGCTCGCTGATGGGCGTGCCGATAACATCGTCGATCCACGATGGCTTTATGCTCGGCTTTCGCTTTAACGGCACCTCCTATGACCGACCCCAGCACCGGACCGCAGCAGACGGCATTTTCAGCGGCCGACGAGACCTATATGCGCCGGGCCCTGCAGCTCGCGTTGCACGCGCGCGACGCGGAAAACGAGGTGCCGGTCGGGGCGGTATTAGTGCTGGACGATCAAATCATCGGCCTGGGCTGGAACCGCAACATCACCCTGCATGATCCGACGGCACATGCAGAGATCCAGGCCTTGCGCGTGGCTGGCGAAAAGCTGGCCAACTACCGCATGGTCGGCGCAACGCTTTATGTGACGCTGGAGCCTTGCGCCATGTGCGCCATGGCATTAGTGCACGCGCGTATTGCGCGCGTGGTCTACGGAGCCGCCGACCCCAAGACGGGCGCGGCCGGTAGCGTGTTCGATACGCTGATTTCCGAGCGACACAATCATCGCATCCAGGTGCAAGGCGGCCTGTTGGCGGACGAGGCGTCGGCGATGTTGCGGGAGTTTTTTCGTTCGAGACGGTGAGCTGGCCAGCTTGCGCTCGCTGTAGGGCCAATGGTCCATAGTCAACGGGAAGAGCGACAAGCTGCTCTTCCCGTTGACAGTCCGCATTGCGGTCGGACTTACACCTTCACCGGGAACGGATTGCGTTCGCCGAAGCCCTTCTGGTGCCAATACGGATAGGCCGGGGTGACTTCGCTGGCTGCATCGAGCTTGGCCACCTGTTCGGTGGTGAGATTCCAGCCTACGGCGCCGAGGTTCTGCTTGAGCTGTTCCTCGTTGCGTGCGCCGATGACGACGGTCGAGACGGTCGGACGCTGCAACAGCCAGTTCAGCGCAATCTGCGGTACGGTCTTGCCGGTTTCCTTGGCGACTTCGTCCAGTGCATCGACCACGCGATAGAGCAGCTCGTCCGGCATCTGCGGGCCCATGTCCGCAGTCTTGTGCAGCCGGCTGTTTTCCGGCAACGGCTGGCCGCGACGAATCTTGCCGGTAAGACGCCCCCAGCCCAGCGGGCTCCACACGACGGCGCCCACGCCCTGGTCGACGGCCAGCGGCATCTGTTCCCACTCGTAGTCACGGCCGATCAGCGAGTAGTACGCCTGGTTGGCGACATAACGGGTGTAACCGTAGCGGTCTGCCACGGCCAGCGATTTCATCAGGTGCCAGCCGGAAAAATTCGACACACCCAGATAGCGGATCTTGCCGGCGCGTACGAGATTGTCCAAGGTCGACAAGGTTTCTTCGACCGGTGTCAGCGCGTCGAAGCCGTGCAGTTGGAACAGGTCGATGTAATCGGTGCCCAGGCGCTTGAGCGCGGCATCGACAGCGTTGATCAGGTGAAAGCGCGACGAACCGACATCGTTCGGTTCGTCACTGAAACGGAAGGTAGCCTTGGTCGAGATCAGGATCTTGTCGCGGCGGCCCTTGATCGCCTCGCCCAGCACCGACTCCGCCGCACCGCCAGAATAGATGTCGGCGCTATCGAACATGTTCAGGCCGGCGTCGAGGCAGATGTCGATCAGCCGCTTGGCTTCTGCCACATCGGTCTGGCCCCAGGCCTGGAAGAACTCGCCCTTGCCGCCGAACGTGCCGGTACCGAAACTCAAGACCGGGACTTTGAAGCCCGATGCACCTAGACGTCTAAATTCCATGTGAACTCCTGCCGATGAGGTGAAAGTTATGGAGTGGCGATGGCTGGCCTGATTGCAAGGGTAGGCACGCGTCGCGCACATGAAAATTTATTTAAAAGACGAGCCTGCTTCACGATCAACCGCGCCAGTAGGGTTCCAGCTTTGCAAGGTGTCTATATGACGTGTCGGCATGAATGGTTGCGCGGTGCGCGGTGCGTTTGCTCCAGCGGCGCAACTGCTTGATGAATTTCTCGTCGCTCTGATCGGCGAGCAACACGCTGCCTAAATTTCGCCCGGTCATCCGATCATGTGCCTTGCCGAGCTGGCCTTGCAGGTCGGTCAGTGCTTCAAGCCACGCATGGGCGGCCTTGTGCGGAAATGCATGTTGAAAAAGCTCGATCGTATAGCGAAGCTTTTTCGTTGCCGTGCGCATGCGATGCAAGGGTTTGCGGCCACCGTCGAGTTTGTCCGCGCGCCTGGAAAGTTTGCGATGTGCAGACTCGATCGCGGCAGACGCCGCATGCCTCAGCGTCTTGTCGCTGGGTGCCGCATGTTTTTGAGACCAGACATTGAAGTCGGCGATCCACGGAGCCAGCGAGTGCTCTCGCAGGGCATCGAGCATGTCGTGACGTGCCTGATTACGTTGTTGCTCGAGGTTTTGCCACAATGCCGGAGTCGGAATGCTGCCGGGGTGTTCGGTGGCAAATGCCGGCAGCGTCTCTTCCGCGAGGATGTCCAGATCACGACTCGAGCCGGTGACGTCGCGATGTTGCTTGAGCGTTTCCAGCAAGACGTTCGCTTCGTCGCCCGCATAGATATGGGTCAGCTTGTCCAGTGTGGCGGTCACGCGGCGCAGGTTGACGCGCCACGTATGCAACCGCTTGGCATCGTATTGCAGCAGCAGATCGATACGCGCCTGTTCGGCTTTTTGCAGATAACCATCGATGGCGCGACAGCAACGGCGGAACTCGCCATTTGAATGATTCGGACCATCTACCAGCGACTTCTGTGCATTCATACGATTTCGTCTCGGCCGGAGAACGACGGGAACGCAAGGAGGAAGTCGACTATATGACGAAACCGAGGGCCGTGGCGCAAGGCTGGTCGATTTTGAGCGTCAGCAAGGGGTCGGCCCGGGTCCGGCCCAGGTTGAGCGCGGCAATGGGCTTGCCGGCACGCGAGGCGGCATAGGCAAAGCGGTAGCCGGAGTAGACCATCAGGGACGACCCCACCACCAGCATGGCGTCAGCTTCCTGTACGGCACGCATGCCTGCGTCGACGCGCTCGCGCGGCACGTTCTCGCCGAAAAAGACTACGTCCGGTTTCAGGATACCTTGGCAGTGCGGGCAGGGCGGTACGTAAAATCCTGAGAAGTCCAGGCCGTCGAGGTCAGCATCGCCGTCGGGCGCGTCCGTGGCTTCCAGATGCAGCCAGCCCGGATTGTCGCGTTCCAGGGCCTGTTGGAAATCGCCGCGGGAGCTGCGCGTTTCGCAATGCATGCAGCGCACCAGGTCCAATCGGCCATGCAGGTCCACTACATGCTTGCTTCCGGCTGCCTGGTGCAGGCGGTCGACATTCTGGGTGACCAGGGTGTCGATCTTGCCGTCCTGCTCGAGCTTGGCCAATGCGCGATGGGTAGCGTTCGGATGCGCACGGCCAAAGCGCCGCCAACCGACCAGGCTGCGTGCCCAATAACGTCGACGCGTGGCTTCCTCGCCCATGAAGGCCTGGTAGGTGACCGGCGGCGGGCGTTTCCAACCACCATCGGTATCGCGATAGTCGGGAATGCCCGAATCCGTACTGCAGCCGGCACCGGTGAGTACGAACAGGCGCGGATGCTGTTCGATGAAATCCGCCAATCTCGCACGGTCGCGCTCGAGGTTCTCAAGCGTAGTGTTCGTGTCGTGCACGGCAGTATTCATGCCGCAGTGCGCCGGTCGAGTTCGGTAAGAGCCGCCGAGATATCTTTCGCACCGTCCACGCGCATCACGCGCGGCGAATTGTCGGCAAAATCGGTATCCGCTTCGTGCGCCCAGGTCACGTGATAGGGCATATATATCCCCCAGCCGCCCAGGGTGACGACGGGCGCGATATCCGAGCGCAGCGAATTGCCGACCATGGCGAAGGATTCTATCGGTACCGCGCATTCGCCGAGTACACGACGATAGGCGCGCTCGTCTTTCTCGGACACGATTTCGATGCGCTGGAACAGATCGGCCAGCCCACAGCTGGCGACTTTCTGTTCCTGGTGGAACAGGTCGCCTTTGGTGATCAGCACGACACGATAGCGTTCGGCGACGGTTTCAACCGCGGCACGGATATCGGGTAACAGGTCCACCGGGTGGGCCAGCACATCCTTGCCGATCGCGATGATGCGATGCAGGTCGCTGGCGCTGATGCGGGAATCGGTCACGTCGATCGCCGCCTCGAGCATCGACAAGGTCATGCCCTTGGCGCCATAGCCAAACAATTTGATATTGCGCCGCTCCGTTTCCAGCAATCGATCATGCAGGCGCAGATTTTCCAGATCGGCGTAACGTCCGACGATACGCTCGAATTCGGCATGCGCGCTCTGGTAATAGCCTTCGCTATGCCAAAGCGTATCGTCGCCATCGAAGCCGACTAGTTCGATCATGAGCCTGGCTCTGTTTCTTGGGATGGGGTGACAGTATAGAAGGGGTGGGACGGGGGATTTTCAAGGGTCCGGGGGAGAGGAGTGAGCGAAGAGGAGTGAGTAAGGGCGTTACGCTTGCTGCTCGGTGTTACGGATTGGCGTGATGCATCTCCCCCGGCTTGCGGGGGAGATGGTTGGGATGAGGGAGCTTTTGATCTTTACAGCCGAAAACTTATCCCATTTGCGGCAGTTCATTGGGTCGCAAGTCGAATACCAGCACCTCGGCCTTGTCGCCTTCGCTGAAGCTCAGGCTATCGACCTGGCGCACGCGCGCACCGTCACCTTCATTCAGGCGCTGACCATTCACGGAGACGCTGCCGCGCGCAACCTGGATATAGGCATAGCGGTTGGCCGGTAGTTTCAATGTTGCCGACTCTGTACCGTCAAACAGGCCCGCATAAACACGTGCATCCTGGCGCACCTTCAGCGAGCCCTCGTCACCGTCCGGCGAAATGATCAGGCGCAGACGGCCACGCTTTTGTTCCTCGGTGTAATGCTCCTGCTGGTAACGCGGCGCGGCATTCTGCTCCGCAGGAATCAGCCAGATCTGCATGAAGTGGACCGGTTCGCTCTTGGAGTGGTTGAACTCGCTATGGGTCACACCACTGCCTGCGCTCATCAGCTGCACGTCACCCGGGCGGATCACCGAGCCGGTGCCCATGCTGTCCTTGTGTTCCAGGCTGCCTTCGAGCACGTAGGAAAAGATCTCCATATCGCGATGCGGATGCTGGCCGAAGCCCTGGGCCGGTGCGACGCGGTCGTCATTGATCACGCGAAGGTCGGAGAAGCCAATCTGTTCGGGGTTGTAGTAGTGGCCGAACGAAAAGCTATGGCGTGAATTCAACCAGCCGTGATTGGCGATACCGCGAGCATTGGCCTTGAGAATATCGAACATAACGTTCTCCGTAATAAGTACTGGGATAGGGCAATCAGTGCGTTGCTTGACGACGCGCAAGCAAGCCGTCGATGGTCCAGGCGCCTGCGCCCAGTGCTGCGATCTGCAACAGGCCGCCGGCAATGGCAAAGTTCTTCAGGAAATGGATCTGCTGATTGACGTCATTGAAGTGAGCGTGGAAACCAAACGCAGCGGCCAGGGTAAACAACGCCATGACGGTAGCCACGATCCGGCTGCGATAACCGACTAGCAAAGCCAGACCGAAGCCCACTTCGACAATGACCGCGACGATGTAGGCAACGTCAGGCAAGGGTAAGCCGGCTGCTGCGATGTACGCCTTGGTAGCTGCGGGCGCCGCCAGTTTGCCCAGGCCGCTGATCAGGAAAAGGCTCGAGAGCAGCACGCGGCCGATGAGAGCGACGGCGGATAGGTTGCGAGTGTTCATTTGCAGGTTTCCTTATGTGTCGGCCGGAGGTCCGGCGGATCGATTGAGGCACATCGTAATGTCGCCTCAGGGATCGATAAATCGCTTAGAATGCACAACACTGTCCCCGTGGAGTTGACAATGAGCCAGCTCGAAGATATGCGGCTGTTTATTGAGGTCGTCGACGCGGGAAGCTTCACGGCGGCGGCCGAAAAAGTGGGGCTGTCCAAGCAATTCCTGAGCAAGCGCCTCATGGCGTTGGAGGCACGCCTGGGCGTACGGCTGCTGGCGCGCAGTACGCGGCACCTGCGCACGACCGAGCTGGGCCGCGCCTATGAAGAACAGGCACGCAGCATCCTGCAGGATGTCGACGGTCTTGAGCAGCGTATTTCGGGCACCAATCGAACCCCGCGCGGCAGGCTGCGCGTCACCGCGCCGATGTCCTTCGGCACGATGCATCTGAGTCCGGTACTGCCGAAGTTCCTCGCGGCGTATCCGGAGGTATCGATCGAACTCGACTTGAGCGATCGCACGGTCGACCTGCTGGGTGAGGGCTACGATCTGGCGGTGCGCATCGGCAGCCTTGCGGACTCGTCGTTGGTCGCGCGCACTGTCGCGCCGATGGAAATCGTCACGTGCTGCAGTCCTACATATCTGCAACGGCGTGGCGCGCCGGAACAACCCGCTGATCTGGCCAGGCACGATTGCCTGCTTTACGGGCACGGTCGACATGTCGAGTGGCTGTTTGGCGGCTCGCCTCCTACGCGTATAGCGGTGACCGGACGCATGCGTGCGAACAACGGCGAGCTCGTTCGTGATGCGGCTATTGAAGACCTCGGCATTGCCTACTTGCCGACCTTCATCGTCGGCGCTGCCATCGAGGCGGGCCGGCTGGTCACCGTGATGGATGCGTGGCGGCCTCCGGTAGCCGCAGTCCATACCGTCTATCCGCAACATCGCCAGGCGTCGTTGCTGGTCCACACTTTCGCGGATTTTCTGCGTGGTTGTTTCGCGGCACCTACCAGGGCGCTGTAGGGCCCAGGTAAACGTTTTTTTGTTGACGCAACGCAGCATCGTTTGGGGGCATAGCCGTCCGTTAATTTTCGATGTAGAGTCGGCGTCACGCGCACGCTGACGGTCTCTATCCAGCTGCGCCCTTCGCACCACCAACGTCGATTCCCGGGGATACTCCAAACTGCAAACGACCTGACCGCACGTTTTTCCGCACGAAATTTGGATCGATCTAAATTTTTGTTTGGACGCTTCCGGCCACACCTCATGGCCCGGTCGGCGGCCAGACGCGTAAGTTGCAGGGGCCTCTTGAGGCCACGTATCAGTTTTGTCTTGGATCAACCGAGTCGGGGGCTGTCGTATGGCAACAGAAAACCTTTGCGGTTTTTGCGACGAACCCGGCCAAGGGCCATGCCGCGCGAGCGGTGTTGGCATTCCCCCCTTTGCTTGAGCCTGTGATATCGCCTATGTCCCGCTCCACCGTATCGATGAAATCCCTGCTTCTGTGCGCCAGCGTCTCGCTGGCAATGGTCGGCAGTGCATGGGCGCAGAGCGCCGTGTCGCCGGCCGATGCCGTCAATCCTCTGATCGGCACGACCAATGGTGGCGACACGTTCCCTGGCGCGGTGATGCCGTTCGGCATGCTGCAGTGGAGCCCGGAAAACACGCGTGGCAAGCACACGCATACCGCTTCGCCCAGCGGTTATGAGTACAAGGCTACGCGTATTCGCGGCTTCAGCCTGACGCATCTTTCGGGTGCCGGCTGTGCCGGCGCCAGCGGTGACGTGCCCATCATGCCGATCACGCAGGCGGTGACAAGTTCACCTTCGGCGGACCTGAAAGACGGCACGTATGCCAGCGATTTCACGCACGCCAACGAGACGGCCAAGGCCGGCGACTATCGCGTCACCCTGGCCGATGGCGTCAAGGTGGAGCTGGGCGCGGCCATGCGCAGCGGCATGGCGAGCTTCACGTTTCCGGCGGGCAAGCCCGCGAATCTGTTGATCCGTGCTTCGGATTCCGAAGTCGGCTCAAGCGATTCGCAGGTGCAGGTCGACAAGGCAACCAACACCGTCAGCGGCTCGGTTACCAGCGGCAATTTCTGCGGTTACCTCGCCAAGGCCGACCAGCGCAGCTACTACACGCTTTACTACGTGGCCAGTTTCGATCAGCCCATCGGCGATATCGGCGCCTGGGAGAACGATCAGGTCAAGGCGGGCACGACATCCGCGAAGGGCGGTACGGGCTACGGCGATAAGGGTTTCCCGGAACCGGGCAAGGGTTCGGGCGTATGGCTGGCGTTTGATCCGGCCAAGGGGCCGGTCACGGTTAGGGTCGGCATTTCCTATGTCAGCCTGGCCAATGCGAAGGCGAACCTGGAGGCGGAAATCCCCAAGGGCACGAGCCTCGCGCAGGTGCACGAAGCGGCCCGCACAGCGTGGAACGATGCGCTCGGTCGTATTGCCGTCGACGGCGGCACGCCTGATCAGCGCGCAACGTTCTATACCGCGCTGTACCACGTGTTGATGCATCCGAATGTCTATAGCGATGTGAACGGCGAGTACCGCGGTTTCGATCAACAGACGCACCGTGTCGAGGGCAGCCAGAAGATTCAGTACGCCAATTTCTCCGGCTGGGATATCTATCGTTCGCATCTTCAGCTGGTGACCTGGATCGACCCGAAGATCGGCAGCGACATCGCGCAGTCGCTATACAACCAAGCCAAGCAGAACGACGGCGAATGGGATCGCTGGACGCACAATAGTGGTGGCACTCATGTCATGAGTGGCGACCCTGCCGTCCCGGCATTGGCCGATATCTATGCCTTCGGTGGTCGCGATTTCGATCTCAAGGGCTCGTATGCCTCGCTGGTCAAAGCGGCCACGGTGCCGACCGCGCACGACAGCTCCGACGATGGTTGCAATGTGGAGTGCGTCGGCCAGCGTCCCTCGCTGGATCAGTGGCTGAAACTGCACTACATCGCCACGCAGTCGCACGCATGGGGTGGCGCAGCGGAAACCCTGGAAGACGTCACGGCGGATTTTGCACTGTCGCAGCTTGCTGCCCAGGTAGGCGACAAGGCCGGTGAAAAGCAGTTCCTGACGCGTGCGGGCTACTGGCGCAATATTTTCAATCCGAACGCTACGCCCGAAGGCGGCTATATCCAGAATCGCAATGCGGATGGCAGCTGGCCGGCATTCAAGCCGGAAACCGACGATGGCTTTGTCGAGGCCAGCGCTGCGGTGTACCTGTGGATGATCCCGTTCGATGTGCACGGCTTGTTCGATCAGCTGGGTGGCTATCAGAAAGCCAGCGCACGTCTGGATCGTTTCTTTCATGACGATAGCGGCAAGTGGGCGCTGACCAAGGCCGGTCCATTGCATTCCGAGCTGGATAACGAACCATCGGTGGCGGCGCCATGGCTTTACGACTTCGCCGGCCAGCCATCGAAGACGCAGGAATCGGTACGCATCGTGGTCAACACGTTGTGGAAGAACACACCCGATGGTATTCCGGGCAACGACGATCTCGGCGAAATGTCGTCCTGGTATGTGTGGTCGGCGCTGGGCATGTATCCGGAAATTCCTGGCCGTGCCGAGCTGATGCTGGGCAGTCCTTTGTTTACACACGCAGTGGTGCATCACGCTGGCGGCGACCTGATCATCGACGCACCGCAGGCTGGCACTGACGTGCCGTTCGTCCACGCGCTGACCTTCAATGGGAAGGCGCATGTCAAACCATGGCTGCCCGCGAGCGTGGTCGAACACGGCGGCCATCTGAATTTCAGCCTGCAAAGCAGCGCCGACCCAAGCTGGGGTAGCGACCTCAAGAATGTGCCGCCATCGTTCTCGCCGCCGCATTCCTGATCGCCGGACGCAATTTTATTTACACCTGAATTGAATCGATTGAATGCGGCGCCTGGGGAGAGCAGGCGTCGCATCGCAACGGGGAGAGCTGGATGGGTAAGCGGCTACAACTGCAAGACGGCAACGTCGCCATGGGCAAGCACACAGCGACACGCTGGTCGTCATTGACACTGGGTATCGCCATGGCATTGGCCTCCTTGCCATCGCTGCCTGTCCATGCCCAGGCTGCCAAAGCTGCATTCTTCGATTCGTTCGAAGATGGCCAGCCGGCGTTATCGACAAAAGCGGTGGCCGGGTGGCGTACGTCCGTGGTAGCCGGACCGGCCAAGAACGAAGTGTTGACGGCAAAGCATGACGTCGGGTTTACCGGAATGCATGCCTTGCGTTACGACGCGGACGCTGTGGTACAACGCGTCGAGCGACGCACGACATTGTTCAAGCCCAGTGGCCTGAGTGTCGCTTCGGGTTTGCATCTGTCCTATCTCATCTTTCCGGTCATGGTCGAAGATGACACTGCTGCGCCGGCGCAGCATGTGGCGGTCGATGTGCTGTTCACCGACGGCAAGCATCTCTCCGCTCTGGGCGCGATCGATCAGCACCGCACTGCTGCACAGGCAGCGGCACAAGGTGATGCGCGCATCTTGCATGGCAACCAGTGGAACCTGATCGACATCGACCTCGCTGCCGTCGCGGCAGGCAAGAAGATCGCGGCAATCGAGCTGGTGGAAGATGCCCCGGCGGGTAGCCCTGCCTTTCATGGTTACATCGACGATATCCGCCTGGGCGCTTCCACCGCGCCGGGCGACGCGCTTGCGCCGCATGAATATATCGACACGCGTCGCGGCACGAATGCCAACGCACATTTCTCGCGCGGCAACAATATCCCCGCGGCCACCTTGCCGCATGGGTTCAATTTCTGGACGCCAGTGACGGTGGCCAGTTCCGACTGGATGTACCAGTACCAGGACCACAATGGCCCGGATAACCGCCCGCGTATCGAGGCCTTCTCGCTCAGCCATGAACCCAGCCCGTGGATGGGCGACCGCCAGACCTTTCAGGTCATGCCGGAAGCCACTACCAGCGGCGAACCGGTGCTCGATCGCGCCAAGCGCGCGCTGAGCTTTTCGCACGACAACGAAATTGCGCGTGCCGATCTTTACCAGGTTGGGTTTGACAACGGCATCGTTGCCAGGATGACGCCGACCGACCACGCGGCGATGATGCAGTTCAGCTTTGCCGGTGATCGCTCCCAGTTGGTGTTCGACAACCGTAACGACAAGGGCAATATCGAGCTCGATGCCGAACACGCCAGCATCAGCGGCTACTCGGACGTCGCCAGTCAATTGTCGACCGGTGCGACGCGCATGTTCTTCTATGCGGTGTTCGATCAACCGGTCAAGGAAAGCGGCCGGTTGACCGGGCAGGGCAGAGACCATGTCGCAGCCTGGTTCGGTTTCGATACGCATGCGAACAAGACCGTGAGCATGCGCATCGCCACCTCTCTGATCAGCGTGGATCAGGCAAAGCACAATCTCGATATGGAGTTGCCTGCCAGCGCAACCTTTGCAGGCGTGCAGGCAGCTGCCGCCGCCAGCTGGGACAAGCTACTAGGTATCGTGGAGATTCCCGGTGCCGGTGGCCGCGACAAGAGGGTGCTTTACTCGAACCTGTATCGCCTCTTCATGTACCCGAACGAGGCGTTCGAAAACGTCGGTACCGCAGCGAAGCCGGACTATCGCTACGCGAGCCCGTTCTCGGCGGCGACGGGCGAAAACACGCCGACGCATACCGGTGCGCGCATCGTGGCCGGCAAGCCCTATGTCAATAATGGCTTGTGGGATACCTATCGCACCGCGTGGCCGGCCTATACCTTGCTCACACCGCATGACGCCGGCGAACTGATCGATGGCTTCGTGCAGCAGTACCGGGACGGTGGGTGGATCGCACGCTGGTCGTCGCCAGGCTATGCCGACCTGATGGTCGGTACCAGCGCGGACGTAGCCTTTGCCGATGCCTGGAACAAGGGCATCCACGGCTTTGACGTGCGCTCGTTCTACCAGGCCGCCCTGAAGGATGCGACCGTGGTCAGCGATATCGCCGGTGCTGGGCGCAAGGGCGTGCAGCGTTCAATCTTTACCGGCTATACCGATAACTCGGTCGATGAAGGCCTGTCCTGGTCGATGGCCGGTTATCTCAACGACTTCGGCATCGCCGAACTGGCGAAGAACCTTGCCGAGCATCCGGTCCCCGGCGATACGTATCGCGGCTATGCCGACGACGCGCGTTATTTCAGCAGCCGTGCACGCAACTATGTGCGCCTGTTCAACCGCGATGCCGGCTTCTTCATGGGCCGCAAGCCCGATGGACAGTGGCGCATCGACGCCAAGGATTTCGACCCCTTTGCGTGGGGTGGCGACTATACCGAAACCAATGCCTGGAACATGGCCTTCGATAGCGGTGTGCAGGACGGGCAGGGGCTGGCCAACCTGTATGGCGGTCTGGACGGTCTGGCCAGGAAGCTCGACGCGTTCTTCAATGCGCCCGGTTACTTCCATGTCGGTCAATACGGTGGCGTGATCCATGAAATGCTGGAGGCGCGCGACGTGCGCATGGGCCAGTACGGCCACAGCAATCAGCCGTCGCATCACATTCTCTATATGTACGACGTCGCCGGACAGCCGTGGAAAACGCAGGACAAGGTGCGCGATGCGCTGTCGCGCCTATACGTCGGCAGCAGTATCGGCCAGGGCTATCCGGGAGACGAAGACAACGGCGAGATGTCCGGCTGGTGGCTGTTCAGTGCGGCGGGTTTCTATCCGTTGCGCGCGGGTACGCCGACCTACGCGATCGGTGCCCCGTATTTTCCGCACATGCTCATTCATTCGCAGGGCGGCGCGGAGATCGTGATCGACGCACCCGCAGTCAGCGATCGCAACCGCTATATCCAGAGCGTTACCCTCAACGGCAGGCCTTACGACAAGACCTGGATCGCGCAGGAGGTGCTTGCGCGCGGAGCGCACCTCGTATTCGACATGGGCCCGACGCCATCGCGTTGGGGCACGGGTGAAGATGCGCGGTTGCCCTCGCTGACGACGGGGAACGACGCACCGTCGCCGATGAGCGATCTTGCCGACCTGAGCGGTGCGAAGGTCGTGGTCGACGGCGATGCTGCTGCGGCCAAGGCGATCAGTGACAACACCTCCGATACCGAAGCCAGCCTGACGAAGGGCGAGGTGCGGCTGCAATTGCCTGCCGCGCAACAGGTATCGATGTACACGCTGACGTCCTCGGCCAAGGCCGGTAGCGATCCTTCCACGTGGGTATTGGAAGGTTCGAACGATGGCAAACAGTGGACGGTTGTCGACAAGCGACAGGGCGAGCAGTTCGCATGGCGTCGACAGACGCGCGCGTTCGGCGTCGCTCATCCGGGGAATTACAGCTACTACCGCTGGCACGCGCAAGGCGCGCACGGCGTGGTGGTTGCAGAGATCGAGTGGCTCGGGAACCCGTCTTAAAAAACCGAGTCGCGGGAGGACAGGAGCTGGAGGCCGCAGGGGACGCCCTTCGGTAGTGCGAGCCAATCGTGCTGCCGTCAGTGTTGCGGCCAATAAAAGGGATGGTGTTCGTGGTAGTGCCGTCGCATGGACGGCCTTTTCAACACGTTATTGGGGAGTACCGTCGTTTTATGAAACCGAAATTCGTATACGCATTTGCAACGTCGATCCTGGCGTTGTCCATTGCGCAGGCCCTGGCTGGCGATGCACCGCCGGCGCAACAAGCCACCGGCAATGGACAGACCGCCACGCAGGATGACAGCAGCACCACGAGCAATCCCGATGAGAAGCAGGTCAAGAAGCTGGCGGCCGTACAGGTCACCGGTTCGCTGATTCCGCGTGCGCAGATCGAGGGTCCGTCACCGCAGACAACGATCACCGCCAAGGATATCGATCGTCAGGGGTTTGCTGACACGTTCGAAGCCTTGCGTGCCTTGCCGGTCGCCAACGGCTCGGTGCAGGATCCGCAATTCACCGGCGGCTTCACGCCGGGCGCCAAGACCATCAGCCTGTTCGGCCTCAGCCCCAGCTTCACCCTGACCTTGCTCAACGGCCGCCCGATGGCGAGCTATCCGCTCGCATACAACGGCAATAACAACATCACCGACATCGCGAATATCCCGGTCGGCCTGATCGACCATATCGACGTGCTGACCGGTGGCCAGTCGTCGATCTACGGTTCGTCGGCGATCGCGGGCGTGGTCAACATCGTGATGAAGGATCACGTCGATGGCACGCACGTTGCCTTGCGTGTGGGCGACTACAGCGATGGCGGCGGCCTCAGCAAGCGCCTGCAGGTCAGCTCGGGCCACACCTGGGGCAATTTCGACATCAGCGGCGGCGTCCAGATTTCCAAGGAAAATCCGGTCTGGGCGTATCAGCGCAGCTATATCGATTCGTACAACGACGACCCGACCGGCAAGCCGGGCGTGCCGTCGCGCACCTTCCTGCGCATGGCCGCAGGTGACAACGCGCACTATATCGATCCGGGTGCCGGCACCTGTGCGCCACTGAGTTACCTGTATCGCGGCAGCACCGAGTATGCATATCGTGCAGGCGCCGGTCTGGGTTATTACTGCGGCAGCCCGAACAATGTGGCGCAGGCAAGCTTGAGCAACCAGAGCACCGAAGCCAACGGTCTGCTCAACATGCACTACCACATCAACGACACCACCGAGCTGTACTCGCAAATGCTGTACAGCTTCAGCAACCCGACCTATTCGGGCGGCAGCCCGTTCTGGAACAACACCTTCTACAACCAGACCAGCGGCCAGTACGAAGAGTGGCAGCGCATCTACGCACCGGAGGAAGTGGGTACCGACGCGACCTACCAGCACGTCTATACGCGCACCTATGACGCCACCTTTGGCATCAAGGGCCAGATCGGTTCGTCAAGCTGGAACTACGACGCGTACTACAACCGCTCGCAGTCCAATGTGGTCCGCAATTCGAAGGACTTCCTGGCCAACAACGGCGTCGATCAGTACTACCTCGGGCCGCAGCTGGGCACCGATGCCAACGGGTATGCCATTTACGCCCCGAATTTAGATCGATTATATCAGCCGATCACGCGTGCGCTTTACAACCAGTTCACCGCCACTGACCGTGCCGATTCGATGTCATGGACACAGAACGAAACGATCACCGCGAACACGCCGAGCCTGTTTACCCTGCCGGCTGGCGATGTCGGTTTTGCGTTGATCGCGCAGAACGGCAACGAGCGGTTCGATAACCATTCGGCCAGCCCCTTGGCGGCCGAAGGCTATTTCCGCGGCGTGGGTGGTACGACGGTCGCATCGGGCAAGCGCAGTTCCTATGCGGTCGGCGCGGAAATGCGCGTGCCGGTGCTGGAGACGGTGACAGTCGATCTTTCCAGCCGCTTCGACCGTTACAAGTATGGTGGTCAGACGCCGGGCAAGGGTACGTACAAGTTGGGCCTGGAGTACCGCCCGATGGATACGCTGTTGCTGCGCGGTAGCTATTCGACCGCGTTCCGCGCCCCGGACATGTTCTACCTGTTCTCGTCGCATTCGAGCGGATTCTCGACCAACACCGATTACTACCTGTGTCGTCAGGGTGGGTATAACTCCTCCAACTACGACAGTTGCCCGCAGGCTGGCTTGTCGACGCTGGCGGTGTCCGAGGGCAACACCAAGCTCAAGGACATCACGGCCAAGACGTTCACCTATGGCTTCGTGTGGTCCACTGCGGACAATGCGCTGAGCTGGTCGGTCGACTACAACGCCATCCGCATCTCCAACGAAGTGGTCACGTTGAGCAGCGATGAAATCCTCAACCAGGAAGCGAACTGCCGCCTGGGCGTGTCCGAGAATGGCCAGACGACCTTCGATATCAATTCGCCGACCTGCCAGCAGGTGATTGGAGAGGTGAAGCGCAATTCGGCCACCGCACCCATCAACCCCAATGCGGTTACCGAGGTCGATACCTATCCGATCAACGTGGCCACCGAGTACCAGACCGGTGTCCAGTCGTCGTTGAACTATCACTTCAAGACGGCCGGCTTCGGTAGCTTCCAGTTTGGCCTGGATTACTACGACGAGTTCAAGCACACCTACCAGGAAAAGGCAGGCGACCAGACGCTCAACTATCTGTGCTGCGACAACTCCGATGAGTTCAAGAGCCGCGTCACCGGCACGGCGACCTGGAATATCGGCAAGTGGAGCACCACGGTGTTCGGTACCCGTAACGGCCGTACCTGGAACGCAATCGGCACGGAAAAGGACATCGGTCCGTGGATTACCTTCAATGGCAGCGTGAACTACAAGGTCACGCCGAAGGCATCGATCTCGCTGGTGATGAACAACATCGCCAACAAGAAGCCGCCGCGTGACACCACCAACGGCAACTGGCCGTACTTCGACGAGGGTAACTACAGCGCCCTGGGTCGTGCGGTCTATCTGGAAATGGGGTACGACTTCGACAACTGATGCAGGGCAAATCGCACCATCGGAACGCGCCGCCTTCGGGCGGCGCGTTTTTTTGTTCGCTGCGCCGCAAATTTCCAATCCGCGCCTACGCGCGCATGATCGGCCGACACTCAAGGGAAGGGGGCGGCATGACCTATGACTTTCTGATCGTCGGGGGCGGTTCGGCAGGTTGCGTGCTCGCACACCGGTTGAGCGAATCGCCAGCGCATCGTGTCTTGCTGCTGGAGGCCGGCCCGGCGGATTGGCATCCCCTGATCCATATGCCGATCGGGCTGGCCAAGCTGGTCGGCTATCCACGCGGTTTGCGCCGCCTATATGGTGGCCGCTGGTTCGGTTGGAGCTATTTCACCGAGCCGCAAGCCCAATTGGGTGGCCGGCGTTTGTGGTGGCCGCGTGGCAAGACCCTCGGTGGCTCCAGTTCGATCAATGCGATGTGCTACATCCGCGGCGTGCCGGAGGACTACGACGCCTGGGTGGCGGCGACGGGTGACTTGCGTTGGTCCTGGGACCGGATATTGCCCTGGTTTCGGCGCTCCGAAGGCAATACGCGTGGGGCCGATGACCTGCATGGCGCCGATGGGCCGCTTGGGGTCTCCGACCTGCGTTATCACCATCCCTTGTCGGATGTGTTTATCGAAGCCGGCGTGCAGGCGGGCTATCCCCGCAATCCGGATTTCAACGGGCATGCGCAGGAGGGTTTCGGGCTTTATCAGGTCACTCAGCGCAACGGCAGCCGATGCTCGGCAGCGACCGCGTATCTGAAGCCGGCGCGGGAGCGCAGCAATCTCGAAGTGCGAACGCGTGCGCAGGTGGCGCGAGTGCTTATCGATCGCGGTCGTGCGTTCGGCGTGGAGCTTGTCGACGGCAGTCGTATCGAAGCGAACCAGGTCGTTTTCGCCGGAGGCGCGATCAACAGCCCGCAACTGCTGATGTTGTCCGGCATAGGCCCCGCCGATCATTTGCGCAGTCATGGCATTGACGTCGCAGTGGATCTGCCGGGCGTAGGCGGCAACCTGCAGGACCATCTGGATATCTGCTCCGTCACGGGCACCACTTGGCCGGTCACGTACGATCACCTCAACGAACCGGCAGTTGCCTTGCGTTATCTCATGCATCGCGACGGGCCGGGCACGAGCAATGCCGCTGAAGCGGGCGGATTCGTGCGTAGCCGGTTTGCCCAGGACGATCGTTGCGACATCCAGTTTCACTTCATTCCCGCGCAGCTGGATGACCATGGCAATCGCGAGCTGCCAGGGCGTGGCTATACCTTGCACGCGTGTTATCTGCATCCGCGCAGCCGTGGCCGTATTCGCCTGGCATCAGCCGATCCGGCCAGAGCCGCGTCTATCGATGCCAATTATCTGGGCGATCCGGAAAGGCATGACCTGAAGCTGATGATTGAAGTGGCCAAGCTATCCAGGGCCATTCTCAATCAACCGGCCTTCGCCTCACACCGCGGCGAAACGCGTTATCCCGAGCATGCACTGCAGAACGATGCCGATATCGAGGAATTTATCCGGCGTCGCGCGGAGACCATTTATCACCCGGTCGGCACCTGTCGGATGGGCAATGATAATGAGGCTGTGGTCGACAACGAGTTGCGCGTGCGCGGTGTCGAGAACCTGCGGGTGGTCGATGCATCGGTGATGCCGACGCTGATCAGCGGCAACACCAATGCACCGACGATCATGATTGCCGAGCGCGCGGCTTCGTTGATGCTTGCTTGAAGTTGAAAGCAATAGGCTCGCTTCGCATCGCCTCTTGCGCCCCCTCACCCCAACCCTCTCCCCCGGCAAAGCCAGGGGAGAGGGAGCAGATTACGCAAGTGCGAAACGCCGAGTCTGCCCCAGTCGGCTCCCTCTCCCCTGGCTTTGCCGGGGGAGAGGGTGGGGTGAGGGGGGCTTTTCATCCCCGCGAACGCTACAAAAAGAAAAGCCACGCAATAAATCAGGTGGCTTTTCTGTTCACTTCTATTCTTTCCAGGTCGCATGGCGACCAGTCAATCAAACCACCGTCAACTTCACATCGATGTTGCCACGCGTCGCATTCGAATACGGGCATACGATATGCGCCTTCTGCACCAGCGCTTCGGCTTCTTCACGTGCCAGCCCCGGGATCGAGATGGTCAATTCGACTTCGATACCGAAGCCGGTCGGGATCGGGCCAATGCCGACCTGGCCGGTGATGCTGGTGTCGGCGGGCAACGCCTTCTTTTCCTGGCCAGCGACATACTTCAACGCGCCGAGGAAGCAGGCCGAATAGCCGGCTGCAAACAGCTGTTCCGGGTTGGTGCCATGCGCACCGTTACCACCCAGTTCCTTGGGGGTGGTCAGCTGCACATCGAGGACGCCATCGGACGAAACGGCACGACCGTCACGGCCACCGGTGGCTTTGGCTTGGGCGCGATAAAGAACGTTCTGGATGCTCATGATGTCTCTCCTGGTATGTGTAGCTAGCTATTAAATAGCGCGCTATGTTTGTGGTAAAAATTAACGGTTTGGTTTTCAGTTCTGGCTGGACAATCTTGCTCGCAGCGTCTGCAAATCGTCCTTGAGCTTCATCAACTCGTCGGGCGCACATTGGCTTGCGCAAAAGACGCCGAATTGCACGTCGCTGGCTTTCGACTTCAACTTGCGGCCCTGCTCGGTCAGCGTGATAACCACCTGACGCTCGTCTTCGCGAGAACGCTGACGCAATACGAAGCCGGCAGCTTCCAGGCGCTTGAGCAGGGGAGTGAGCGTGGCTGAATCCAGGTACAGGCGTTCGCCGATCTCCGACACGCTCATGCTCGGGTTTTCCCAAAGGGTCAGCATCACCAGGTACTGCGGATAGGTGATGTCCAGGTCGCGCAACAGCTTGCGGTAAACCTTATTCATGGCCAGCCCGGCCGAGTACAACGCAAAGCACAACTGGCCATCGAGCGTCGGCGCGGGCAGGTCGTTCTTGCTGATGGTGGGCTGCGTGTTCATGGGTTCGTAATTTACATAGTGCGCTATTTAATTGCAAGCGATATATACGGAATATTTATCATTCGTTCATTTTTACGGGTCTGGTCCAGCCGGGTATTAAAGTTCTTGCGGAGGTGGCCGATGGGGTACCCATTAAGGGATTAAACCGCGAACGCTCCATGATCAGCCCCGCCAAACTGGATGTCCGCTTGACCTCATCTGCCGATGCGAATGGCAGTGGTGGCACGCATGTAGATCTTCAGCAGCGTTCCGCGGCATCGGCTTCCAATGACAGCAGCGGCGCCAAGTTGCAGAGCAGCCCGGCGGTCGAGGCCTTGCTCAAGCTGATAGAGCAGCTTGAGAAACAACTGCAACGCGAGCAGCAGGAATTGAAAACGGCCAGCGCACAAAGCGATCCGAATAATCCGGCGACACTCGCCCGGGTGACCGGCGCGCAATCTGGCGTGGCGACAACGTTGGGACAGTTGCAGGTAGCGATGCAGAAGCTGGCCGAGGCGCTGACCCAGATGGGTGACAGCAGTTCGGGCACCTTGTTGAACACAACGGCTTAAGGCTCTTCGCGTCTCAGGTCCGGGCCGACATAGCGCGCCCGCGGACGTATCAGGTTGCCGGTCTGGGTTTGTTCCAGACAGTGCGCAATCCAGCCGACACTCCGGGCAAGCGTAAAGATAACCATCGGCGCCTGTTCGCTCAGTCCGAACGTTTCGGCAAGGGCTGCCAGCGCCCAATCGATATTGGGCGCCTCGCCGCTGTGCTCTTCGAGCTGCTTTTGCAGGTCGATGACATGCGCTGGCATATCCAGCGCTGCCATCAAGGCAACGGCACGCGGGTCCCCAGCCGGGTAGAGCGGGTGGCCGAATGCCGGAAAGCGGACATCGCGAGCGTTTATTACCCCAGAAGATGATTTGCTGCCGGACGCTTTCATCCATTCCCGTGCGGCCAGTGCCGCCGCGCCGTGATAGGGGCCGCTCAAGGTGCACAACCCGGCGAGTAGCGACGCGCCTAGCGAGGCTCCGGTCGACGCGGCAACGCGTGCCGCGAAAGTGGATGCGTTCAGTTCATGATCGGCGAGCAGCACCAGTGCGAGACGCAAGGCGTCGGCTGCGGCCGGTACATGCCAGGCTTTGGCCATGTGCTCATGCAGCGGTTGCTCTTGTGTGTCGCCTTCGCCCAATAGCGCAGTGGCCAGCAGGCCCAGCAGCCTGCGTCCCTCCTGGATAGATGTCTCTGGGTCGGATGTCGCTGTGCCGATATCGGACTTCAACACCAGCGCCATCATTGCGCGTTGCAGCGATGGGCTTGACGTCTCGACGCCATGGCTTGCCAGGTCGAAGTGTAGCGGAGCGCATTGCCATAGCCATGCGGCGGTATCTTCCAGGCTGGCCGACTGCGACCAATCCACTGCATCGATACCGCGGTACCAGAGCCGTCCATCGCTCACTGTGGAGATACTCGATGCAAGCACCGGTTCGCCCCACGCAATAGCTTCGGAGGCAACCGTCGCAGCGCTGTGCCGGCCTGCCTGGCGTTTTGCAAAGCGCTCGACGTCGTTGCGATTGTAGAGGCTGCGCCGTGGATCATCCGGGTCTTGCCTGGCGCGAATACGTCCGCGGCTCACGTATGCATACAGCGTTTGCTGTTGCACCTGGAGCATCGCAAGTGCGTCGGCAGTCGATAGCCAGCTCATCGTTTCCACAGGTTGATCGATTCGATCAAGATTGACGTCGACTCTAGTGCGCTCAACCATCGCTCGCAATCAAAGGTGGATATAGGCGCGCATAATGACTGAGAAAGCCATCGCAATGATCGATACCGTGTGGGCGGCGCTGAGCGGTGAGCCTGCTCGTTTATCAGCGCTGTCTTTTGTGTCGACCGGTGTGTTGCCATCGGCCTTTTACGTGACCGATCTTGCCAGCGTAACCGTCGCGGCTGCGGGCCTGGCATTGCACGAATGGATCGACAGCCACACGGCCGATGGCGGTGCCGTTGTCGTTGACCGTCGCCTGGCGTCGATGTGGTTTCATGCTTCGATCCGGCCCCAGGGTTGGATGCCGCCCGCGCCTTGGGATGCCTTCGCCGGCGATTATCTGGCGCACGATGGCTGGATTCGGCTGCACACCAATGCGCCCATGCATCGAGCCGCGGCGCTACGGGTGCTCGGCGATCCTTTGGACAAACAGGCGATGGCGTTGGCGGTGTCGCGCTGGTCTGCCCAAGAGCTGGAGCAGGCGGTGGTCGATGCCGGCGGTTGCGCTGCCCAGATGCGTACCGTCGCCCAGTGGAACGATCACCCGCAGGGCCGAAGCGTGAACGCCGAGCCTTTGATGCATAGGGAAGCAGGCACGACGGTGGAGCGGGCACCGCCGGCTTTCAATCCGGCACGGCCGCTTGGTGGCATTCGCGTGCTGGATCTCACACGCGTGCTCGCCGGGCCGGTCGCCACGCGGTTTCTTGCCGGCTGGGGAGCGGAGGTGTTGCGTATCGATCCGCCCGATTGGGACGAGCCGGCGCTCATCCCGGATTTGACCCCAGGCAAGCGCTGCGCGCGACTCGACCTGAGAACGGCGAATGACCGGGCCATCTTTGAATCGTTGTTGGCGACGTCGGATGTGCTGGTTCACGGCTATCGCCCAGGAGCCCTGGATCGCCTTGGCTATGATACCCAGACACGGCAACGGCTTTGCCCGGGCCTGATCGACATCAGTCTGAGTGCTTACGGGGCGACCGGCCCGTGGGCCGGTCGCCGCGGCTTCGACAGTCTGGTGCAAATGAGCGCAGGCATCGCGCAAGCAGGCATGGCCTGGCGCGGCGCCGGGCAGCCGGTACCGCTGCCAGTGCAGGCGCTCGATCACGGAACCGGCTATCTGATGGCCGCCGCGGCGATTCGTGGCCTGGTCCATCGTCGGCGTCACGGAGCCGGTAGCATCGCCAGGCTGTCCCTGGCGCGTACGGCCAAGCTGTTGTCCGACCAGGGACTGCAGCAGGATCGACCGGCATTGGCTGAGGAAACCGGGCTCGACCGGGCTCCCGGTGTCGAAGCGACCGCGTGGGGGCCGGCGCAAAGGCTCAAATCTCCGCTCACTATCGGCGTGCAGGCCCTGCATTTCTCAGCGCCGGCATGTGCCCTGGGCTCGTCTGCACCGGCCTGGCAGGTGCCCTGACGCACGCTAACGTTACGCGAGCCACCACTGGCAATCATTTACGCGTATAATTAGCGGTTTACCATTGCCCCACTCGGAGCCGGCCACTATGGCACGCCAGAAACCGCTTACGCTTTACCGCAACATCGGCATCATTGCGCACATTGACGCCGGCAAGACCACCACCACCGAGCGCGTGCTGTACTACACCGGCAAGAAGCACCAGATCGTCGACGTGCATGACACGAAGGACGGCAAGGGCTCGACCACGACCGACTACATGGAGCAGGAGCGCAAGCGTGGTATCACCATTCAGTCGGCCGCCGTGTCGACCGAGTGGAAGGGTCACCAGATCAACGTGATCGACACCCCCGGACACGTGGACTTCACCATCGAAGTGAACCGTTCGCTGCGCGTGCTCGACGGCGCCGTGGTGGTGTTCGACGGCGTGGCCGGCGTGGAACCGCAGACCGAGACCAACTGGCGCCTGGCCGACCAGTACAACGTGCCGCGCATGTGCTACGTCAACAAGATGGACCGCATCGGCGCCAGCTTCAAGCATTGCGTCGACGGCATCCGTAACCGCCTGGGCGCCAACGCGCTGCTGTGCCAGATCCCGCTGGGCAGCCACGACGAATTCATCGGCATGGCCGACCTGATTGCCGGCGTCGGCTACATCTGGCTGGGCGACGACAAGGACAGCAAGTGGGAGACCATCCCGCTCGCCGAGCTTGCCGACCATCCGAAGGTCAAGAATTTCTCGTCCGCCGCCGACAAGGAGTGGATCTCCAAGCTCGAAGAGCAGCGCATGCAGTCGATCGAGACCGCGGTCGAGCAGGACGAAGCCGCGCTGGACGCTTACCTGGGCGAAGGCACCATTCCTTCGATCGAAGATCTCAAGAAATTCATCCGCAAGGGCTGCGTCAAGGGCGAGATCGTGCCGGTGTTCTGCGGCTCCTCGTACCGTAACAAGGGCGTGCAGCAGTTGCTGGACGGCGTCATCGACTACATGCCGTACCCCGGCGAGAACGGCGGCATCTCGATGGTCGACGAAGACGGTAACGTCATCGGCGAGCAGATCGTGACCGACGATGCGCCGGTGCGCGCGCTGGCGTTCAAGGTG
>Ga0207695_10001903_pt1 | contig 32558 bp, 38 predicted proteins | sample KBSC54metaG_FD_184354 | JGI IMG/M metagenome (GOLD analysis project Ga0207695, IMG submission 184354) | Corn rhizosphere microbial communities from Kellogg Biological Station, Michigan, USA - KBS C5-4 metaG (SPAdes) (version 2) | ecosystem: Host-associated > Plants > Roots > Rhizosphere > Soil... | reverse complement strand
AGGGGCGCCGAACTCGCGGCCCGCAGTCGCCATCAATTGCATGCCCACGCAGATGCCGAGAAACGGCGTCCCATTTTTCAGAACGCTTTCATTGAGAACATCGACCATGCCAGGCACGGCGGAGAGGCCCCGCATGCAGTCGGCAAACGCGCCCACGCCGGGCAACACGATGCGATCGGCTTTTCTAACCAGATCGGGATCGGCGGTGACGGTAATAGTTTGGCCGCTGGCATCGCCCGCGGCGCGGCCTAAGGCCTTCGCTGCCGAAGCGATGTTGCCGGAACCGTAATCGATCAGAGCGGTCAGCATACCAGAACCCGAAATGCGCGGGCTCTATAGCGGCTTGAGACGCGCTTGTCGAAGCTCAGGGCGCGCCAAAGGATTCCAGGGATGGCGCGGCCAGTCGCCGGAGCGCTTCATGCCCAAAACGCAGACCTGATTTGCTCAGCCATGTGGTATCGAACTTGGCGGGCTTAACCACGCCATGCGTAAGCCGCCAACTCTGCTCGGCGACCGCCAGGCGCACGGGATCGGCCAGGGGCGAAGCCATGGCGGCCAATACGCCCGCTACCACAAAAGCCATCGCCAGATTGGCGGTTTCCATGCGCTCCATGGCGCGGCCGCCGCCAAGCGAAATCAGCGCCGCGCCGGCATAGGCGAGAGCATAGCCCGCCAACAGCAGCACCAGCGCCAGCGCCATCACGCGAACGCCGGTGAATCCGTAGGCAGCAACACGCACCTGAAGCGCCATTGCCGACAGCGTCACCAGCGCCGGAAGCAGCAGCGCGCCAGCAAATTCCAGATGCCTGCGCCACCAGGGCCGCCAGTCGCCATTGCGGTACGAGGCGTTGATTCCGATCGCCATAAACAGGCCCAGCAACACGGGCAACATCAGAGGCGGCAGCCAACGGGTCCACGACCAGAACAGGATCAGACCCACGGAAAGAAGCGCCAGCACGGGAAGCGTAGCGGTCAGGGCCTGTGCAAGACCCGCACTGATCATGCGCAATACTGCGCCATCCAGAAACTGTGTCACCAGCACAGCCGCCAGCACCATGAGAAGCAGCGCTGTGAATCCCGTCACGGAAAGAGCGTGCCAGACAGCCCAAAGCGCGGCGGCGCAAATCCCGCAAAGCAGAAGCTGTACGGCCAAGCTCCAGCTTGCGCGATGAAGTGCGCGATAATGCGCGGGACTGCATTTCGCACGCGCCAGAAGCAGCGACTGCCCAATGAAAAGAATCACTCCCGCCATCGCCGCAAGCCACAGCGCAGATAAACCTGGATCGCTGCCCGCAACACGCCAATGCTGGTAGACGCCAAGTCCGAAGAGGGAAAGTGACGCGCATGCCGTCCAGATGAAAAGCGGGCGCGCTGCAATTCGGCCCAGGCCCTGCATCAGAAGTGCCGGCGAAAGCGCCCCCATCATGGCCAGGCCCGAGGCGATTTGCGTGTCGGCCCACCAATGATGCTTGCGGCCATGAAGCAAAAAAGCGAAGGCGGCCGCCTGCATCAGCGCCAGGCCCAGGCGGCACAGAAGCAAAAGAATATTCAACGTGTAATTGTGCGACCAAACCCAGGGTAGAAACGGCAGGTTGGCCGGGCGCGCAAGCGCGCTGGGACGAGCGGAATCCGGTGTGCTGGAAAAGTCGGTCGAGGCGCTGGGCTCGAAGCGCAAGGGCTGCTCAGGCGTCCAGGCAAGCTCGGGTTTTTCAACCCAGCACGGCTTTTTTCTCCCCATGGCCACAAGAACTACCGGGAGCAGGCCAAGCCGTCTTGTGGCTTTCGTTCCGCTGGTTAATCCGTCGGCGGATGATTAGTTATCGTCCATCTTGAGGGCGGCGATGAAGGCTTCCTGCGGGATATCCACCTTGCCGAACTGGCGCATCTTCTTCTTGCCCTCTTTCTGCTTGTCGAGGAGCTTGCGCTTGCGGCTGATGTCGCCGCCATAGCATTTCGCAGTGACGTCCTTGCGCAGCGCCGAGAGCGTTTCGCGCGCGATCACCTTGCCGCCGATCGCGGCCTGGATCGGAATCTTGAACATGTGGCGCGGGATCAGGTCTTTCAACTTCTCGCACATGGCGCGGCCGCGGCCTTCGGCGCGCTGACGGTTGACGATCATGGAGAGCGCATCCACCGGGTCGTCATTGACCAGGATGGACATCTTTACCAGATCGCCTTCTTCATATTTGTCGATGTGGTAATCGAAGCTGGCATAACCGCGCGACACTGATTTCAGCCGGTCATAGAAATCGAACACCACTTCGTTCAGCGGCAGCATGTAGATGACCATGGCGCGGCTGCCGGCATAGGTAAGCTCGACCTGACGCCCGCGCCGGTCCTCGCACAGCTTCAAAACCGACCCCAGATACTCGTCGGGCACCAGAATGGTGGCTTTGATCCAAGGCTCTTCGATGCGATCGATATAGACCACATCGGGCATGTCGGCGGGATTGTGAAGCTCCTTCATCGTCCCGTCATTCATATAGATGTGATAGATCACGCTGGGCGCGGTGGTGATCAGGTCGAGATTGAATTCCCGCTCCAGCCGCTCGCGCACGATCTCCAGATGCAGGAGCCCCAAGAAACCGCAGCGAAAGCCGAAGCCCAGCGCGGCGGAGGATTCGGTTTCGTAAGTGAAGCTGGCGTCGTTGAGATGGAGCTTGCCCAAGGCCTCGCGCAGGTCGTCGAACAGGGCCGCATCCACCGGGAAGAGGCCGCAAAACACCACCTGCTGCGCTTTCTTGAAACCGGGCAGGGGAACGGGTGTGCCCTTGCGCTCATCGGTGATGGTGTCGCCCACCTGGGTGTCGGCCACCTGTTTGATCTGAGCGGTGAGGAAGCCCACTTCGCCGGGCCCCAATTTCTCGACCGAGACTTTCTTGGGCGTGAAGACGCCGATCTGCTCCACTTGATAGACGGCGTCGGTCGCCATCATGCGGATTTTCTGGCCCTTCTTCAGCTCACCATCGATGATGCGCACCAGGACCACCACGCCCAGATAGGCGTCGTAATAGGAATCGATCAGCAGCGCCTTCAGCGGCGCATCCAGCTGGCCCTTGGGCGGGGGCAGGCGGGTGACCACCGCTTCCAGCACCAGATCGATATTGAGACCGGTCTTGGCCGAGATCGGCACCGCCTCGCTGGCGTCCAGCCCGATCACGTCTTCGATCTGCTGTTTGACCCGGTCGGGCTCGGCGGCGGGCAAGTCGATCTTGTTGAGGACCGGCACGATCTCCAGTCCCGCATCGATCGCCTGATAGACATTGGCCAGGGTCTGCGCCTCGACGCCCTGGCTGGCATCCACCACCAGCAGCGCGCCTTCGCAGGCAGCGAGGCAACGGCTGACCTCATAGCCGAAATCGACATGGCCCGGCGTGTCCATCAGGTTCAGGACATAATCCTTGCCGTCGGCGCCTTTGTAATCCAGCCGCACGGTCTGCGCCTTGATGGTGATGCCGCGCTCGCGCTCGATATCCATGGAATCGAGCACCTGGTCCTTCATCTCCCGGTTGGAGAGGCCACCTGTGACCTGGATCAGCCGGTCGGCCAGGGTGGATTTGCCATGGTCGATATGGGCGACAATGGAGAAGTTGCGGATTTGGGCGAGATCGGGCATTGGGCCGGGGGTCTAGCATCTTGAGGGGCGGCGTCCAACAGGCCTTTTGCGGCAGCACAAACCCCATGCGATCATAGGCTTAGGATGTTGAATTACCTCTATCTCGACTATGGCGGGCAGGCCAAATACCGGGCCGAGCTGAAATACAGCCTGATCTCGCTTCGAGCCGAGATGGACCCCGCCAAGACCCGGATCCTGGTCGCCACCGACGCGCCAGAGGTCTACCGCGCCTGGCCGGTGCGGGTGATGGACATTGCCGCCCGCATCCCGGCCTGGTCGGGCCGGGGGCTCTATTATCATCGCATCAAGCCGGCTTTGGTGCGGGCGGCGCTGGAGGAGTTGGGCGAACCGGTACTGTTCCTGGATTCGGATTCCATCGTCCGCCCGGGTTTTCACGGCGAAGTGGAAGCCAGGATGGGTGACGCGGTGGTGATGAACCGCTTCGAGAAAAACAATCCCTTGCCGCCGCTCAAGGGTTTTCGCACCCAGCTGCCGCATCTGGGTGCCTACCGCTACGATGTGGCGCATAGCTGGATGTACAATAGCGGCCTGATCGGGATGACCCCGAAGCACGTGCCGCTGCTGGACGACACGCTAGCGATGATCGACGCCCTGATTGGCCGCGCCAAGAAATTTCCCACCATCGAACAATTCGCCTTGTCGGAAGTGCTGCGCTCATCTCAAACGCCGATCGCAGAAATTCACGACAGCTTTCTGCATTACTGGCAGGGACGGCGGCGCATCTACATGGCGGCCCAGATTGCCAAGGGTCTATCGCCCGACTGGAATGATCTCACGCCGCCAAGGCAATGGGCCGAGATGACCAACTGGAAAATCCGCGCCTACAATTATTATCACGGCATCACCCATGTGGCAGAGCTGTTCAAGTGAGTGCACCCAATCTGAAAGAGCTTTGGCCCGGCCAATCGGTGCCGCTGCTGAAGGCGCTGCATATCCTCACCCACAATGGCGGCTTGAACGCGGATTCACGGCGCAAGCTGAAGCAAGTGCAGCACTTGGCGCAACTGATAAAGCCCGCCATCGATGCGGCATTGAAAGAGAAAGACATACCCGTCCTGGCTGATCTGGGTGCGGGCAAATCCTATCTCGGCTTTATTCTTTACGATCTGTATTTCGGGCCCGCGGGCCGGGGCAGGGTGGCGGCCGTGGAAGCGCGCCCCGATCTGATCGCTGCGGCGTCGAAGATCGCCCATGACAGCGGTTTCGACCGGATGGATTTCATCGAAGGGCGCATCGCCGATTCATCGCTGGGCGTGGTGGATATCGTCACGGCCCTGCATGCCTGTGATACCGCCACCGACGAAGCCATCCTGTTCGCACTGAAGCATGAGGCGAAATATGTCGCCCTGGTGCCTTGCTGCCAGGCGGAGTTGGCGCGCGAGCTGGAAGGCGCGCATGGCGCGATGGAGCAGCTCTGGCGGCACCCGATCCAACGGCGGGAATTCGGCGCCCATCTGACCAATGTGCTGCGGGGCCTTTTCCTGGAAGCGCATGGCTACAAGGTCCGGGTGACCGAACTGACCGGCCTGGAGCATTCACTGAAGAATGAATTCATTTTTGCGGAACGGCATCACCGTGCGAATCCGCGCGCCCGCGCGGAGTTTGAGAAGCTGGTGAAAGAAGTTGGCGCGGCTCCGAAGCTATTACTATCGGCACTCCCGTAATTGTCATTCCCGGCGAGCACGAGCATGGCGAGTGCGAGGGAAGGGAAGCCAGGGTTCAACGGACAGACAGGTTTTGACACCTGGGTTCCCTTCCCTCGGCGCTGGGCGCGCCTCGCCGGGAATGACAATTAGGGTCAGCTGCGAAGGCTGGCGCCCGTCGCTTTCGTCACACCCGCAACCAGCTTCTGCGCCAGCGCTTCGATCTCGGCTTCGGTCAGGGTCTTGTCCTTGGGCTGAATGCGCACCGCGACGGCGATGGACTTCTTGCCTTCGCCGACATTCTTGCCTTCATAGACATCGAACACCGACACGCTCTCGATCAGATTGCGATCGGCCAGCTTGGCGGCCTTGACGATCTCGCCCGCCGCCACTTTCACGTCCACCACAAAGGCGAAATCGCGCTCGATCGCCTGATAGGGCGAGGGTGAGAATACCGCACGGCCCTTGCGAGACTTGGGCTCGGGAATGGCGTCGAGATTGATCTCGAATCCCGCCACTGGCAGCTTGAGATCGAACGTCGCGAGAATTCTGGGATGCAATTCGCCGAACCAGGCAATCTGTTTCGGCCCCAGCGCGACGGTGCCGCTGCGGCCGGGATGAAACCATCCGGGCGCGCCGGCCGTGACCGGCGCGGTCATCGGGCCGCCTGTCGCGGCTTCAAGCCCGGCCAGCATGGCCGCCTTGGCGTCGAACACATCGGCGGCATGACCGGATTTGCTCCAGTCGCGCACGCCTGCACCCACGATGATGCCGGCGGCGTTGGTGCTTTGGTCCTCGGGCATGCCGCTGCGGAAAGCCGGGCCGATCTCGAATAGCGCGAAATCGGTGAGGCCGCGGGCTGCATTGCGCGCCGCTGCCGCCAGCAACGCCGGAAGCGATGAGGGGCGCAGCGCATCGAGGTCCGACGCGATGGGATTGGAAAGCTGACGCGCGTCATCGCCGCCACCGAACAGTTTGGCCTGGTCGCGGGCGATGAAGGAAAAGCTCACGCATTCGTTGAAACCGCGCGCGGCCAAGGTGCGACGCACGGCGCGGGAGCGGCGCTGGGCCGATGTCAGCACCGGCTTCGCCACTGCGTGCAGCCGTTCCAGCGGCGCGGAGGGCACATCGGCCAGACCATGAATGCGGACGATCTCTTCCACCAGGTCGGCTGGGCCGTCGATATCACGGCGGAAACTGGGCGGGGTCACGTGCCAGACGTCACCATGCTCCAGCACGGTGAAGCCCAGGCGACAAAGGATGCGAAGGGATTCGCTTCTGTCGATCTGAACGCCGCCTAGACCCTCCACCAGCGCGGGATCGAAATCGATATGCTTGTGGTTCGGCGGCAATTCACCGGCGATCACCACATCGGAAGCTTCACCGCCGCACCATTCCAGGATCAGCTTGGTGCAAAGCTCCAGTCCCGGCAGCACGAATTGCGGATCGACGCCGCGCTCGAAGCGGTAGCGCGCATCGGAAATGATGCCCAGCTTGCGGCCCGCGCGCGCCACCCGCACCGGATCGAACCAGGCAGATTCGATGAAGACATTGGTGGTCTCGAGCGAGCAGCCGCTATCTTCACCGCCCATGATGCCAGCAATGCCGCGCGCCGCCGCGTCATCAGCGATGACGACGGTGTCGCTGTCGAGGATGTAGGTCTCGCCGTCCAGCGCCAGGACCTTCTCGCCGCTTTTGGCCATGCGCGCATGCATGTTGCCGGAAAGCTTGTCGGCATCGAACACATGCAGCGGGCGGCCGCGATCCTGGGCGATCAGATTGGTGGCGTCCACCAAGGCGGAGATGGATTTCATGCCCACCGATTTCAGGCGCTCCTGAACCCATTTCGGTGCGGAGCCATTTTTCACATTCCGGATCAGCCGGCCGGCAAAGACCGGGCAGGCGTCCTTGTTCTCGGGCGTGAAATCCAGCGAGATTCGTTTCGGGCTGGGGAATCTCCCGGCCACCGGCTCGACCTTCTTGGTCTTGAGCGTGCCCAGTCCCGCCGCTGCCAGATCGCGGGCGATGCCAAAGACGCTGGCCGCATCGCCGCGATTGGGCGTGATGGAGACGTCCAGCACAGGATCGGTCAGACCGAGCGCCGGGGCGGCGGGTGAGCCAACCGCCGCGTCGGCGGCCAGCTCGATGATGCCGTCATGGTCCTCGCCAAGAAGCAATTCGCGCGCCGAACACATCATGCCGCGCGATTCCACGCCGCGGATAGTGCCGATCTTGAGCGCTTCGCCGCTCGCCGGGATGACGGTGCCGGGTCTGGCCAGCACCACCTTGATGCCGGCCCGCGCATTGGGCGCGCCGCACACGATCTGAAGTGGCTCTTTATCACCCGTATTGACCATGCAGAGACGCAGCTTGTCGGCGTTGGGGTGTTTCTCGGCGCTGACGATCTCGGCGACGGTGAAATCCTTCAGCCGCGCGCCGGCATCTTCCACGCTTTCGACCTCCAGCCCGATGCTGGTGAGCTTGTCGGCGATGGTCTGAACATCTGCGGTCGTATCCAGATGCTCTTTCAGCCAGCTCAGCGTGAACTTCATTTGCTGAGACCTCCATCCAAGGTCGGGATGTCGAGTGCGGCGAAACCGTAATGGCGAAGCCAGCGCAAATCGGATTCGAAGAAGCTGCGGATATCGGGGATGCCATATTTCAGCATCGCCATGCGGTCCAGGCCGAAGCCGAAAGCAAAACCCTGATAGCGCTCCGGATCGATGCCGCAATTGGCCAGCACACGGGAATGCACCAGGCCCGAGCCGCCCAGTTCAAGCCAGTCATTGCCGTGACCGAAGGTGATCTTGCCCGGCACGGACCGATCGCAGCGCATGTCCCATTCCAGGCTGGGCTCGGTGAAGGGGAAAAAGCTGGGCCGCGCCCGCAACTCGATATCGTCGATCTCGAAAAAAGCTTTGCAGAATTCTTCCACTGTCCATTTTAGATGGCCCAGATGGATACCTTCATCCACCACCAAGGCTTCCACCTGGTGGAACATCGGCGAATGGGTGGCGTCGGAATCCACGCGATAGGTGCGGCCCGGTGAGATGATGCGGATGGGCGGCTTCTGGTTCAGCATGGTACGCACCTGCACCGGCGAGGTATGGGTACGCAGCACGTGGCTGGTGCCGTCCGGCTGCGGCGCCACGTAGAATGTGTCCTGCATCTGGCGCGCCGGGTGATCGGGCGGAATGTTCAGCTTGGTGAAATTGTAATCGTCATATTCGACGTCCGGGCCTTCGGCGACGGCGAAACCCATGTCGGCGAAGATGGCGGTGATCTCGTCCAACACCTGGGCAATGGGATGCACGCTGCCCTGGTTCTCTGGACGCGGCGGCAGGCTCACATCCACCGTCTCGGTCTTCAACCGTGCATCCAGCGCCGCATCCGCCAACGCGCTTTTGCGTTCGCCGATGGCCGCCGCCACGGAATCGCGCAGACCGTTTAGCTGCGGGCCTTGGATCTTGCGTTCGTCCGGGCTCATGCCGCCCAGGGTCTTCAAAAGCTCGCTAATGCTGCCTTTCTTGCCCAAGGCGGCGACGCGGATCGCTTCCAGCGCGGCTTCGTCGCCGGCCGCCAAAATCTGCGCCAGCAGATCGGATTGAAGAGACGCTGTGTCGGTCATGGAAAGCCAAACTCCAGAAAGGAATCAGCGGCCCGCTTTCATAGCAGGCCGCTTGCTCCAATGGAGTTTCAAATCAGGCTTTCGCCGCAGATGCCTGATCCACCAGAGCCTTGAAGGCGGCGGGCTCGTGGATGGCGAGGTCGGAAAGCACCTTGCGGTCGATCTCGATACCGGCGCCGGCGAGCCCGCTGATAAATTGGCTATAGGTCACGCCATGCTCGCGGCAGGCCGCGTTGATGCGCTGGATCCAGAGCGCGCGGAAATTCCGCTTACGCTCCTTGCGGCCGATATAATTGTGCTGCAGCGACTTATCGACAGCAGCATTGGCCGTGGTGATGTTGTTCTTGCGACGGCCGCGCATGCCTTTGGCCTGCTTGAAGACCTTCTTGCGGCGGGCGTGCGACGGTACGGAACGGGGGGCGCGTGACATGGGGTGCTGTCTCCTTAAGCGTAGGGCATCCAGCGCTTGACGCGCTGAGTTTCGGACTCCGACACGACGTCATGGAGTTCCTTGCGGGTACGCTTGGATTTGCTGATCAGGCGGTGGCGCTTATAGGCCTTGCCTGTTTTTAGCTTCCCAGTCGCGGTGAATTTAAAGCGCTTCTTAGCGCCCGACTTGGTCTTCATCTTGGGCATTTCGCTCTCCTCTGGCAGCCGGAGGGCTGCATAGCTTTCATAGGTCGCCACGGCATGCCCCGCCGGGCGGCCCGAAAGAGGGCGCGTTAAAAGGCAAAATCGGACAAAAGGCAATACGCGGAAGGGCGGCTCGAGACGCTTATTCTGCCGCCTCGTTACCATCCTTGCCGTCGCGAGTCGGACTGGCACTGGATTTGCCGGTTACGCCAAAATCCCGGGATTTGCTGCCGCCTTCGGCGAGATCAAACCCCTCTGCCATCAGGCCCCGCTTCAGAAGCTCGCGGATCGCAGCGGCGCGGCTCGGCATCCGCCGGGAAAAGCGCCAATTATCAAGGGCTTCCAGCTCTTCGCCGGTCAGCATGATCTGGAGACGCTCTCCGCGCGTCAGATCATTCATAGCCAATCTCCGCCGCGGGATTTAGCCACTTACTCATTTTTAGTCCAAGGCCCAAAGTAATCAATCGGCATACACAACGAATTCTCAGGAACTTGGGTTCCATCCGCCGATGGCTAAAAAGGTAAATAAACCCTCTTCTACTAATTTAAGCTGTTGATTTTGTTATAAATTTCTCTTGCGAGGGAAGTTAAAGCGGCTCAGGATGGATGGGCTAGGAGGTCCCCATGGACCAGATCACCCATCCCCAACTCGATCTCGCCGCCGAAGCCAACCACCGGGTGGCCAACAGCCTCACCCTTTTGGGTGGGCTGGTCCGCATGCAGGCCAAAGCGGCCGGCCGCGCCGACAAGCCTTTCACCAATGCCGAGGTGCGCATGATGCTGGACGGCATTGCCGCGCGCGTCGCAACCGTGGGCCAGCTCCACCGCTCTCTGGCGCATGTCCCCGGGGACGGCGTGATCGCCCTCAACAGTCACCTGCGCGAGATCGGGGCCAATCTCGTCAGTGCTTTTTCGTCCGAGCAGCGACGGGTCTCGATTCAACATTCCGCCGGCGAATGCCTGGTTCTCGCCCGCCATGTGCAATCGATCACCCTGATCGTGTGCGAGATCCTCACCAATGCGATGAAATATGCGCATCCCGCGGGTGTGCCTGTGAAGATTTCGCTGTTGTGCGAGTCTTCGCCCAAAGGCGTGTTGGAAATAACGGTCAGCGACGACGGCATCGGATTGCCCGAAGGTTTCGATGCGATGAAAGACGGCGGCCTCGGGTTTCAGATCGTTCGCCTGCTGACCACGGAGCTGGGTGCGACACTCGATGTCTTTTCCGACAATTTGGGCTCCACTTTCCGCCTCAGCGTGCCCAGCGTGCTGGTCGCCAACCTCCAGACCGCTTAGATCTGGCCGCCCGATCATCGCCATATTCGTGGGCCAAGGATCGGCGCGGACGGGCGCGTATGTGGAACGCAAAATTGGTGCGGTTTCTCAGATTGCTGTCGCTGTGGCTATTCTGGCCCGGCGTGTTGTTGATTGCCTGGGGCGAGCTTACGCCCAACCCTCCCCAGATGGGCGGGCTTTTCGGGTGGGACAAGGCAGAGCATTTCATCGCCTATTTCGGTTTGGCCAGCATGGCCAGCCTTGTGATCGGGTTCAGGCGCCGGCTGGCCTGGGCGATCCTGGGCGTGATCCTTTTGGGCGGCGCTTTGGAGGTCGTGCAGTATTTTGCCGGCCGTGACGCCGAGCTGATGGATTTCGTGGCCAATACGCTTGGCGCGCTCGCCGGCGCCCTGGCGGGTGCGTTGTTTCTCCTTCTGTTCCAGGGCCGCGCGCTTGTTGCCGAGCCTGCCTCCGATTAGCCTTCGCGCCACAGGAACTTTACGGGCGGAGTTTCCATGTTCGAAGAATTCAAGAAATTCGCGATGCGCGGCAATGTGCTGGATCTGGCGGTCGGCGTGATCATCGGCGCGTCGTTCACCGGCATCATCACGTCGCTGGTTAATGACGTGATCATGCCGCCGGTCGGTCTGGTGCTGGGCGGTGTGGATTTCTCAAACTTCTTTGTCGTCTTGAAGGGCGATACCGCGGTCGACACTTTGGCCGCGGCGAAGGCCGCCAAGGACGTGACTCTGAATTACGGCTTGTTCGTCAACGCCGTGATCAACTTCCTGATCGTCGCCTTCATTCTCTTCCTGATGATCCGCCAGATGAACAAGCTGGTAGCGCCGCCGCCTGCGCCGGAAGCGGTTCCCGCACCCAGCGAGGAAATCCTGCTCTTGCGCGAGATCCGCGACAGCCTGAAAGCCCGATGATGCGCGCATCGCTTGCCGGCTTGCTGCTGTTTCTGGCGGCAACGCCCGCGGGCGCTCAGGCCGACATGACGGGTGCGGCCAATGGCTTTCTCGCTGCCTATGGCGGCTTTCATCCTTCCGACGGGATTCCCGATGCTACCGGGCGCACAAGGCTTGCGCCTTATCTGTCGCCGGCCCTGAACAAGCTTCTCGCCGACGGCGCCGCGGCCGAAGCGCGGTTTTCCGCCAAGGTAAAGGACGCGCCGCCCCTGGTCGAAGGCGACCTCTTCACGTCTCTGTTCGAAGGCGCCACGTCTTGGAAGCTGGGCGCTTGTGCGGCCAGCGGCGCGAGCGCCCGCTGTCGGGTGGAGTTCACGCACGCCGATGGGAAACAGAAGCCTACGGTCTGGACCGATACCCTTATTCTCGCCAACACCCCGCAGGGCTGGCGCGTGGACGACATCGCCTATGGCGCGAATTTCCAGTTCGGCAACACCGGCAAGCTCACCGACACGTTGCACACCGTCTTGCGGGAAGCGCCCTGAAACACCATTTAGGCGTCATCCCCAACAATATTGGAAGGTCTGCGATGACCAACGGCAAAATGCACAAAAGCGACACGGAGTGGCAGAAGACCCTGTCACCCGAGCAATATCGCGTGCTGCGCCAGCATGGCACCGAACGCGCCGGCACCAGCCCGCTGAATTATGAAAAGCGCCAGGGCGAATTTCTCTGCGCCGGCTGCGGCGCAGAGCTGTTCGGGTCCGGCACCAAATATGACAGCGGCTCGGGCTGGCCCAGTTTCTACGCCCCCATGCCCGACGCAGTGGAGACCACCACGGATACAAGCCATGGCATGGTCCGCACCGAAGTGAATTGTGCCCGCTGCGGCGGTCATCTGGGGCATGTCTTTCCGGACGGGCCGCAGCCGACCGGCGAACGCTTCTGCATCAACGGCGCGGCCCTGAACTTCAAGCCGACCGACAAGAGCTAGTCAAAAACATTTGGAACAGAACTAAGACCCGTCTCCCCCGCGCATGCAAAGCATGCTGGCGGGGGAGGTGGCCGTAGCAGCGCGTGCGATGCGAAGGCCGGAGGGGTCACAAATATCAGGACTCGTTGCCCGGCGCCTTGGAATGGCTCATGGCCTCCTGCTCAGCCGCGCGCAATTCTCCGCCCTGCGGCCCATCCATCGCGGCTTCCGCAGCTTTGCCCATCTGGGGGATCTCGGCCTTGTTGCGCCTCACGAATTGGGCCTCTTCCTTCAGGAATTTGCGCGACGCCTCGTAATTGCCTTCCCCCATTACCGGCTTCTTCTTCGGCGCCGTCTTCTTGGCTGGCTTGGCGCTTTTCTTGACGGCTTTTTTCGGCGCGGCTTTTTTGGCAGCGGCCTTTTTCGGGCGCTTGGCCGCCTTGCTCTTCTTCGTCTTGGCTTTGCGCGAAGAAGCAGCAGCTGCGCGTTTCACGGCTTTCTTGGTCTTGGATTTCTTTGCTTTGGATTTTTTGGCTTTTGATTTTTTCGCCTTGCTCTTTTTCGCCTTCGCCATGGATCACTCCGTTCAATGGGCGCTGGAGCTTATGCGTGTTGTGCATAGCGCGCGAGGGATTTGATCGTTCCGTCGCCGCTTTTTCCAGCGACCATGATCGGGACGATTGTCTCGACTAACGCTCCATCGCCAACCGCTCCATCAACCAGGATGCCGCCGGACCCGGCGGCGTGTCGCGGCGATGCACGGTGTGGAAGCGGTATTGAAGATTGTCCCAGGCGTCGATGGCGAGGCGGACCAGCCGGCCGCGCTTCAAATCGTCCGACACCATGAATTTGGGCATCGAGCCCCAGCCCAGCCCCGCTAACAGGAGCGCATGCTTGGCGCCAAGGTCTGCAAGCCGCCAGCTTTTGAGCGACACCACCCCAAGATCATGATCCGCCGTCAGACTGGAGCGATCGGTCAAGACAAGCTGCACATGATCGGCGGCGTCTGCGCTGGTGACTTTGGCGAGCGCCGCCAGGGGGTGGTCAGGATGCGCCAGGGGCACGAGTTTCACCAAGCCGGCGGGCCCTCGCACCAGGAGATCGTTGGTCATCTCAAGTGGGCCCGACACCCCGAACATGGCGCTGTGGTCGAGTACCGCTTCCGTCACCGCCCCCAGTGCTTCCACCCTAAGTCTCAGTGCCACGGTGGGAAATTTGCAGCGAAATTCCTCCAGCGCTTTCACCAGAAGCTTGGCGGGCAGCATCACGTCCACCACCAGGCTGACTTCGGCCTCCAATCCCTGGGTCAGTCCCCGCGCCCGGGCGATCAATCCGTCCAGCGCCATCGCCAGGCCGCGGCTATCCGATAGGATTGCCTGTCCGGCATTGGTCAGCCGGGGTCTGCTGGCGCCGGCCCGGGTGAAAAGTGCAAGGCCCAACTGGTTTTCCAGATTGGCGATGGCGTAGCTCACGGCCGAGGTGGCGCGGCCCAGTTTCCGCCCCGCGCCGGCAAAGCTGCCGGTCTCCACAATCGCCAGAAAGACCGCGATCTGATCCAGGGTTGGGTTTTTGGGCTGCATGTTCAGCTTTTTTGAACATAATATCAGAAATTATACCAATTTTCAGAATAGCCCAAACGCCCCATCTTTCATTCCGCATCCGTTTGGGAGGGCCTCATGGCCGCGAAAATCTTCATTCCGTTCTATTCCCGCACCGGCACGGTCGAGGCCTTGGCCCAGGCCGTGGCCGAAGGCGCGCAAGCGGAGGGTGCGGAAGTGCGCCTGGCGCGCGCTCGCGAGCTGGTTAGCCATGACATCATGACGTCGGTGCCCGGCTGGAAGGAAAGCGCGGAGGCGATGAACGCTCGTTACCCCGCCCCTACGGCGGAAGATGCGGTCTGGGCCGACGGCATCGTGTTCGGCACGCCCACCCGCTTTGGCTCGGTCGCCTCCGAACTCAAGGCCTATATCGACGGCCTGGGCGGGCTCTGGGCTAGAGCCTGAGTTTCTGAGGTGGAAACCGCCTGCGTTGTGTTCTGGCGAAGCGATCCGCCAGGAGCGGCGCGAAGAGCGATGCCATAGTCCATCGGTCGAGCGCCGCGACACCGCGGGCGCTCGACAGAACGCAACCCGTAGGGCCGGGGTCTTTTGCGCCGTGGGTTCGTCGAAACTCTCGCCCGTAGGCTATTGCTACGGGCTTCGCGCTTCTCCTGCCCACGTCGCAAAATCCCTCCGGCGCAGGCAATTCCACCTCAGAAATTCAGGCTCCAGGGTGCCTTGAACGGCAAGGCAGGCGCGGCCTTCACCGGCTCGGTCACGCCCCATGGCGGCAATGAGTCCACTATCATCTCCGTGTTCAATCCCATGGCGCATTTGGGCCTGATCATCGTTCCCACCGGCTATGCCGATGGCGTGATGTTCAAGGGCGCCGGCACGCCCTACGGCCCCAGCGTCGTTTCCGGCAATCCGCCCTCAGGTCCGACACCGGAAGAGCTGGATGTCGCCCGTTTCCAGGGCCGGAGGATTGCGAAAGTCGCGGCGGTGTTGCGCACCCTGAACGGTTGAACTGGGCGTCCGCTTGGGGATCTCATGCAGCCCCCACGCGGAGGATGCGGTGAGCGAGCCCCTTTATCTGGAAGATGTTTTTGTCGGTCAGCGTTTTGTGACCGGCACGCACGCCATGACCGCCGAGGCGATCAAGGCTTATGCGCGCGATTATGATCCGCAATCCTTCCATACTGACGAGGAAGCGGCGAAGGACAGTTTCTTTTGCGGCTTGGCGGCCAGCGGCTGGCATACCGCCGCCATCACCATGCGCCTTCAGATCGACAGCGGTCCCAAGATCGCGGGCGGTATGATCGGAGCCAGCGGCGAACTCTCTTGGCCGAAGCCCACCCGCCCCGGCGATGTTCTGCATGTTGAAAGCGAAGTCATGGAGATCAAGCCCTCCAAATCCAAGCCCGAACGCGGCTTCGTCACCTTGAAAAGCGAAACCAAGAATCAGAAAGGCGACGTGCTGCAGCTCTTTGTGGTGAAACTTCTGGTCTGGCGGCGGCCCGAATACGGTTTTTGACCGACTTTCCGGCTTCGACCAAAGCGGGCCCAGGAAAAGTGTGTAGCGTTGCCGTGACGCTGCTGCTAGGCAACTCCGTCCGGGCCTGCGACAAACAAAAATAGAGCATTTTCGCGATTCAATGAATGGCGAAAATGCTCTAGAGAAGACGCATGCTGGACGATCTGAAAGCCAACAATCGCATCTGGGCAGCCCGCATGGTCGCGCGGGATCCCGATTTCTTCAAGCGGCTTGAGCGGCAGCAGGGGCCGCAATATCTCTGGATCGGTTGCTCTGACAGTCGCGTGCCCGCCAACGAGATCGTCGATCTGGCGCCGGGCGAATTGTTCGTGCATCGCAATGTCGCCAATCTCGCTCCGCCGCAGGACGCCAATTATCTCTCGGTGCTGCAATTCGCGGTGGACGTGTTGAAGGTGCGCCATGTGATCGTGGTGGGCCATTATGGCTGCGGCGGCATCAGCGCGGCGGTGGATGGCAAGCGGCGCGGGCTGATCGATCACTGGCTCCACCCCATCCGCGAAGTGGCAGAAGCGCACCGCGCCGAACTGGACGCCATCGCCGATGAGCACAAGCGCTACGACCGGCTGTGCGAACTGAACGTGATGCGCCAGGTGCAGAATGTCGCCTCTGACGTGTTCGTACAGGACGCCTGGGCGCGTAGCCAGGACTTATCCGTGCATGGCTGGGTCTACTCGCTTAAGACCGGCCTGGTGAACGATCTCAATGTGACGGTCAAAGGTCCGCAGAATCCGAAATTCTGACGCCCCTTCGCGGAGGCGGTGGCCGCGCTTTCTCGGATTTTACCCTTCCCGTGCCATGCGCTCGCGACGCTTCAATTCCGCTGGGGTGGGATCGGGGAGCATGAACGAGCCCAGCGGAATTTTTCCAGCAGGTTCATACGTGGCGATCAAGACTCCGCTGTCCGACACGTCATGCTGGGTGAGCTTCAGCGCGCCTGGCGGTGTGCCATCGCCGAACAGCCGCTTGCCCTTGCCAAGCACCACCGGAAACGTCGTCACGAACAGTCGGTCGATCAGGCCCGCCGCCAGCAATTGTGGGTAGAGCGTGGTGCTGCCCTGGATCAGCAGATCGGGGCCGCTGGAAGCCTTTACCGCCCGCACAGCGTCGATGTTCTTCAGCTTGTGGCTGTTCTTCCAGTCCCAGGCATCGTCGCCGCGCGTGAGCACATATTTCGCGGCTTTGGTGAAAGCAGGGCCGATTGGGTCACTCTCCGGTACGAAAGGCCAGTGGCCGGCGAAGATTTCATAAGTCTTGCGGCCCAGAAGCAGGTCGAACGGGTTGCCGAACAGTGCGCCCATGGCCTGGCCCATTTTCTCGTCAAAGAACGAGGTCGCCCAGCCGCCCAGCTCGAAGCCGCCGGTGGGATCCTCAGGCGGGCCACCCGGGGCCTGCATCACACCGTCCAGAGACTGGAACACGCCGCCGATGATTTTGCGCATGGTGATCTCCTTATCGCTTCAACTTTAGGTCAGAAACCGGTGTGTGTAGCTACCCACTCGCGGGCTATGCCCGCTCGGTGGCGCTCGGTTTTTCTAAGCTCACTTCGTTCGCTAAGAAAAATCGGCGAAGTCGGACATCTCATAGAACGGGCGGATTTCGAGCTCGCTTGGGCCCAGCATGGGATTGGGACAACGCTTCGCCCAGGCGACCGCTTCATCCATGTCCTTGACGTTCCAAACCCAGAAGCCGGCGACCAACTCGCTGACGTGGGCGAAAGGCCCATTGATGACGGTGCGGCTGGGACCATCGAACGCGATGCGCTTGCCGTGTGAAGAGGGCTTCAGGCCGTCGCCCGTGACGAAGATGCCGGCCTGGCGCAACTCATCATTAAATTTGCCCATCGCCGCCATCATCTCGCTTGTCCAGGGCTGCGGGAAATGGCCCTTTTCGCTGTCTTCGGTCGCCTTCACAAACACCATCACACGCATCGCCTGTCTCCTGATTGCTTTATGTGGCCAAAGGACGGGTGAGGGTGCGCCGAGCCGACAGGGGAGGCGAGATTTTTGTGGGGAACTTGCTGGCGGCCACTTGCGGGCTTTGCCCGCTCGGTGGCGCTCAGTTTCCTCGGGCGCATTAGGAACTTTAGCCGCACGATGCGACAACTGGGCGCCGCCGTCGCAGACCTCAGCGCGTAACGATAGCGTGGGATCCCAGCATCGCTTCCACCAAAGAGGCAAATGACAAAGGAGACAATTCCCATGAAAGCAATCGTGGTGACGGACCAGGCGGCGGGAACGGCAGGGATGAAGCTCGCGGAGCGGCCCGAACCGCGGGCAGCGATAAACGACGTCGTCATTCAGATTCATGCGTCGGGATTCGTCCCGACTGAGCTGACATGGCCCTCAACCTGGACCGATCGCCTCGACCGTGACCGAACACCGTCGATCCCCGGTCACGAGCTGGCCGGAGTGGTTACCGCCCTCGGCTATGGCACGACGGGGCTGTCGGTGGGCCAACGCGTGTTTGGTCTTGCCGACTGGTATCGCGACGGCACCCTGGCGGAGACCATAGCGATTGAGGCGCGCAACCTCGCGCCGCTGCCCGGCGACATCGACTTCACGGTAGGCGCGAGCCTCCCAATCTCGGGCCTGACGGCGTGGCAAGGACTGTACGAACACGGCCGTCTCCGGGCAGGCCAGAGCGTCATCGCGCACGGCGCGGCCGGCGCGGTGGGGTCGATGGTGACGCAGCTTGCACGATTGGCGGGCGCCTACGTGATCGGCACCGGACGCGCCGCCGACCGTCAGAAGGCGCTCGACTTCGGCGCGCAGGAGTTCGTCGATCTCGAGAACGACGTCCTGGAAGACGTCGGCGTCGTCGATCTGGTGTTCGATCTCATCGGTGGCGACATCGGAAAAAGGTCCGCGCGCCTGGTTCGAGCCGGAGGAATACTAGTGTCCATCGTGGGGCCGTCCGAGGCACGACCCACCGATGGTTTGGCGGTTGACTTCGTCGTCGAGTCCGATCGTGCCCAACTGAGCGAGATCGTCCAGCGGGTGCGAGACGGACGCCTGCGAACGAATATCGGCAACATCGCGACTCTCGACGATGCTGTCGCCGCCTTCAACCCGACCAAGCGACGCTCGGGGAAGACAATCATCCGCATTCGTTCGTGAGGACCAGGGAAGGGCGAGCGGTGAGGTCTGGCGCCCACTCGCGGGCTGTGCCCGCTCGGTGGCGCTCAGTTTTTCTAAGCTCGCTCGCTACGCTCACGAAACGGAAGGGCGCCCAGTCGGGCCGCTTCGCGACCCTCCGTGGCGCAACTTCTGAAGTATCTTCGTCTGCGGCGAGGGGGACCGCGTTCTGGCGCCCACTCGCGGACTGCGTCCGCTCGGTGGCGCTCAGTTTTTGTAAGTTCGCTGCGCTCACTAACAAAAACTGGCGCGCCCGACAGGATTCGAACCTGTGACCTCTGCCTTCGGAGGGCAGCACTCTATCCAGCTGAGCTACGGGCGCTTGTTGAAGAGAGCCTATATCGAAAAACCTAAAGGTCTGCCAGCGCCCTGGCCACCACCGCCCGGCCCTCCGCCAAGGCGTCTTCGGGCGCCAAGGCCAGCCGGGCGACACGGATATCGGCGGCGGGCCGGGCCGCCTTCAGAATCCCGGCAAGCATGCCGCCACCCGCATCGGTCAGGTTGGTCCGATTTGCCCGTGTCAGTTCCAGCACCCGCAATTTCGTCACCCGCGATAGGTCTTCGGTCAGAACCGCGCGCAACATGGCATAGGACCAACTCTCCATGCCGCTGGGCTCATCCAGCAGGGCACCGGTCTCATTTTCGTAGCTATCCCAGGCGGCGCCAAATGGGTTCAGAGCATGCACCAGCACCAGGCGCGCATCCGGCGCGGGTCTCACCATCGCGTCGAGCAATCCGGTCAGAACCGCGGAGCTTTGGCGGATCTCCCGCCCGTCGCTGCCCGCCACCACCAGAAGCGCCTTGGCCGCGCCGCGAGGCCCAAGCGCCACCGAATCCAGAAAAAGGGGATTGCCGCGCGGACCGGAGGCTTTGGGATGCACCCGTGCGATGCTGTCGGCCTGCGCGCGGGTACAAGCCGTGATGAAAGCCTTGCGGGCGGTGCGATAATCTTTGGGAAAGAGCGCGTCTGGATTATCGGTATTCTTTATCATTGAAATTAGAGCATTTTCGCGATTCACCGAAAAGCGAAAATGCTCTATCCCTTTGGATTGTCGCGGTTCCGGACGGAAAACCGCTGCACACTTTTCCTGGAACCGCTCTGATCTTACGAAGCAGCCAGAAAATAGGAAAGATGACGCGATTTGGCGCCCTGGAGGAATTGCGGTCCCGTCCCATCGGGGATCTGAGCCAAGCGCGCGTGGCGCGGAAGAATTTCCGTAAAGCGATCCCGATTCGGCGCGACAATGAATTTTTCGGCGAAGCACTGGTGGATGCGCGCGCGCACGGCCTTCAAGGTGTCAATTTCTATTTCAGCGACCGCAATCCGCCCTATTGGCAGCGCATCGAAGGCGCCACCGACAAATTGCTCTTGCGCACCACCGTCGCGGAAAAATTGCGGAAGGTGAATGAGCGCGCCTTAAGCGCGGGACTGGAATTGTTTTTGTTCGATGCCTGGCGGCCCCGCGCCGTGCAGGTCTATTTCCATGATGTCTGGATGCCGCGCGAACTTTTGCGCCGCGATGCGTCGCTGTCCGGCGCGCGGCTCGTGGAAGAAGTGGAACGCTACTGGGCCGCACCCAGCGCCGATGAGAATTCACCTGCGCCACACGCTACCGGCGGGGCGGCCGATCTCACTTTGCGCTGGAAGGACGGTGAGACACTCTGGATGGGCTCGCTGTTCGATGATGTCACGGCCCTAGCCGCGCGCGACCGGTTCGAAGCGCTTTCGCCGGATAATTTCTCTTTCTCCGACCAGGAGGCTTGCGCCAACCGGCGCTTGCTGCATTGGCTGATGGCGGAAGAAGGATTTGCCGGCCATCCCGAGGAATGGTGGCATTTTTCCTGGGGCGATCAGATGTGGGCGGCCCTGACTGGGACCGGGGCCGCGCATTACGGGCTCGCGGGCGGCTGATCTCTTTGTTTGTCGCGGTTCCGGATGGAAAGCCGGAAGTCCACTCCTGGAACCGCTCTATTTGAGCACGGGGCGGAAGGCCCCATCCCAATCCGGTCCCGGCGGATTGGATTCGAAAAAGCGGATGCGCGCCATATAGAGATCATAGAGCGATTGGCAGGCACCGGAGAGATTGCGGCACTGTTCCACCAATCCGCGCGCCTTGGCCCATTGCTGGTTCCTCAGCGACTGAAAGATATGTTCATGGAAGGTGACCAAGGCGCGGATCTTGGGCGACGAGCGCCCCATCGGATTTTCCAGCATGGCATAAAGCCGGACCGGCGGATCGTCCTTGCCTTGCGCGATATAATCCACTTCCAGGAAGGCGAAATCGTTCACCGCCGCTTCTCTGGTTTCTTCCGACACGATCACGGCGGGGCCGTAATTGCGGGAGACAGCTTGCAATCGCGCCGCTAGCCGCACCGCATCACCATTGATCGTGTAGCTGAGGCGGCCATGCCCGCCAAAACCACCGGCGACGACCGGTCCAGTGGCGATGCCGATGCCGATTTCCACTTTCGGAATATGATGGCCCGCCGGGGACTGGAATGTCTCATTGGTGCGGGACAAGGCCGTGACCATGCCGTTAGCGGCGTCGCAAGCATGAAGCGCATGCCGGGCATCGTCCAATGGCGCGTTCCAATAAGCGGTGAAGCCGTCGGCCGTGAGCCTTCCGATCACGCCGCCATGGCGCAGGATCTGACTCATCAGCGGTGTCAGCACCTGCTCCATCATTTGCGTGAAGGCTCGGGGCCGGTCGTTGAAGGCAGAGGCCAACTCGGCCAGCCCGCGGATGCCGCAGACCAGATAGGTGACGGTGCGTGTCTCGCCATCCAGCGACAACAGCGAAGGGTCGCGCGCGATTCGCTTCAGCGCGCCGCGGGGCAAAGAGTCGGAAAAAGCGAAACGCAGCTGCTGTGTCATGGCGCGCATCTGTAGCCAGCGCGCCAGAATGCCGGCGGCAAACGCCAGCACGAGAATCGCATCGGGTGCGATCACATCCAGACTCGCGCCTTTCAGCTTGGCCAGCAGCATCGCCGCATAAAAACCGACAACCAGCGCGCCCAAGACAAACACGGCAGCCCAATAAAACCGCGCCTTCAGCATCAGCCAGATCATCGCTGCGCCCATCGCAGCGGTCCAAAGCATCTCTGTCGCTGGAGCCCAACCCGGTCGCACCGATGGTGGCGCGCCCAGTCTTTGCCAAAGCGCGGCTTGCGCCGCGGCGGCGTGCGAGAAGATCGCGTGCAGATCGAAAGCCTGTGCGATGAGCCCAAGCGCCAGAACCGGCAGGGATGCCGCCAAGAGCGCTATGGGTCGTGTCATGGTCATGTGCGGATCGGTGATTCGCAAGCCTCTTCGGTTTAGCGCGATTTGGGGGTTGCCTAAACCGCGGCCATCCCAAAAAAAGGGGATGCACGGCGGAATTCCAGGGAATGACTGGGCCTAAACTCAATAATCGCGTGGCCGCGACGCAGGGATTTTGGGTTCTGGCCAGGAGCGAGGAGCGCTGTGGGCTTGACTAGCCCATGAGCGACGAGCGGTCCGTAGCGCTAGCGTACGGACGCCAGAGACCAAGAGACCCGCGTCCCTCCGGGTTGCGAAAAAAATGGCCGACTGGTGCGTCGAAAGGCTCGGCCGTATTGCCGATACGCCCTGCGCCTTTCTCCTGCCATTCGGCCATTTTTCCTCGCAACGCGGCTCACGGGATTATTGAGTTTAGACCCTAGCGTGAAACCCGGATCGCGACCTGGGCGAGAAGGATTTTCGCACCTTTCTTGCCCAACGCCCGGTCAGTGATGTTCTGCAGCCGGTCGGCGATCAGGGTGATGTCGGGCTGTGCGTCGGTCTTCACCGCCGTGGCCGTGAAAGCCATCAGATTGCGGACATAGGCATCGCGCAGGATCGGCATGGAGCGGTCGGCCATTTCGCGCAGCTTCTCGTCGGGTACATCCAAACCGATACCCACCATCAGCATGCCCTGGGCGCGTCCATCCCCCATGATGCTGGTGTAGATAGGTTCGAGCGACAGGTAGCTCTTGGCTTGTGACGTCTTGTGTTCGGGCTTTTTTTGCTCGCCCTCGTCGGCCCCCAGGGCCGCGACGCTTGTCAGGGCCAGGAAGGAAAGCCAGAGGGGCAAGAGCCGAAGCCGCATGGCTCTAGCTAAGCCACGGATTGGTAAATGGAATTTTAATGGTGAGGCCGACAAGCAAAAGGTCCGAGGGACCTTTGGCCGCCCGAACGCCGAGCGGGCCATCGGGCCGCGAAGGCTGGGGCGCGGCATTTGGGGTGTTTCGGTTCGGCCAACCAAGGGGTTGGTGGAGCTGAGCGGAATCGAACCGCTGGCCTCCTCATTGCGAACGAGGCGCTCTCCCAACTGAGCTACAGCCCCGAACCGTCCCGTCCCGGGTGGAAAGCCCGGCAAGGGCGAGGGTTTTAGGAAGGCCTGTCAGGCCCGTCAAGCAGGATGCCTTCAGCGGTTCCGATGCTTGCAGAGGTTGCTGGTGGCTGGCTACAAGAGGCCATGATCGGGCCCAATCCTGTCGTTGCTCTTATCCTATTGTTGCTCAACCTTTACTGGTGGGTGGTGATCATTGCCGTGATCGTAAGCTGGCTAATCGCCTTCAATGTCATCAACACCTACAACAATTTCGTGCGCTCGCTGCTGCACTTTTTGGGCGCGCTCACCGAACCGGTGTTCCGCCGAATCCGTAAGGTGTTGCCGCCCATGGGCGGGTTCGATCTCTCACCTCTGATCGTGCTGCTGGTGATCTGGTTCATTCAATATAGCATCGTCTGGGCTTCCGGCCATTACGGCTTCTGATGACCGCCATCATCATCGACGGCAAAGCCTCTGCCGCGAAGCTGCGCGAAAAGATCGCTGCCGAAGCGCTCAAGCTAACATCCCAGCATGGCGTGCAACCCGGTCTTGCCACTGTCCTGGTCGGCAATGATCCGGCCTCCGAAGTCTATGTACGCAACAAGGGCAAGACCGCCGAGACGCTGGGCTTCAAATCCGTGCATGTGGCGCTCCCCGCCGACACGACGCAGGAAACATTGCTGGCCAAGGTGCGCGAATTGTCGGCCGACAAAAGCGTGCATGGCATCCTGGTGCAATTGCCGTTGCCCAAGCATCTCGACGAGGCGGCCGTGCTGGACGCGCTCGATCCCGCCAAGGATGTCGATGCACTGACGCCCACCAATGCGGGATTGTTGCTGTCGGGCCGGGCGCATCTGGTGTCCTGCACGCCCGCCGGCGTCATGCTTCTGCTCAAGGAATATGTGGGCGATATCGCTGGGAAAGATGTGCTGGTGATCGGGCGCTCGCTGTTGTTCGGCAAGCCGGCGGCGCAGCTTTTGCTGGCCGCCAACGCCACCGTCACCATGGCCCATTCGCGTTCGCGCGATCTGCCTGCCATTGCGCGCCGCGCCGATATCCTGGTCGCTGCCATCGGCAAGCCGGAGCTGGTCAAGGCCGATTGGATCAAGCCCGGCGCCGTCGTGATCGATGTCGGCATCAATCGCGTCGATGCGGGCAACGGCAAGACCAAGCTGGTGGGCGATGTGGATTTCGAGGCGGCCAAGAATGTCGCCGGTGCGATCACGCCGGTGCCGGGCGGTGTGGGCGCCATGACTATTGTGTGCCTGATGCAAAACACGCTGATTGCCGCTTGTGCGCAGAACGGCTTGCCGCTGCCGAAGCTCTAGAGCTTCGCTTTCAGGGCCTTGGCCAATTCTTCCGGCTGAGTCACTTCGTCGAAGAAGCTGACCAGATTTCCATCCGGGCCCATCAGATAAAGAACGCTGGAATGGTCCATGGCGTAGGTGCCGTTCGCGACGGGCTGCTTCTTGGCATAGACGCGGAATTCCTTTTCCACCGCCTCGATCTGCTGGTCCGTGCCGGTCAGGCCGACAAAGCGCGGCCCAAAGGCCGAAAGGTACTTCTTGAGCGCATCCGGCTTGTCGCGCGCCGGGTCGATGGTGATGAACACCGGCACGATACGATTCTGGTCGGGGCCCAGCTTATCGAGCGCGGCTGCCTCCAGCGCCAAGGTCGTGGGGCAGACATCGGGGCAGAAGGTGTAGCCGAAATAGATCAGCTGAAATTTGCCCGCGAAATCGATGCTGGCGCGCGGTTTGCCGTCCTGATCGGTCAGGACATAGGGCCCGCCGATCGCGATCCGGCCATTGGTGACGGTGCGGCCCAGGCCTGGCAGCTGATCGGCCATGCGCCATAGGAAGGCGCCGGCTATGATCGCCACAATCAGCAGCACCGCCAGCAGGATGCCTTGCCTAGTCCTAAGCATGCTCCATTAACCCCCTCCGCCCTTCGCATCGCAAGCGCTGCTACGTCGGGCACGCTGTCGCTACCCGACCCTCCCCCGCCGGCGCGCTTCGCGCGCGCAGGGGGTGAGCAGGGCGACCAGCCATGCGAACGACCTGTGACTGGGATAAAGAAGCATTTAGTGTGGGACCATGTCCGACGCTTCAGACAAAACAGCCAAGCCGAGACTTATTGTCACTGCCCGAGCCGAGCGGGGGCGTGTGCGTCTGCGCACCCTGTCCAACCTGCGCTGGCTGGCGATCGCGGGCCAGTCGGCGGCGTTGTTTCTGGTCTATTTCGCGTTCGGATACACGCTACCCCTGGGCTATTGCGCCATCGCGATCGCTATCAGCGCCGTCCTCAATATCGTGCTGGCGCTGCGCTATCCGGCCAGCCACCGTCTCGCCAACCGCGAAGCCAGTTACTATCTCGCCTTCGATGTGTTCCAGCTGGCGGCGCTGCTTTATCTCACGGGCGGCATCACCAATCCGTTCGCGCTGATGTTCGTGGCGCCGGTGGTGATCGCCGCCGCCACGCTTAATCTGGGCAACACTCTGATCCTGGCGGGCATGGCCTTTGTCTCGGTCAGCCTGATCGGCATTTTCCACCGGCCTTTGCCCTGGCCCGCGGGCGAAGCCTTGGTGCTGCCGCAGCTTTATCAGGCAGGCATCTGGGCGGCGCTGGTGATCGGCATCGGTTTCACGTCGGTCTATGCCTGGCGCATCGCCTCGGAATCCACCCGCATGTCGGCTGGCCTGGCGGCGACGCAGCTGGCTTTGGCGCGTGAACACCGCTTGGCGTCGCTGGGCGCGCTGGCCACGGCAGCGGCGCACGAATTGGGCACACCGCTCGGCACCATCGCGGTGGTGGCGCGGGAACTGGAGCGGGCACTTCCCGAGAATTCCGCCGAAATCGAGGATGTGCGGCTGCTGCGCGATCAGGCGGAACGCTGCCGCGCCATCATAGCCCGCCTGGCCAATCCGGAAGAAGCCATGCTGGGACAAGCGGCGCGACTGCCGCTGGGGGCGCTCCTCGACGATATCGCCGCGCCCCATCGCGGCGACGATGTTGCCATCGACGTGCTGGTGCCGCATAGCGACGCCGCCAACCCCACGCCGCAAGTCTGGCGCACCCCGGCGCTGCTGCATGGTCTTGGCAACATCATCGAGAACGCCGCCGATTTCGCCAGAAGCGAAGTCCGCATGCAGGCCAACTGGGACCAGAACATGCTCACGGTTGTGATCGAGGATGACGGCCCCGGCTTCGCGCCGGAAATATTCGAACGTATAGGTGAGCCCTATGTCACCTCGCGTCCCGGTCACCACGCGCCCGGCGAAACCGATATCGGGCCGGGCGCTTTAGGCGAGCATGAGGGTATGGGGCTTGGCTTTTTTATCGCCAAAGTCCTGCTGGAACAGACCGGTGGGATGGTTAAGGCAACCAATCCACCTGACGGCGGCGCGCGCGTTGCCGTGAGCTGGGCGAGAGGCGTGATCGACGGGCCGGAGCCACCGGCCCGAATTGAGGCGGATTGACGCGCCCCCTCGCTGGTACTATGTGGCGCCCCGGAGCGTCGGCCGGGAGCCGATAGCGACAGTGTATCGGCGGTCTTCCGGTTTTCCGTAGGCCGCGCGACCAGGAAAAAAATGAACGCTGCTGCCGAAGACAAGACCCTCTTGATCGTGGAAGACGACCGCCCGCTGCGCGAGCGGCTGGCCCGCGCCATGGAAGCGCGCGGCTTCACCGTGGCGATCGCGGAATCCGTGGCCGAAGGCCGCGCCCGCGCCAAGGAAGCGCCACCCGCTTACGCCGTGGTGGATCTCAAGCTGGAAGACGGCAATGGCCTGGACGTGGTGGAGACGCTGCACAGCGTGCGCCCTGATGGCCGTGTGGTGGTGTTGACCGGCTTTGGCAATATCGCCACTGCGGTCGCCGCCGTGAAATATGGCGCCATCGATTATCTGCCCAAGCCCGCCGATGCCGACGATATTCTCGCGGCCCTGATGGCGACGCCAGGCGGCAAACCCAAGCCGCCGGAAAATCCCATGTCGGCGGACCGGGTGCGCTGGGAACATATCCAGCGCGTCTATGAACTCTGCGGTCACAATGTTTCCGAGACCGCACGACGGCTGAACATGCACCGTCGTACGCTGCAGCGGATTTTGGCGAAGCGCAGTCCGCGCTAATTTTTGGTCGCGCGGCCCTGGGCGCGGACGTGCCCAATTGTTCAATTGGCGCCTCCGGCGCCGCTCGGAAAACGTCGCACTACGCTGCCGCTAGCGACCACACTTTCCTGGCCGTCGCTCCCGCTAGACGGGGTTTTGCAGCAAGGTGCTCTGGCTGTTCGCCACATCTTCACTGTCGCCGAGACGGGCAAATGTGCGTCTCACGATCAGGGCCGCAACCAGCATGACGGCGGCCAAACCAAATGGCCCGTTCAGGGCGACATTGCCGATCAGCAACAACACAATGGTCGCAACGCCGGCGCTCTCTCTTCGATCGAACGCGCCATCACGGAAGAGGAACGCGACCGGCAGCACGAGGAGCGGCAGGTCGTAGAAATAGAGATAGGGCGTAGACAACAAGGCTCCCGCCGTCAAAGCGGCCGCTTTCAGATCGAAGGAAATAGCGCGCTGACGCCAGAACCAGGCGCAAAATCCGCCGGCCAAAAGGACCGCGAGAATCTGGGCGGTCCATCCCAGTCCGTCGCCGCCACCCAGCACACGCATCAAAGCGTAGACGCTTTGCAATTTGACCCATCCGGTCGTGCCTTCGGTCAAAATGGCATGGCTCGTTTGCGGAAGGTAATGCAGGAAGCCCACAAGACTGGCGGGCGCGATCCAGAGGCAAGTGCAGATCCAAGCCAGGCTGAGCAGGGCAGCGACAAAAAGCGTGCGAAAATAGCCACCGGCCGCCAGGGCGAAGGGAATCAACAGACCAAGTTGCGGTTTGAACGCCAAAGCCGCCAGCACCACGCCCGCCAACACCGGCCGGCTGTTCCTCAGGCATAGAAGCATGAAGCCGAACAGAATTGCGCTGAAAAAGCCATTCTGCCCCACCAGCGCACACGCCAATGTCGGTGGCAAAGCAAGCGCCATCCAGGCAGCCATGGGGTGGCGGGCGATGCGCGCGACAACAAGGCCGAAGCATGCGCTGGAGACGCCGACCCAAGACAAGAAGGCGGGCAGATAACCAAGCACCGTCAGGGCGCTGGCGACGGCGAAATACAAGGGCGGATAAAGCCAGCCCAGATACCCAGCGAAAGGATGGCCAACAAGGGTCACCTGGAAATCATGGAGGCGCTGCCAGTCATAGGCGATGGCAGCGCCTCCCGACCGCGCCATCAGCCCCGCCGCATAAACCGGCAGAAAATCGGTCACGATGGGATGGCCGCTCCCATCGACAATCCACATCCCGCGCCGCAAAGCGTTCAGAAGGAATGCTCCATAGGCAAATGCCGTCGCGCAGGCTGTGATTGCGGCCAGGCGAATATGTGTCGCGGGCAAAACAGGCTTCGGCATGCCGCATATTCGCATGGGGATGCTTGACCAAGATTTAAGACATGTTGCCGGAATACGGGCGAAATCCGGCGAAGCGCCGCCGGCGCTAGGGTTTCTTGCTCTTCTTGGTTTTCTTCTTCGCCGGAGTCTTTACGGGCTTCGACTCCGCGCGCTTCTTCTTTTTGGTTTTGGCTTCGATCTGCAGCAGCCGCGCGTTGAGCAGTTCCTTCAACGTCGCCTTGTCCAGTTTGGATAGCCGCGCCAGCAAATAAGGGAAGCTCCTATAGTGATCGGTGATGTAGAAAAGCTTGGGCTCGGCTTCCAGCATCACGTCCCGCATCTCCATCGAACCGATGTTCAGCACCACCGCCTCTTCCTGGGTGTGCACGCGGGTGAGGAATTTCTCCGCCACGAACACGGCGGGTTTGCCAAAATAAGGGCCTTCCGTAGCGCCGTCGAACGACAACGCAATCTTGCGGGCTTCAGCTCGGGTCAGGGGCATCGGGAATTACCAAATTGGGCGAAGATGTTTGGGCTATTGTGTCCAGGATAGCGGATAGTCTTTCCGCTGCGACTTTCGCAAAGGAAATCGTCACGGCCTTGCGGCGGCTGGCATGCAAGTTCTGGGCTTCTGCGGGTTTGACGATGGCGCCGCCATAACGGTCGGCCACGATCAATCCGGTTTCAGCGGGCACATGCTCTGGCGGAAAGTCCGGTGGAATGGCGAAATAAAACAGGTCGCAATAATCCAGATATTCCGGCCATTTATTATCGCCGCGTAAGTCCGCCAGCGCCACTTTGATCTCCACCCCCAGCATGTCGCCAGACGGACTGATGGCGGCAACGTCCAGCCGCCGTCCGTTAGGAAGGGTAAATTCCAGGATGGGCGAATAGCCTTCCTGAATCAGCAGCCGCGAGACGCCACGCGCCACCTCCGCCGCCGTAGACGAGGAGATCACAACAACCTCTCGTAAAAGCCGCCAAAGCTGCCGTCCGGCGAGACCAGATGGATTTCCAGGATCCAATGCCGCGTCCGGCCCTTGCCGTCGGGCCTGTTCATCGGTTCCGGGTTCTGCGGACTGATGCGGTTGAGCGCTTTGTCGCCGGGGATCAGGGCATGCGCGAATTCGCTCACGATATGGCCCGCGATCTTCCCGCCAAATTGCCAGCCCGCTTCCGCCGCAGCATTTTGCGCGAAGGCATAAAGCGCCGCCCCGCTCATGCCCGGGTCACGATGATAATGCGCCTGCGCTTTCCCGAAGATGCGGGGCAGGTCATCGACCAAGCGCTGTTTCTCCGGATCGGTTCCCAGCGCATAGCTTCGGCCGATATCGGCTTCCCAAGCCTCGAACACCGGCCCCAGATCGACATAGGCGATGTCGTCCGCCGCGATTTCCCGGACAGGTGGATTGTCGCTGGCGGTGGCGAGCGTGTTGGGGCCTGTCCGCACCAGGCGGCGGTGCCAATGTTTCTCCACACCGAATTCCCGCGCCGCCAGATCGCCGATCTCGTCTTCCACCTGGCGTTCGCTGACGCCGGGACGCACCAGACCCTCGCGCTCGATGGCCTCGAACAATTTCAAGGCTTTGATCTGGGCGGCTTCCAGTTCGGCGCGCCGCGTATCTTCGACCAGGGGAAAAAGATCGCTCATGGCCGGATTGGAGCATCGCGCCCGGCGAAGATCAATCATAGGATGCGTGCATGAAGATGGCAGCTGCCTTGCTGATTGCCATGTTGACCGGCGGCGCAGCCGACGCACGCGCTGCTCCGTGTCCTTGTTCAGATTTTTTCGTGGGTGACGCCACGCCGTTTATTGCCGAAGGCATTGCCCGCGATACCATGACGGACCGCGTGTTTATCGCCAGCGTGGCCAGCCGGCGCATTGTCGCGATCCAAAATCGCCAGTCGCGCGATTTTGCGCATCTGCCGGGCGATTATTCACCGTTCGGCATCGCGGTAGTGAAACAGAAGCTTTGGGTAACGGCTGGAGTGGTGGGGCAAGGCGCAGGACATGACGGTCCTTCGGCGCTGATCGCTTTCGATCTCAGCGGCAAAATGATCGGCACCTATCCCGTACCGGACGAAGGGCGGCATGTGCTGGGCGATCTCACCATTGCGCCGGACGGCACGGTTTATATTTCGGATGGATTGGATGGCTCGCTTTACATGTTGCCGCCGGGCAGTGACGCACTGACGCGGCTGGGTCCGCCCAAATTGTTCAAGTCACCGCAAGGCATGGCGGTGAGCGCCGACGGCAAATCGCTGCTGGTGGTGGATTACGCGCTGGGCTTGACCAAACTCGATCTCGCCACGGCCAGTTTCACGCCGCTGAAAATCCCCGAGGGCGTCAACGTCAAAGGCATAGACGGATTGGCGCGAATGCCAGACGGCTCATTTCTGGCCAGTCAGAACGGTACCAAAGAACCGCATATTCTGCGGCTGGCACTTTCACCAGATTGGTCGGAACTGCTTTCAACCGAGGTGATCGCCGCCGACGACCCCGCGATGGCCGATCCGTCGCTGGTGCTGGCGGATGACAGCGGCGCTTATGTGGTGGGTGTCAGCCAGTGGGGTTCGTTTGGCGCGACACAAACGCCGATCAAACCGCTTCAACCCTGGCGGATTATCAAGCTCGAGCTTAGTCCGCGCCGTTAGAGCGCGCCCTTGGTCGAGGCAACCCCGCCTTCCAATCGCTCGTCCGGCGCCACCGCTTGGCGAAGCGCTCGCGCCAGACCTTTGAAACAGGTCTCGACGATGTGATGGCTATTGTCGGCATAAAGATTTTCGATGTGCAGGCACACGCCAGCATGCTGCGCGAAGGCCTGGAACCATTCCTTGAACAGCTCGGTGTCCATCTCGCCCAGCTTGGGCTTGGGAATATTCACCTTCCAGATCAAATAGGGCCGGTTGGAGACATCGATGGCGACACGGGTCAGCGCCTCGTCCATCGGGATCAAGGCCGAACCGAACCGCGTGATGCCGGAAAAATCGCCTAGCGCCTTCTTCACCGCCTGGCCGATGACGATAGCGGTGTCTTCCGTGGTGTGATGGAAATCGACATGCAGATCCCCTTGCGCCCGCACTTTCAGGTCCATCATCGAGTGACGGCCGAAACTTTCCAGCATGTGGTCCAGAAAGCCGATGCCGGTGTCGATGTCGCACTCACCGGTGCCATCAAGGTCCAGCGATACCGCGATTTCGGTCTCGCGGGTTTTTCTCTCGACAGTAGCAGTGCGCATTTTCGTTCCCCCTCCGGCCTTCGCATCGCAAGCGCTGCTACGGCCACCTCCCCCGCCAGCGCTTCGCGCGCGGGGGAGGTGGGCCGGGACAGGCGGCATAATTCCTTGCGGTTCTATAACAGCGTCTCTGTGGCCCGTGAATCCTACAGATAAGGAAATGTCAAAATCGACATATGCTGTTGACCCCCCGGCCAAACCCTGTAAAGAGGGGCCCGCTTCGGCTTCTTAAGGACATCTCCATGGCGCGGTCGGATTATCTCTTCACTTCGGAAAGCGTTTCGGAAGGCCATCCCGACAAGGTCTGCGATCGCATTTCCGATGAAGTGGTGGACCTGTTCTTCCGCGAAGGGCCCAAGGAAGGCATGAGCCCCTGGGACATTCGTGCCGCCTGCGAGACCTTGGCCACCACCAATCGGGTGGTGATCGCCGGCGAGACCCGCGGCCCCAAATCGGTGGGCGTAAAGGAAGTCGAGGCCGTTTGCCGGGCTGCGATCAAGGATATCGGCTACGAGCAGGAAGGCTTTCACTGGCAAAATGCGCAAGTCGAAGTGCTGCTTCATGCCCAGTCCCCCCACATCGCTCAGGGCGTGGATGCCAGTGGCAACAAGGACGAAGGC